>ERZ869936.507-NODE-507-length-36414-cov-6.193405_pt1 | contig 36414 bp, 29 predicted proteins | sample MGYA00520876_ERZ869936 | MGnify/ENA primary metagenome ERZ869936 (study PRJEB32218, sample SAMN09650985) | biofilter metagenome | isolation source: enrty point of leading RO module | place: Saudi Arabia: Thuwal, RO plant located on Red Sea | collected 2016-02-17 ... | reverse complement strand
CTTGTCCTGCAACGTCCGCTCACCTTGCCTTCGGGCAAGCTCATGCGCGAGTACGCCTACAACCACGAAAAGGGGAAACTCCCGCCGACTCTGGCGAAGATCGAGTTCCTCGGCGAAGTCGATCAGGAGGCGCTCGATGCGATCCTGGAGAACAGTTCGCTGGTCGAGTTCGACTTCGGCGAATCGATCCTGCGCGAGGGCGACTCGACATCGGAATTCTACATCCTGCTCAAGGGAGAGGTGCAGATCGCCAAGGACGGCAAACCGGTCGCGCTGGTGAACCGCCAGGGCGAACTGCTGGGCGAGCAGGCCGCCCTCCATGGCGGCACCCGCTCGGCGTCCCTCACCGCCGCCAGCCACTGCTTCCTGCTGCGCGTCGATCCCGAATTCCTCGACAGCCTCTCCGACGGCCAGCGGACCGCCTACGAACTCGTCCTCTACCGCTTTCTCTCCGAGCTGCTCGCCCGCCGCCTCGCCGAGACCTCGGCGCGCGTGGCCGAACTGGAAGCCAAGCTGGGCGACCAGCCGGGCACGGGGCGATAGGGCTTTTGCTTGCCCCCCGCCCCGCGCTCGCCTTGCCTCCTGCCCGAGCCCATGCACGACCCGAAGACGCATCAGGAGCACCCGCTCGCCAACATCCTTATCAATGTCCTGATCCCGGTGCTCGTGCTGAGCTACCTGAGCAAGGATCCCGCCCTGCAGGAGCAACTCGGGAAGGAGCCCAAGCCGTGGCACATCGGTCCGCTCAAGGCGATGATGGTCGCGGTCGCCCTGCCGCTCGGCTACGGCGTCTGGCACTTCATCAAGACCCGCAGGGCGAACTTCTTCTCCGGCCTCGGCCTGTTCTCGGTCGCCCTCACCGGGGGGCTCACGCTCTACCTGTGGAACAAGGACGGCACCGTCAAGGAACACGCCGGCCTGCTCTTCGGGCTCAAGGAGGCGGCCATCCCGCTGGCGCTCGGCATCGCGGTCTTCTTTTCCCGCCGCAGCACCACGCCGATGCTCAATGTCTTCCTCTACAACGACTCGCTCTTCGACATCCCCAAGATCGAGAAGCGGGTCGAGGAAAACGGGCGCCAGTCCGGCTACGACAAGCTCCTCGACCGGGCCAACGCGATGTTCGCCGGCTCGTTCTTCCTCAGCTCGGCGCTGAACCTGGTGCTGGCCCTCTGGTTCTTCCGCGGCTTCGACCGCTCCGCCGCCGACGCGCTGGAGATCTACAACGGCATCATCGGGAAACTGACCGGCTGGGGCTTCGCCGTCATCGGCCTCCCGCTGCTCGCGATCATGTTCCTCATCCTCAAGCGCCTGATGGCGGGCCTCGCCGAAATCACCGGCCTCAAGGACGACGAGATCCTGCTGCCGCGGTAGGACTCTGGAGCGCGGGTTTGAAACCCGCTGGTTTGGCGGCTTGCAAAGCCGCGCTCCTCACTTTTCCCGGTCCCAGGCGTTCGGCACCCGCGGTTCGTAGAGCGGCCGGGCGTCCTCCGCCGGCAACGACGCCACGACCCCCCGGAATTTCTCCAGCGCCGCGCGGTGCTCCGGCTTGTCGCTGTCGACGAGGTTCGTCTCTTCGTACGGGTCTTCCTCCAGGTCGTGCAGGCGGATGATCTTCCTCTCATCCGAAACCCAGACCTTGAAGCGCTTGTCGCGGATGACGCGGGTGGCGAAATCCTTCACGCCGCACACGCCCTTCCCGTCCCGCTTCGCCGGACCATGCCCCAGCGCCATGATCCACTCCCGCCCGCTGTCCATCGCCCTGCCGAGAATCACCGGGGCGATCGACACGCCGTCGATCTCGAGATCCCCCGGGACCTTGCCGCCGCCGAGATCGACGAAGGTCGGAAGCAGGTCGGAGAAATCGGTCAGGGCATCGGTTTCCACGCCGGCCGGCACGAGGCCCGGGCCGTTCACGACGAAGGGCTGGCACACCCCCGCCTCAGTCTCCTTCGCCTTGGCGCCGTTCACCTTGCGTCCGTTGCGCGTGCCGGTGATGCCATTGGTCGATCCGTTGTCGGTGGTGAAGATCACGATCGTCCGCTCCCTCAGGCCGAGTTCGTCGAGCGCGCCGACGAGGCGCCCGACCAGTTTGTCGATGTAGCGCACCATCGCCTTGTGCTGCTCCAGCCTGCCCTTCGCGTCCGGCTCGTCCGGCGTGGCGGTGAACGGGGTGTGAGGCAGAACCATCGGATAGTACAGGCACATCGGCTCGTCGCGGTGCGCCCTCATGAAGCCAACCAGGTGGTCGGCGAAGAGGTCCGGGCCGAATTTCTCCTCGCAGGTCCGGCTGCCCTCGGGGGTGTTGATGTAGGGATCCCGGTAACGCTCGGCGCTCGCCTTGACCCCGGACTCGTAGCCCGTCCACATCGCCCAGTCGTCGAAGCCGTGCTTCTTCATCGCCATCGGCTCGAGACGAAAGTCGTTGATCTGCCACTTGCCCGCCGCGCAGGTGGCATAGCCGAGTTCCTTCATCAGCCGTGCGAAGGTCGTGTTCCCGGGCTGCTTCCAGTCGAAGTAAGCGACGCCCCACCGCGGCACGTCCCAGTGGTTCACCCAGCCGTTGCGCCAGGGATACCTGCCCGTGAGCAGGGTCGCCCGCGACGGCGTGCACTGGGGCATCGACCAGGCGTTGTGGAACATCATCCCGCCCGAGGCGAGCGCATCGATGTTCGGCGTGCGGATGTCCCCGGCCCCGTAGCACCCGATCCACTCCTTCCCCAGGTCGTCGGCCAGGATGAAGAGGATGTTCGGCTTCGGCGGAGACTCTTGCGCTCCCAAAAGGACCGCCGGGACCAGTCCGATACCGATGATGAGAAAGCGGAGCAGGCGGAGAGGGACGTTGGATTTCATCAGGACCGGACACGCCATACGCCCCACCGTCCCGGAATCCTTCGCTGTCAGTCCACCAGGTTGTCGATCCGCTGGGCCAGTTCGAGGTCCGCCTCGGTGATGCCGCCGGCGTCGTGGGTCGTGAGGGTCAGGCTGATCCGGTTGTACTGGATGAGAATGTCCGGATGATGCTGCGCCTCGTCGGCGATCTCGGCCAGGTCGTTGACGAAATCGATGCCTTCCATGAACTCCTCGAACTCGATCACGCGGGTCAGGGTGTTCCCCTCCACCTCCCAGTCGGGGTGCTTCTTCAGGGCGGCTTCGAGTTCGTCTTGGTCGAGGAGTTCGGACATGGCGGATGGCTTTTCAGGCACAGGGTTGGCGCTCCCGTTCCGACTTGGCAAGCGTGTTCCGGAAATTCGTTCGCGGCGTTGCGCATAACCCGTACGGCGGGTAGGTTTCCACCGTGAAATTCGTTTTTCTCCTGCTGACGACGGCGCTGTTCGTCTCCTGCGCCCCATCCACTCCGGAGACCCGTATCGCCGCCAACCCGGCCAAGTACGAAAGCCTTAGTGCCAAGCACCGCGACCTGGTGCGGCAGGGACGGATCGACACCGGAATGTCGCCGGACGCGGTGTCGCTGGCGTGGGGGTCGCCCGACCGGCGCTACGATGGCGGCGAGGACGGTGCGCGGACCAGCCGCTGGGACTACGGCGGCTCGAAGCCGGTCTACACCACCAGCTACTACGGTGGATACGGATACGGACGATATGGCCGCTACGGTCGCTACGGCGGCTACGGCGTGGCCCTGGCCCCGGAGGTCACCTACGTGCCGTATCGCCGCGCCAGCGTCTGGTTCCGCAACGACCGCGTGACCAAGTGGGAACGCATTCGTTGACCGCCTCCGCTTGCCCCGCGGCCACGGATGCCCTAGTCAGCGGCAGCGCCATGGGATGGATCCGGAACGCTCTCGCCACCGTGGCGGCATTCGTCGTCAGCGGTTGCGCCACGCCCCCGCCCGACGGGCTGACGGTTTACGAAAACTACGACCGGCCGGCCCATCAGGCGGACGACCCGGCCAAGGTGGTCGTGAAAGTGTCCACCGCCCGCCAAAGGGTCTACGTGATGGAGGAATCCAGGCTGCTGCTGGTCATGCCCGTGACGGTCGGCGCCCCCGCGACCCCGACCCCGCACGGCGACTTCGGCATCACGGAAAAGGACGCGCGTCATCGCGCCAGCGACCACGGCTTCCGTCACCGCGGCGACCGGGTCGAGAAGAGCTACCGGCGGGAGACTCCCGGCGGTTGGAGCTTCACCGGACGCCCGATGCCCTACTGGTGCGGTTTCGAACCGGGATATGGATTCCACACCGGATGGGTGAAGCATTTCCCGTCATCGGACGGCTGCATCCGCATGCACCGGAATCTCGCGCCGAAGTTCTTCCAGTTGGTCCGCGTCGGCACGCCGGTGATCATTCGCGAGACCCTGCCCGAAGACGCGAAGCACGCCAACATCCCGCTGCCTCCGGACGCCGGTCCGCTGCCGGACTATCCGGGAACCTACTACCTCGGCGAGGGCGTCTTCACCGATCATCTGCAGCCGCGTTTCCGCTGAACGGAGCACTCATCCACCGATCCCGAGAGCGATCGCCAGGACCGCCAGCGCAAAACCGAAGATCCCGTCGATCGTCCGGCCGGCGCGCCGGTAGCCGTCCCGGATCGGGCGCCACTGCAGGACGACCGCCCACAGGCTCCACAGCAGCCAGCCCTGCCCGACCACGATCCCCCACATCGCCGGCGCCCACCATCCGGGTCGCTCGCCGGCGAGAAACGGTGCGGTCACCGCCGCGAGGAACACCGCGACCTTCGGGTTCAGCAGATTGCACAACAGTCCGCGCACCCAGGCCGAACGCCCTTGCCTGCGATCGCCGCCTTCCGTCGTGCCCGCTTCACCCCGTTTGAAGAGGGGAACGATCAGCCGCGACGCGAGCCACAGCAGGTAGATCACCGCCAGCCAGCGCATCGTTTCGCGAAGCCAGCCCTGCTGCTGGAAAATCCACGCGGTGCCCCCGATCGCCAGCGTGGCGTGAACGGCCAGACCGGTCCCGATGCCCAGCGCCATCCGCACGCCATTCGCAGCCCCTTCCGCAAGGGACGTCCGCGTCAGCAGCACCATGTCCGGACCCGGGCTGAACTGCCCGAGCGCCATCACCCCGGCGAAGACCAGCAGCTCCAGCGTCCCGCTCATCGCCTCGGGTCAGTCCGCCGTGCCCACCGCCACCACGTAGGCAAGCACCGCCTTCTCATCGGCCGAGGCCAGCCCGGCGTGCGAAATCATCTTCGGCATCGCGTCCTCCCACTCGTCGACGAACAGGTCCTTCGGCAGCATGTAGGCGTGGCACTCGCCGCACTTGAGCATGTAGGTCACGTGCCCGCGCTGCAGGGTCTCCAGCGGCGTGCCGCTGGCGGCGGCCATTTCCGGGGTCGGGTTCGGCACCTCCGAGATCCCCCCGACCGCCGGATCCTCGGCGGGCAGGTCGCCCATCTGCCCCGATGCGGCACCGCCGCCCGGTGCGCAGCGGACCAGCAGCAGGCATCCGGCGATCAGGAAAAATCGGAGCGTTGGCATTCCCGAAGCTAGAAGTGCCGGCGCGGCGGGAAAAGTCCGGATTTACGGGGGAAATCCAACGGCTCCGCCTATCCTTTGACATTTCCCGGCCTGTTCCTACTCTCCCGCCTTCGCCCTCCGGGCTTCGGCGGGCGAGCCCGCTTTTCGCCGGTTTCCCTACGAAATCCGGCGATCCGCAATCCAAAATCCGCATTCCGAATTCGATGGACACGCTCCGCACCTTCACCACCGGCTCCGGCGCCGAGGGACAACTGCATTCGCTGCCCGCCCTCGCCGAGCAAGGCTTCCCGAATCTCCCGAAGCTGCCCGTTTCGATCCGCATCGTGCTCGAATCGGTGCTGCGCAACGTCGATGGCCGCAAGGTGACCGAGGACGACGTCAGAAACCTGGCCAGCTACGATGCCACCACGCCCGGCGACTACGAGATCCCCTTCACCGTCGCCCGCATCGTGCTCCAGGACTTCACCGGCGTGCCGCTGCTCGTCGATGTCGCCGCCATGCGCGACGCCGCCGTGGCCCGCGGCGCCTCCCCGGAAAGGGTCGAGCCGCTGGTGCCCGTCGATCTCGTGGTCGACCACTCGGTGCAGGTCGACTTCGCAGGCTCGCAGGCCGCGCTCGACCGCAACATGGCCATCGAGTTCATCCGCAACCGCGAGCGCTACGAGTTCCTCAAGTGGGGACAGCAGGCCTTCGACACCTTCTCGGTGGTCCCGCCCGGCATCGGCATCGTCCACCAGGTGAACCTCGAATACCTCGCCAAGGGCGTGCTCGAAAAGGACGGCGTCTTCTACCCCGATACGCTCGTCGGCACCGACTCGCACACCACCATGATCAACGGCCTCGGCGTCGTCGGCTGGGGCGTGGGCGGCATCGAGGCGGAGGCCGGCATGCTCGGCCAGCCGGTCACCTTCCTCGTCCCCGAAGTCGTCGGTGTCTACCTCCACGGCCAGCTCGCCGAGGGCGTCACCGCCACCGACCTCACCCTGCGCGTCACCGAGATGCTCCGCGCCCACGGCGTCGTCGGCAAGTTCGTCGAATTCCACGGCCCCGGCGCCAAGGCGCTCAGCCTGCCCGACCGCGCCACCATCGCCAACATGGCCCCCGAGTACGGCGCGACGATGGGCTTCTTCCCCATCGACGACGAAACGATCCGCTACCTCCGCGGCACCGGCCGCCCGGAGGAGCTCTGCACCACCGTCGAGAACTACTTCAAGGCCCAGGGCCTGTTCGGCATCCCGGACAAGAACGAGTGCGAATACACCGACCTCCTCGAGCTCGACCTCGCCACCATCGTCCCCTCGGTCGCTGGACCGAAGCGCCCCCAGGACCGCATCGACGTCCCGGCTCTCGGCGGCAGGTTCAACGAACTTTTCAGCGCCACGCCCGGCGACGGCGGCTTCGGACTCGACGCCGCAAAGCGCGACACGGTCGTCGACGTCGACATGCCCGAGCCCGCCGGCTACGCGGTCGGCTCGCTGCTCGAGGCCCCCGAGCCGGGCGCCGACCCCGGCAAGGCGGAGATGACCACCAACCGTCCCGCGCCCGACACGGTCCTCGCCGAGGATGCCTTCGAGCCGATCAAGACCCAGCTCCGCCACGGCTCGGTGCTCATCGCCGCGATCACCTCCTGCACCAACACCTCCAACCCGAGCGTGATGCTCGCCGCCGGCCTGGTCGCCAAAAAGGCCAACGAACTCGGCCTCACCGTCGCTCCCTACGTCAAGACCTCGCTCGGCCCCGGCTCGCGCGTCGTCACCGACTACCTCGAGGCCACCGGCCTGCAGGACGAGCTCGACAGGATCGGCTTCCAGACCGTCGGCTACGGCTGCACCACCTGCATCGGCAACTCCGGCCCGCTGCACCCCGCGATCGAGGACGCGATCAGGGAAGGCGAACTCGTCTGCGCCTCCGTGCTTTCCGGCAACCGCAACTTCGAGGCCCGCGTCCACGGCTCGATCCGCGCCAACTTCCTCATGTCACCGCCGCTGGTCGTCGCCTACGCCCTCGCCGGCCGCGTCGATCTCGACCTCACCACCGAGCCGCTCGGCAACGACAAGGATGGCAACCCCGTCTTCCTCAAGGACCTCTGGCCGACCCAGGCCGAGGTCAAGGCCCAGCTCGAAGCCGCCCTCAAGCCCGAGGTTTACAACAAGCTCTACGGCAACGTCGCCACCGCCAACCCGAAGTGGGGCGAGATCAAGGGCACGACCGGCGACACCTACGAGTGGGATAGTAAATCGACCTACATCCAGTCGCCGCCCTTCTTCGAGGGCGAGGCCGGCATCACCGGCGACATCACCGGTGCCCGCCCGCTCGGCATCTTCGGCGACTCGGTGACCACCGACCACATCTCGCCCGCCGGCGCGATCAAACCGACCTCCCCGGCCGGCAAGTACCTGCTCGAGCACGGCGTCGAGAAAGCTTCCTTCAACTCCTTCGGCGCCCGCCGCGGCAACGACCGCGTGATGACCCGCGGGACCTTCGGCAACGTCCGCATCAAGAACCTCATGTGCCCCGGCATCGAAGGCGGCTACACGCAGTATTTCGGCAGCGCCGAGGTCTCCGAGCCCGACACCGAGATTCCCGCTCTGCCTGGCGCCAAGCCGACCTTCATCTATGACGCCTGCATGGCCTATCAAGAGGAAGGCACCCCGCTGATCGTCATCGGTGGCGAGGACTACGGCATGGGCAGCAGTCGCGACTGGGCGGCCAAGGGCACCCGCCTTCTGGGTGTGAAGGCCGTCGTCACCAAGAGCTTCGAGCGCATCCACCGCTCGAACCTCATCGGCATGGGCGTGCTGCCGCTGAACTTCGTCGACAAGGCCGACTACGACCGGGTTTCCGGCCTGCACGAAGCCACCTTCGACATCACCGGCATCGCCGGCGAACTCAGGCCCGGCCAGTCCGCGACCCTCGTCGCGCACCAACCGGATGGCTCGACCGTCGAGGTCCCGCTCAAGGTTCGCCTCGATACCCCGGCGGAGGTCGACTACTACAACGCCGGCGGCATCCTGCCCTACGTGCTGGAGCAGATTCTGGCTTGAACGGGCAGAAAGGCCTGGCGACCCGTTCGCAGAATGGCCCGGACACCCAGTCCCGCCGCGACGGGACGCTATCGCGGACCGGTCTCCTTCGAAAAAACCGCCGCGATCCCCTCCTACGCATTCACGTAGGGTGAAGTATTTTTCGTTGGTTCTCAGCGACTAACAGAAACGTGGCGGGGTCATCACCGGGATTCGGTTGCATTTTGTTGGAAATCCCTTAGCCCTCGGCGCGATTGATGCTTTAGCAATCCTGAGCATCACTGTTCCTCAAATACACACCCACCCATACAAATCGCATCATGAAAATATTTGCGCACTCCTGCTGTGCCCTTGCCTTGTTCTCCGCCACGGCTTCAGCGGCGACGATCGTGCAGACGGAGAATTACAGCTTCACTCCAAATGGCAGCGCCGACCTGGTTTTTAATCAGTTCGACACCTCGCTCGGAACGTTGGAGAGCATCACCATCAGCATCAGTCTGACCAAAACCGGCGGGTCCCTCTTCATCGACAACGACTCCACGACTCCCGGATCCGGCGACATCACCCAGACGGTCGTCATTGACCTCGTGTCTTCGGATGTGACGCTTACCAACACCAGCTTCCAGCCGATGGGTCAGAACATCACCGCCGCATCCGTTTACTCGGCCAGCGTCGAGGGGGACGACGGTGACACAGACACCATCGTCGGAAACAGCGATGGCTTCCAAGACGATGCAGGTCCTGACAACGATGGCACCGTCTTCTCCACCCCGGTAAACGCTTCGGATTCCGACGATGTAGCTTCGGCCGTGTGGGGCGACTATCAGGGTCTCGGAACCTACACGCTGACCGTGCAGGGCCTTCAGAGCAGCGACACATCGACGATCGGCGGTGCCGCGTTTTCAGGCACCCCTTCGGAAGCCTCCGGCTCCGTCACCGTAGTCTACACCTACTCACCTGTTCCCGAACCCAGCATCACATTGCTCGGTGGCCTCGGTCTTCTCGGACTGTTCCGGCGCCGTCGCTGATCCATCTGGACATTCACCGAATTTACCGCCGCTTCCCGTCGCTCGGGAGCGGCGTTTTTCTTACACGGAATTCCGAGTCATCACGGCACGATCGTCACCGGGGTGCCGATCTTCACCGAATCGTAGAGCTTCGGTGCGAGCGGCTTCGGCAAGCGGATGCAGCCATGGGAGGCCGGCTCGCCGGGGTCCGGGATCAGGCCGGCGTGCATGCCGATGCCGTAGTTGGTCAGCCGCATCCAGTAGGGCATGGGCGCGGGAATGTAGGTCCCGCCCCTCGGCACGGGGGTCGATGGCTTGGCGTCGCCATTGATCACGTTGCCGAACTCGTCCTCGATCCAGCCGTAGCTGGTGGAATACTTGTCGACCACCTTCTCGGTGATGCGGAACGATCCCGACGGCGTGGAATGACCGGGCAGCCCGGTCGCAACATAGGACCAGCCGATCGACCGCCCGCCGCGGGTGTAGAAGGCGCGTTGCTCGCTGAGATCGATGCGCACCTTCACCTCGCCCGGTCCGCCGTCGTCATACCACTCATACATCACCAGCTCCGCACGCGTCGGCTCGACTTCCGGCAGCGGACCGCAGGAAACGACGAACAGCACGGGGGCCGCCAGAAGCAGGGACAACGACCTCATCTCAGGAAAAGGTGGCGACAGAAAAGGCCGCGACCGGGGGAACCGCAAGCTTTTCGCTCGGCGAACACCCCGCGGATCTCACGATCCGAGCTTCCGCACCGCCGCCAGCACCTCGTCCGGCTCGGCCCGCTTGCGGTAGTCGGCGTCGAGGAATGCCCAGCGCACCACGCCGCCGCCATCGATGACATAGGTCGCCGCCAGCGGCAGTTCCTCGTCACCGGCCTCGTCGCCGTTGAACTCCGTCAGATCGAAGAATCCCCGGTAGAGCTCCCGAACCTTGGGCGTGAGTTTGAAGACCAGTCCGTAGTCCCGGGCGACCTCGTGGTTGAGGTCGGTCAGCACCGTGAACTCCAGTTCGTTCTTCTGCTTCGTGTCGAGCGACTTGTCGGGAAGCTCGGGAGTCAGGGCGACGAGCCGGGCCCCGGCCTTCTCGAACTCCGGCAACTTCTCCTGCATCGCGGCCAGCGCGATGTTGCAGTAGGGACACCAGCCGCCGCGATACCAGGTGAGGATCACCGGACCGTCCTCGAGCAGTTTCGACAACGTCACGCTTTTCCCGGTCGCGTCCTTGAGCGTGAAATCCGGCGCCTTGTCGCCGACCTGGATCGCCCGGTCGACGATGCCCGACGCCGCGACCGCCTCGATCCCCCTGGCAAACTCCTCGCGAACCGCTGGGTCGCCGTCCTTGGCGGCCTGCTCGGACCGGGCGTCGAGCTTTTCCTGAAGGGTCTCGGCCGAAAGCAGCGGACCGAGGGCGAGCAGGGCGAAGAGCGTGGCTTTCATGAACGGTGGGAGTCCGGGAACGGCGATCGATTCCGAAAACCGTTCCCGGACCTTCCGATGAACACCCGATCAGGCTTCGGGCTCGGCGGTCAGGTCGAACTTGATCACCACCTCGTTGCGGATCAAGTCGTCGGCCTTGCCGGCATAGACGATGCCCCAGTCCTTGCGCTTGATGTCGAACTCGGCGGCGACCTTCACCATGTCGCCGTCCTTGGTCGCGGTCGCGGGAAAGGTGATGTTCTTCTCGACGCCGCGCAGCAGCAGGTTGCCGGAAATGGCGTATCCGGAGTCGGTCTTCTCGACGCCGGTGACGGTGAACTTCGACTCCGGATGCTCGGCGACGTGGAAGAAATCCTCCGCCTTGAGATGCTCGGTGAGCTTGTCGGCGTCGGACCAGGTCGAGTCCATGTCGATGACGATCTCCCCGCCGGTCACCTCGCCGTCTTCATCGACGGTGAAGCCGCCGGTGAAGGCCTTGAAACCGCCGTCGTGCTTGCCGGTCACCTTCGATCCGACGAAGGAGATGGAGGAGCCGTCGGCGAGGACATAGGACGTGCCTTCCGCACTGCCGTTGGCCTCGACCGCATCGGTGGTGGTCGCGTCGGTGGTCTGGTCGGCCGGATTCTCGCAGGACACGAGGGCGGCGGCGAACAGGCTCGGGATGATCAGGATGTTGGTCTTCATGTTGTCTTGGTTGGTTAGGGGTTGAGGGAACAAAGCCGGATTCAGGAAAGGTCAAAGAGAAGTGCTTCCACACTTTCGCCATCGGCGGCGAGGCGAAGCGTGCCGGCGCGCTCGGTCGAGGCTCCGTCGCCCGCTTCCAGCACCGCGTCGTCAATCATCAGCCGGCCCCGGATGAGCTGCACCCAGAGCCCGCGGCCCGGGCGGACCTCGAAGTCGACCGCCTGTCCGGGATCGAGTCCGAGGCGGTAAACTTCGGCGTCCTGATGGATGCGGGCGGAACTGTCCCGCCCGTCGGGTGAGATCAGCAGAGCGAGCGGGCCCGGCTTCCCGTCCCCGGGGGTCCACTCGGTGTAGCTGGGTTTGAGTCCGCGCTCGCGGGGATGGATCCAGATCTGGAGAAGATGCACCGTTTCATCCGCAGACGGGTTGAATTCGGAGTGGGTGACGCCCGACCCGGCGGACATGAGCTGGATCTCTCCGGGCTTGAGCGTGCGCTGGTTGCCCATGCTGTCGCGATGCGCGAGCTGGCCGGAGACCACGTAGGAGAAGATCTCCATGTCCCGGTGGGGATGGGTCGGAAATCCGCCGAGCGGCGCGATGTGGTCCTCGTTGATGACCCGCAGCGAACGGAATCCGACATGGGCCGGATCGTGATACTCCGCGAAGGAGAAGCTGTGACGGCTCTCAAGCCAGCCGTGGCTGGCGTGGCCGCGGTCGGAGGATCGGCGGATGGTGACGGTGTTGGTCGTTTGCATGAGTCGAGTGTGCCATGACTTTCAGAAAACACCCGTGAGTCGTTTGCAGGCTGAGCATGCGCCGGGCGCAAGGGCCGCGCCGATTCGGATTGAGCGCGGTCGCCGCCGCGCCAGAATCCGCGTCATGGATTTCCGGCAGATCCGATCGTTTCTCGCCGTCGCCGAGGAAGGCTCGATCACCGCCGCGGCGCAGCGGACCCACCTCAGCCAGTCGGCGATCAGCCGCCAGATCAAGTCGCTCGAGGAGGAGCTGGACGTGACGCTCCTGACGCGGTCGGCCCATTCGATCGGGCTGACACCCGCCGGCGAGGTGCTCGCCCGGGACGGCGCGGCCTGGGTGGCCATGGCGGAACGGATGGCCGAGCGCGTGCGCGAGGTCGCCAAGGGCGAGGTGATCAAGGTCGCCTACGCGCCGTCGCTCGCCGGTCCGCTGCTGGGCCCCGCCCTCGAGTGCTTCGCCCAGCTCCATCCACGGGTGCGGGTCCAGCTCTTCGATGCCTCGACCACGGAGATGAAGAGCGGACTGCGCCGCGGCGCCTACGATCTCGTCGTCACGGTGCCGGGCGAAGGCGACGAGGCGGCGATCGAGTGGCGCCCGCTGCTGCGGCTGCCCTGGCGCGTCGCGGCGCCCGCCTCCGACGACGATGCCGGCCCGATCGAGCTTCGCGCGCTCCACGGAGCCCGGCTCCTCGTTTACCAGCGGGACGAATACCCGGACTACTGGCGACTCATCGGCAGGGTGCTGCGGGAAGCCGACGCGGAGCCGGTGATCGTCGGGGAGTTCGACGGATGGACCAGCCTCCAGACCGCGGTCGAGGGCGGACTCGGAATGGCCCTCGTCGCCGGACACGACCATGCCGGCGGGCGGATCCGGCTGCGGAAAATCGACCCGGTGCCAGAACCTGTCTGCGTCTCGGTCGGCTGGCGCCGCGATCTTCCCCCGCGGGCGGCATGCGCGGTGCTGATCGAGGAAATGGCCCGGGCCGCCGACAAGAACCCCTGATTTCCGGACCCGGACCGGCCAAAAAATCTTCGTGATTTCCCAAGTTCGTGTGTATTTACCAAGTGATGCGTCATTCTGAGGTCAGCCCACGACCGGCAGATCGGCGGAGCGATGGATTCGCTCTGGTCGTGACCGTGCTGATGATGGTGCTCCTCAGCCTGCTGGCCGTCGGAATGCTCGCGCTTTCCAGCATCGAACTCCGTGCGGCCGATGCGAACCGGAACCAGACGCTCGCCCGCGCCAACGCCCGGCTCGCCCTGCAGCAGGCGATCGCCCAGCTCCAGATCGAGCTCGGCCCCGATCAACGCGTCTCCGCGGCGGCCGATCTGGTCAGCCCCGACGCCGACCGTCACTGGACCGGTGTCTGGTCGACGACCAGGCCCGACGGCGGATCGTGGTGGCGTCGCGATCCCGAGACCGGAAGCTGGGTGGACGAACGCACCGCCGGAAGCTGGTACGCGGACACCGAGGTCCGCTCGTGGCTGGTCAGTGGTGACGCCCGCCCCGGCGAATCCCCGAAAGACCGCATCGATCTCGTCGGCTCCGCCTCGGTCGGCGACCAACCGGACGCCCGCGTGTCGGCGCCCTTGGTCAGGCTCTCCGGCGACCAGCCGGGCGCTCTGGCGTGGTGGACCGGCGACCTGGGCCTGCGGGCCGATGTTTCAGTGGTCGATCGTCACGACGACACAGATGACCACCCTCACCTCGTGATCGGCCACGCCCCGGCGGCCGAACTCATCGGCGAGGGATTTCCGGTTTATGAGTCGCAGCGCGACCTGCTGGTGACCACCGGAACCATCGATGTCGCCGGTGGGCGCGACTGGCATCGCCGGCATTTCCACGACTTCACCATCCATTCCAAGGGAGTGCTCGCCGACGTGCGCGACGGCGGGCTGAAACGTGATCTCAGCGCATGGTTCGAGAGTACCGGCACGATCCCGGCCTACCGGAGCCTGGCGGGAATCGACGGGGACGAACCGCTGTTCGCGCAAATCGACGGCGAGGGCACCGAGCCCGCGTCGCCGTCGCTGGCGCTGCTGCACGACTGGGCGAGATCGGTCGTTTCCCGGTCGGGGCAAAACGTGCCCGTGGTCTCGCCGGAAACCGACCGGGACCCCGACAGCGCGGACTACGCCCTTTCCAACGAAACGCCGGTCCGCCTTTCCGGGACCACCCGCTCGAACCTCCAGCCGATCCTGGTCGAGGCCTCGAACCACATGCAGATCAGCACTTTCCAGACGATCCCGAAACCCCCGGAAAACAAGGTCACCTACCAGCTCCGCCACCATCTCTATCCGCGCGTCGTCCTGTGGAACCCCTACAACGTCGAACTCAATTCCGAGCCGGCGGTCGTGATGATCCAGGGCAACGGCCGGCAGGAAATGTGGACGCGGGACACCGCCGGCCGGCGCCTCGCCTGGTTGTCCTTCGAGGGCGGACGCAGCACCGACTTCGTCGATGGCAATCTCGCCGGCATTCTCGCTTCGCAGGCCTACGACGATCCCTACATGGGCTCCTACTACTTCTCGGTTCCTCGCACCACTTTCGGACCGGGCGAATGCCTGGTCTTCACCCCCGGCCGGTCCGCCGAATACAATGGTCTCTCCGCCTACCGCATGGGCGACTACGACCTCTCCGCCAACGAGCTGAGCTGCGAGGTCGCCCCCGACCCGTCGCGCAGCTTCTACGTCTCGGGCTCCGACATCGGCGGCGGCGTGACCTACCGGCCGACCGAGTTCTGGTATGCGCCCACCCCGTTCTGGTGGGTCGGTTTGTTTTCGGGCATCGAAAACCAGGCCGACGACACCCGGGCGGTGATGAAGAAACTCGTCGACGACTACCCCGTCACCTTCGAGCGCTTCGACGCCCTGCCCCAGCTCTCGTATCTCTCGGCCTCGCTCCAGTACGGTGCCGGCAAGGAACCACGCATCGCCTGGAACGACCAGAGTCCCATGGAGATCGAGCTGCTCGACCGCGTCGATCCACGCCCGACCCTGGCGCCCGACGTGCGCACGCGTCAGGGCATCCGCATGCGCTGGTTCGAGGAGCATCGCTCGAATCTCCTCAACGCGGGCCCGATGTCCGGGAACGAGGCCTTCTTCCAGGAGGCGCTCTTCGCCAACTGGAATCCGCGCGCCACCTACGTCGCCCGCAGTCCGTGGGAGAATCTCGCCGGCAGCCTGCCGACCCAGGGCGCGAACGGCAGCGGCGGCGGCCCGTGGTTCTTCGGCGCCTATACCCGGGATCTCTACGACGAGGCCGTCGGCTGGGACCAGCAGTTCCCACGTTTCCAGGATGGCCGCTACCACGGCAATCCCTTCGGCACCCCCCAGGAAGGCGCCACCAGGCACATCCTGTTCGAGCTGCCGCGGCGCGGCGATTCCCTGATTTCCCTCGGTCAGCTCCAGAGCGCCAAGTTCTCCGAACTCATCTGGCATCCGTCCTTCGCCTTCGGCAATTCGCTGGTCGATCCGCGCCTCGGCACCGGGGCGATGGACCGGACGACCCCCGTGATCGACCACGACGGCGGGCAGGATTTCGGCGGCTTCCACGAAGACGCCATCGGCTGGTCCTCCGATGGCGAACGGTCCGCCAACCGGGACGCCTGGGCCGAGCAGGCCCGCGCGCTGTTCCAGGAACTCCCCGAAGAAGACCTGCTCGTCTACGACCTCTCCTACGAGGTCAACCACGCGCTGTGGGACGGCTATTTCATCTCCAGCGGCACCTCCGCGGAGAAGGCCGCGTTCCTCGCCGATCCCGTCGGGCAGCCGCTGCCGAACAGCCGGATGGTCCTCGGCGGAGGCGGCCCTTCCGATGTCTCCGGACTGGACTTTCACCGGGCCGCCCGGCATCTCGTGATCGACGGTGCCTTCAACGTGAACTCCACCAGCATCGAGGCGTGGAAGGCGGTGCTCGCGGCCACCCGCGAGGGCGATGACGGCAGCCCTTTCCGCCGCGTGCTCGATCTAGAGAGCGAATTCTCCGGCAGCCGGATCGACGATGCCGCATGGAACGGCTTCCGCACCCTCGACGACGAGGAAATCGGACGGCTGGCCGAGGCCATCGTGGATCAGGTGCGGCTCCGCGGCCCCTTCCTCTCGATGGCCGACTTCGTGAACCGGCGACTGAGGAACGACGCCACCGGCCACAAGGGCGCGCTTCAGGCCGCCATCGACGCCGCGGATCTGAACGACGCCTTCGTCGAGGAAATCCCGATCGAGATCGACGAGCCGCTCGAGGACTACAACCATCCCGACAACATCGCCGACCCGACCCGGCTCGAACAGACTCTCAAACCCGAAACCATGGCGTGGGGAGCTCCGGGATTCCTCACCCAGGGCGATCTTCTCCAGGTCCTGGCCCCGACCATCCAGGTCCGCTCGGACAGCTTCGTCATCCGCGCCTACGGCGACGCCCGCGACGAGAACGGCGGCATCCTCGCCCGCGCCTTCTGCGAAGCCGTCGTCCAGCGCACCGCCGAGCCGCTTCAAGCCGGACCCGACGGCATCAACCCGCGTCCGGTCGAGACAGGCCGCACCGACTTCGGCCGCCGCTTCGAAGTCATCAGCTTCCGCTGGCTCAAGCCGGAGGAAATCTGAGTGCGACCGGTCAAGCGATCATGCCGGGCCCCGGCGGAAGGCCCGCAAGAACATCGGCGGCGGAACCAGGAGGCCGGATCACTTTCCCTCGACGGCGACCTTCGGCTCGCCCGCGACCCGCAGCACCACCGTGCTGCTGATCGGATCGGGCGCGGCCTCGGGCAACAGAACCGTGACGGAATTTCCGGAGACCTGCGTCTCCAGCTCCTTCCCACCGTCCAGAAGTCGGGCCGACTCGACCTTGCTGACCAGTCCCGGGACCACCAGCCTGCCATCCTTCGGCCAGTCGAAGACATGGAGGTAAAGCAGCGTGTGGTCGCCGTCCGGCTTCGTCGTGCAGCGTCCCCAATCGAGCTTGGGAAACACGCTGGCATGGGTGCCGTAAATCGCCCCACCGTTGACCTTCATCCATTTCCCGATCTCGTGCAGACGGTCGATGCTGGCCTGCGGGATCTCGCCCTCCTTGGTCGGCCCGATGTTGAGCAGATAGTTGCCGCCCTTGCTGACGATATCCACCAGGTTGCGGATCAGTGTCTCGGTCGACTTCCAGTTGTGATCGTAGCTCTTGAAGCCCCAGGTGCCGTTCATCGTCATGCAGGTCTCCCAGTCGCGACCCTTGATGACGGTCGCGGCGATGTACAGCTCGGCCGTGTCGGTCTCGCCCGTGTAGCCTCCGCCAAGACGGTTGTTGGTGACGATCCCGGGGCGCAGCTCGAGCAAGGCGGCCAGCGGCTCGGCGCGCTCGGGTGTCATCCATGTCGGCGTGTCCCACCACAACACGTCCGGCTGGTAGCGGGTGAGGATCTCGCGCGTCTGCGGCACGGCGATGGTCTTGAGATACTCGTTGAAGGATCCCTTGTGGGCTTCGTCCCAGCCCTGGCCCTCCTTCATGCCCGCCTTGGCGCCGCCGGGGTGGGTCCAGTCCTGGGCCTGCGAGTAGTAGAGGCCGAACTTGAGCCCTTCCTCGCGGGCGGCCTCGGCCAGCGGACCGATCAAATCCTTGCCGTAGGGTGTGGCGTCGGCGACGTCCCAACCGGTCACCTCCGAGGGGAAAAGCGCGAAGCCGTCGTGGTGCTTCGAGGTGATGACCATGTAGCGCATGCCGGCGTCGCGGGCGAGCTTGGCCCATTCCTCCGGCTGGTATTTCACCGGGTTGAAATCCTTGGCATACCCGCGGTAGGTGGCGACCGGGATCTCGGCACGCCGCATGATCCACTCGCCGATGCCCTTGATGGGCTTGCCTTCGTAGGTGCCGGCGGGCACCGCATAGACGCCCCAGTGGATGAACATGCCGAACTTGGCGTCCCGCCACCACGCCATCCGGGCGTCGCGCTGGGCGGGATCTTCGTTGGCGGACGGATCGGCCGAAGCCGGGACAACGGACAGGACGGCCGCCAGCGCGGCAGCCGTCGGAAACGCGTGCTTCATGGTATGAGAGAAAACGCGGAGTCGGGTCCGGGTGTTTCAGCGGAGCGCCGAAAAGGAAGATCGGGTCCGTTTCGACGAGAACCAGCGTTCGGAACCTCCTGAAGCAGTTGTCTACATGCCGAACAGGCGCGCCAGTGGCGTATGTAGTTCCTCCTTTAGGAGGCCGCACCGGTCCGGCGCCTCACCTCTCCCGATCCACCGTCGCCAAGCGCTTCCGCCACGCCTCGATCCCGCCCTTGATCCGCTCGACCACCTCGGGTTCCTCCCCGGCGAGATCCTTCTCTTCATCCGAATCCTCGCGGATCCGGTAGAGATGCGCCGGGGCGGTGTCCCATGCATGCACTTTCGCATACTGGGTCGTGTCCTTGCCGGGGTGCCGCACGATCAATTTCCAGTCCCGCTCCACGCACCACTCATACTTCAGGGTGTCGCCGGGATCGCCGGGGGTCATGTTGTGGATCGCGTGGGTGACCCCGAAGACCCGCTCCCGTGCGCCGCGCGCGGCGGCATCGAGAAGATTGATCCCCGGCAGCCCGTCGGGTGCCTCCAGCCCCGCGGCGGCGGCGATCGTCGGAAACAGATCGACGGCATGAGCGAAGTCGTCCGAGCGCTGCGGCTCCATGTGTCCCGGCCACGAAACCAGCACCGGAGTGCGGATGCCGTTCTCATAGGGTGAACCTTTCGAACGCAGCGCGAACGCCCCCCAGTCCTTCTGGTGCGGATCGTCGGCATTGGTGCTGCGGGCCGCCCAGCCATTGTCGCACATGAAGAGCACGAGCGTGTTGTCGGTCTGGCCCTTCTCGTCGAGATAATCCAACAGCTCGCCGCAGGTTTCGTCGAACCACTCGCACATGGCATAGTATTTCGCCACGTCGACCGCCCGGCCGTCCTCGCGATACTTCTTCAACAGACGCTCCGGTGGATTGTGGGGCGTGTGCGGCAGGAACGGCGCATACCAAAGCAGGAACGGTTTCCCCTCCGCGACGGCGTGATCGATGAAATCCGTCACCGGCTTCATCCCCTTGCGCCCGATCTCGAGCCCGGCGTCGCCGTGACGCCCCCCACGCTTCGGATCGCCGTGCGTCATGCCATGGGTGAAGCCGCCATCCCGGTAGGATCCCTCCCACCATTTTCCCGACTGATGCGCCAGGTAGCCGTGCGAGGTGAGCATCCTGATGAAACTCGGATGCCGGTGGAACGCCGCCTGGACCGGCTTGTCGAGTTCGGCCCGGTTGTTGCCGCCATCGACGTCGTTGCCGACCACCCCGTGCTGGAAGGGAAACAACCCGGTGGCCATGGATGCGAGCGACGGACGGCACAAAGGCGCCGCCACATAACCATGCCCGAACACCAAACTGCGGTCGGCGAGCTTGTCGAGGTGGGGTGTCTTGATCACCGGATGACCCATGAATCCGTAGTCGGACCATGCCTGGTCGTCGCCGAGGATGAAGACGACGTTGGGTTTGCTGGACTCGGCGGCAAGGGGCGCGAGGAGCAGGGTCAGGAGGAAGAGAAAGCGTGGCATGAGGATCAGCGGGTGGGATATGGAGTGCGGTGGCTTGCCACCGCTTTGGAGCTACCGGTGACTGGGTATTCTCCATGCTCCAAATGAAGGTTTGAAGTGCTCTTCTGATTTCGCGAAGCCCGAATCACCGCCGAATCAAAGGCAACCCAAAAGCGGAGGCAAGCCTCCGCACTCCAAACGGGTTCAGAACGAGCCGGCCGTAAGGGTTTCTTCGGAACCGGGCTTGATCTTCAGCATGACGGTCTTTCCGCCAGAACGGATAGTGCATTCCTCCGGACTGTTCTTCCCGGCCCGGACGACCGCCTTGGTCAGCTTGCCGTCCTTCCAGTCCAAGTCGACCTCGAAGTCACCGCGGGCGCGCAGTCCGTGAGCGCTGCCGGTGGACCACGCCTCCGGCACCGCCGGAAGCAGATGAATCTCGCCGGTATGCGACTGCGCCAGCATTTCGTTGACTCCCGCGGCATACCCGAAGTTGGCGTCGATCTGGAAAGGCGGGTGCGTCATCCACAGGTTGCCGAAGGTCTTCGAGGCGATGAGGTCGGAAAGGATCTCGTACGAGCGCTGACCCTCAAGAAGCCGGGCGAAAAGGCTGATCTTCCACGCCTTGCTCCACCCGGTCGGGCCATGACCACGGGCGATCAGGCCGACCTTCGCCGCCTCGGCGAACTCCGGCGTCCCGGTCGGGCTGATCTGGCGTCCGGGATAGACGCCGATCAGGTGGTTGGTATGGCGATGCGTGTCCTTGGGATCATCGATGTCCTCCATCCACTCCTGAAGCTGGCCCCACCTGCCGATCTTCGGGCCGAGCAGCTTCGCTCGCTTCCCTTCGAGCTGCTTCCGGTATTCCTCATCCACCCCCAGCACCTCGCCGGCCTCGATCACGTTGGTGAAAAGGTCCCAGCAGAGCTGCTGGTCGTAGGTCACACCGTCGGCCTTCTCCGGCCCGTGCTCGGGCGACCGGCCGTCGGGCGCGACCAGCGTGCCGTCGGGCAACTCCTTCAGGTGGTCGACCCAGAACTCGCTGATCTCCTTCATCACCGGGTAGGCGTAGGTCCGGAGATACTCCTTGTCCCGGGTGAAGGCGTAGTGATCCCAGAGACTCTGGCACAGCCACGCCGAGTCGCCCTTCTGGACGTGCCAGGTCGAGCCACCGAAGACGTTGTTCTCCGAACGCATCAGCCACCCGCGGTCGATGCCGAAGACACGCCTGGTCTCCTCCTTGCGCACCTCGCGGATCGAATCGATCCACTCGGCGAGTGGCACGAAACACTCGGGCAGGTTCGATGTCCCGGTGAGCCAATGGCACATCTGCACGTTGATGTCGGTGTGGTAGTCGCAGCGCCACGGCGGACGGCGATCGATGAGCCACAGCCCCTGGAGATTCGCCGGGAGCGTGCCGTGACCCTCGCGCGACGAACTGATGATCAGGTAGCGGGCATACTGATAGATCAACTCCTCGAGGTCGTGGTCGGCGGCGGCCCCGAAACCGCCGGCCTTCACCTCCTCCTTGTATTTCTCGACCCGCTCGGAAGTCTTCAACCCCGTTCGCGTCCCGGGTGTCTCGCCGAGATCGATCGAGACGCGCCCGTAGAGCGACTGATAGTCATCGATGTGGTGCGAAAGCAGTTCGGGATAGGGCTTCCCCGAGGCGGCGTCCAACCACGCCAGCACGCGCTCGTGGGGGTCGGGGCCGGTCCAGCCCTCCTCACGGCGGTTCACGTAGTTGGTGTCGGCGGACAGGATGAGCGTGAGGGTGTCGCAGTTTTCGAAGACCATCGCCGCGCCCTCGGCCTTGACGGAGCCACCCTCATGGGCGACCCGGCAGCGCGCCTCCAGCTTGAGGTCGATGTTCTGGTCGGACGCATACTCGCGGTCGGCGAGCAGCTTCTTCTCATTGGCCACCTGCTGCTGCCACCACCAGAACTTGCCGGTGTCACCCTTCAGCACGAGGTCCTCGCCCTCGACGGACATCGGCAATTCATGATCGTTGCCGAGGAAGACCTTCCCGCTCAGCGCCCCGGGCTTGTCGGCGGTGAAGCGCATCACCATCACCTGGTCGGGATAGCTGGAAAAATACTCGCGCTTGTAGCCTACTCCACCGGACTTGTAGGCGATCGTGTGGACCGCTCGACTGATGTCGAGCTGGCGCCGATAGTCGGAAAACTCCTGGTGTGGCAGCTCCAGATAGATGTCGCCGAAGGGCTGGTAGCCGCCGGTGTTGTGCTCGTTGCCGACCCACAGCGAGTCCTCGTTGAACTGGATGCGTTCCTCCGCCGGGCCGCCGAAGATCGTCGCGCCGAGCCGTCCGTTTCCGATCGGATAGACGAAGCTCGCCCACTTGTCGCGGCGACGAGGGTTGCCACCCTCGTCGAGCAGGGTCACCGGCTCGTCGGTCCACAAAAGACGCGTCTCCGGTGTCGCGACCGGATCGGCGAGGGAAAAGTCAGCGAGGCCGAAAACGGCCAAAAGCAGGCAGGCGATAGGTTTCATGACGGGATCTTGGTTCTAGCAGTGGCGCAAAGCGATGCTTTGCGAGGGATGAGCGAGGCGATGCCTCGCTCCATGACGCACCGACAGCCGCTGGCCAAGCGCCGCTTGGCCAAGTTCTCGCAAAGCATCGCCTTGCGCCACTTTCATCAGGCAAAGAGATCCATCACCGCTTTCCCCTTGCCGTCCTTGGTCGCGTAGAAGGGCCGGCGCTCGATGTCGAAGACGGTCTTCGGGCTCATGCCCATGGCGGTGTAGATGGAGGCGTGGAGGTCCTCGATGGTGACCGGGTTCTCCACCGCCAGGCACGGCCGCTCGTCGGCGGTCCGGCCATGAACAAAGCCCTTCTTCATCCCGCCGCCGAACATCGCCACCGAACTGCCGCCGGTGAAGTGGCGGTGCAGGCCGTAGTGCTTCATCTCCTTGATCACGTCGGTCTTCGCCCGCGACTGGTCCTTGGCGTTCGAACCGGGCACGCCCTCGATCATCATGTCACGGCTGAACTCGGAGGCGATGATGACCAGCGTGCGGTCGAGCATGCCGCGCTCCTCGAGGTCGCGGATCAGGCGCGCGATCGGACGGTCCACCTCGGCGTGCAGCCGCTCGTAGGTCTTGTGGCCGTTCTCGTGGGTGTCCCAGTGGACGAAGGGGACATACTCGGTGGTCACCTCGACGAAGCGCGCCCCCTCCTCGACCAGGCGCCGCGCCAGCAGGCAGCCGCGGCCGAAGCGGGAGTCGCCGTATACCTTGAGCGAGACCGGATCCTCGTCCGCCAGGTCGCAGGCCTTGCGCTTCGGCGATCCCAACAAGCGGTGGGCCGCGTCGAGCGAGCGCAGCATCGACTCCTGATGGAAATCGCTGAGCCCCTCGCCCTTCGGCGAGTGCTCGAGCATCTGCTTGAGCGCGCGATAGCGGCGTCCGAAACGGTCGGGCCCCATGCCTTCGGGCGGCTTCACCGCTTCGGCCGCCTTTTCCGGATAAGGCAGGTTGAAGGGCGAGAATTCGGAGCCGAAGAAGCCGCCGGTGGTGAAGGCCTTGATCTCCTCGCTCTCGCCGATTCCCTCGAGCCGCTGGCCGATGTTGATGAAGGCCGGCATGACCTCGTTGCGCGGGCCCAGCACCTTGGCCATCCACGCGCCGATGTGCGGCGCGGCCACCGTCTGCGGCGGCACGTAGCCGGTGTGCCAGTGGTACTGGTGGCGCGAGTGCAGGATGCTGCCGAGGTCCGGCTGGACGTGGGAACGGATCAGCGTGCCACGGTCCATGATCTTCGCGATCTCCGGCAGGCCGGCGGAGATTTTCAGCCCGTCGACCGAAGTATCGATCGCGGGAAACGTGCTGATGATCTTCTCGACCGGCGTGCCGACCTCGAAGGGCAGGTAGGCCTTGGGGTCGAAGGTTTCCGCCGACGCCATGCCGCCGGCCATCCAGAGGAGAATGCACGAGTCGGCCCGTGCGGCCGGATGTTTCACCTCGTCCTCGGCCAGGAGCCTGGGAGCCCCGCCGGCGAACGTGAGCGCAGACCCCGCCGCCAGTCGGCGCAGGAATTCACGCCGGCTTTGCTCGGGACGCGTGGGATCGATCCATGAATCGTTCATCGGATGTAGAAGAATTCGGGTTGCACGAAGATGGTCCAGAGGAAATCGGCTATGCCCTCCTCGGGCGTGCCCTGGCTGATGAGTTCCATCGCGATGGAGCGCTCGCCGGCGTCGGGCCTGCGGGACAGGGCCGCGAGATAGACCTGATCGACGAGCTCGTCCGCCGACCTGTTGGAAGCCAGCAGTGCGATCGCACCCTCGCGCAGCATCGAGGCGAATTCGGGGCCGTTGGCGAGGTGGATCGCCTCGAGCGTGGAAACGAGGTCGGGACGCATCGACACGACCTGGTCGCGATTCGGCCGGCCCAGTGCCGCCTGGAAGGGATCGAGTTCCTGCAGCGCGGCGCGCACCGGACGGCCGTCCCATGCGTTCAAACCCTGTGCTTTCGCGACGGCTTCAAGCGTGGGAGACAACTTCTTTCCGGGCTGCGGCCGGCTCCCGGTGACCTGGCGCACCGAGTCGATGAACTGCTCGGCGGTGAGGCGCTTCATCACCGGACCGTGGAATTCCTTCGACGACGAACCCTCGTCGGCGATGACGCTGCGGCTCTGATAGATGCGCGAGTTGGCGATCAGTCCAATCATCGCCTTCAGGTCGTAATCCTTCTCCACCAACTCGGTCGCGAGATGGTCGAGCAGGTCGGCGTCCCACGGTTCGGTGTCGAGCATGTCGACCGACTTGATGATGCCCTCGCCCATCAGGCGCTGCCACAGGCGGTTGACGATCGTCCGCGCCGTCCGTCCGTTTTCCGGATGGGTGATCAGCCCCGCAAGCTGCTCGAGGCGCTTCGCCCGCGGAGCCTGCGGATCGACCTCGCCAAGTTCGGGATAGATCCACGCCGCCAGCGCCTTCTCGCCGGTGGGCTTGTCGCAGCGGTTGAGTTCCAGCGGTTCGTCGGAGTAGATCGCGGCCAGCCCGTAGGCGTCCCTGAGCTTCCACTGGTCGGTGAAGCTGTCGTGGCACGACGCGCACTTCATGTTGATGCCGAGAAAGACCTGCGAGACGTTCTGCGAGAACTGGATCGCGCGGGTCTGGCTGGCATTCACCTCGCCGCGCCACTGGATGCCCTCGATGAAGCCTTCCGCCTCCTTCGTCGGCGCGACGAGCTGCCGCACGAACTCGTCGTAGGGCAGGTTCTCGTGGAGCGCGCCGTAGAGCCAGCCGGTGATTCGTTTCCGCCCGCCGGTGATGAAGCCGGTGCCGTCGTAGGCGTTGCGCAAGAGGTCGTTCCAGAAGGTCAGCCAGTGGTCGGCATAGTCGGCGTCACGGGCGAGCAGGCCGGCGATGACCCGGCTCCGCTTGTCGGGCGACTCGTCGGCGAGGAAGGCGGACAGCTCGTCCGGCGTCGGGGGCAGCCCGATCAGGTCGAGCGAAACGCGGCGCAGGAACATGGCGTCGTCGAGCGGCTCGGGACGTTCGATCCCGTTCTCTTCCAACCAAGCATCGACGAGACGGTCGATCGGGTTGCCCTCACCCGCCGGCACGTCCGGTCGGCGCGGTTTCAAAGGCGCCTCGTAGCGGTCCTCCCCGAAGGTGAACCCCGGCTCCCACGGGAGCCCCTCGCCGATCCAGCGTTCGATCAGCTTGATCTGCTCCTCGGGCAGCGGATCCTCGCGGGTGTCCGGCGGCGGCATCCGCTCGTCCTCGAACTCACTGCGCAAAAGCTCGACCAGCCACGACTTCTCCGGTCGCGCCAGATCGACGACACCGGCGTTCAGCACCATGTCGCGGTCGTTCATCGAGAAGCCGCCCTTCGACTTGTCGCCGCCGTGACATTCGATGCAGTTCTCGCGAAGGATCGGCACGATCTCGTGGGCGAAATCCACCTCGGCCACCGCCAATCCGGGTGCGGCGGCGGCGAGTAGCCAGATGGGAGTCGGGATCCGGGGCATGGTTCTGCGGGAAAACTTCGGAAAGATGAGCCATGCCTACGGCATCTCAACCCTCTTCTTTCCACCGTTTGAGGCACCATCGAGCGGACCGGACCTCTTCGAACTTGACCCGGCAACATCCGGGCTGTTACCCCGGAAAACCTTTAAATGGAGGGAAATGATGAAGAACGAGGCCTATTCCGAACGCACAACCAGACGCACGAGAAGCACGCGAATGCTTCATCCGAAGGTGATTCTGTCATGCCTGCTGATGATGCCGGCGCTCGCTCCGCCGGCCAGCGGCCTGACCGTCTCCCTGTCCGCCATCGACACCGGTTTCGTGACCCCGATGGGGGGATCGGCGAAGGGGGACGGCACGGTTTCCGGCGCCACCTACAACTACTCCGCCGGTCGCGAACTGCACTACCTCGACGGCACCCTGTTCAGCCCGATCGGCTACATGGACCGGAAGAACTACTTTGTCTTCGACCTTTCCAGCGTCACGGGACCGATCACGAGCGCCACCCTCAAGGTCTACATGGGTCCGGACACGGCTCCCGCGTTTCCGGGTGGGACGCACGGCTATGAAAGCCTCGACCCGACGGAAACCTTCGAGCTGTTCGAGACCACCGATCCGGGGATGGCGCTCGGACTCATCGGCGACCTGCTGACCTTGAACTCGACCGTCGGCGCCCCCGCCTTCGACGAGACGTCGGATCCCGGGGTCTTGATCGCCGGTGCCCTCCATCCCCTGCTCGGCGACGGACCTCTGCTGCTCGGCGGCTATACGGCCAGCCCTGCGGACGACGGCACCATCATCGAGATCCCCATCACCGCGGGAGGGCTCGGCTATCTGAGTGCCTTCGCGGGCGGCACCCTGGTGCTCGCCGGAACGGTCCCGACCTCCGGCGGCCCGCCGGACCCCGATTCCCAACTGCTCTTCGGCTTCACCGGTCCGGACATCCCAGGCGGCGACGTGCTGACACCCGTGCTTGAAGTCACCTACGTGCCGGAACCGGGATGCCCGATGCTCGTTTGTGCCGCGGTGTGCCTGCTCGCGCGGCGCAGGCTCCGGAAGTGATTCCCACCCCCGCTCCCACAGCGAATCGACGGGGTCCGCCGAGCCGTCGAGCTGAGCGGGGTTCCTGAGCGGCTGGCCGCGCAGGCGCGGGACCAACAAGAAAACCGACGTCAGCGCCTTTCAATGCAGCGCCTTGTAGATCGTCAACCCACCCATCAGGATCGTGACGATCCCGATCACCACCTTCAGATGGCTTTCACGGGTCTTGCTGATCGCGAAAACCGAGAACGGAACCGAGATCAGGGCGCCGGCACACATTGGAATGAGGAGAGGCAGATTGAGATAGTTCCCCTTGGCCATGAAGATCGCGACGGCAACCAGGCAGGTGAACGCCTCCGCGAACGAGGTGATCCCGACGGCCGCCTGACCGCGGATGCCGGTCAGAATCTGTCCACTGGTGACCAGGGGCCCGTAGCCCCCGCCGCTCAGCGCCTTGTTGAACGAGGCGACACCGGCGAGGCCGATGATCTTCCATGTCCGGTAGGCAACGACCCGCCGCGAGAACAGAATCACAAACGCGCCGGACAGGAGGATGATGCATCCGATGGAAAGGCTCAGCCACTCGGTCGACAGCTTCAACGCCAGGGAGACGCCGATTCCGACCCCGATCACACTTCCGGCAGCAAGCAGCAGGGCGGGCTTCAGTTCCGCTCCGGATCGACGAAGGTCGACATTCCGGGCCTGATGATGAAAGAAACTGGCAGCGGTTCCACTGAGCAGCTCCGAGAAGAGGATGGTCGGCACGATCTCGTGCGGCCGGTACCCGAGCAACAGCAAGGTCGGCGTGAGAATCGTTCCGTAGCCCATGCCAAGGCCGCTGTCGACCAGCTCACAGGCAAAACACAGCGCGAACACAATCAACGCCCCCCTCCAGTCGAGCCCATCGCAAGACCCGAGGAGAACGGCCATCCCGAGAACCAAGAAGATCCAGGCCGAACTCTTCCTGAAATAGCTGATTTGCATCGCGGTGCGGAACCAACCCTGCCCTCGCAGGCTAGGCACCGGCCACCTGACAGACAAGTGGATACGTCGCTGGCAATCAGCCGGAAACGCGACCCCACTCGCACAGCGAAGAGACGTGGTCCGCCGAGCCGTCGCGCAGCCAGCCGTCGAGCTGGGCGGGGTCCTTGAGCTGCTGACCGCGCAGGCGGGGAACGACGAAGAACCCGGCCCCGGCATCGGGCAGCAGCGTGAGGTCGCCCCACAGCATTTCGAACTGCATGACCGGAAACACGTCCTCCTGGCCGTGGCCCCAGCGCTTCTTGACGTCCTTGATCGTCATGTAGGTCGGCAGCCGCTCGGCGAGGGAACGCAGCGCGGCACCGATCGCTTCGTCGTCACCCGCGAGGATCCGGTCGCGGGAAAGTCCGCACAGCGCGAGAAAACGGTCGATGTCGATCCAGGTCGTCATCGAGTTGTAGTAGGACAACCCGAACTCGGCCTCCTCGTTCGGCATCGCCAGACCCTCGACGAGGCGCGGGCGCCCGTCGACCCGGGCGAGGCCGCCGCCGCGGTCCTCGAGGCGGCGGGTGATCACCTCGTAGGTGAGGCCGTGGCCGGACCGGCGGTGGCAACCTAACAACACGGGATCGGGATCCGCGCCGAGGGTGTCGATGTTGTGAAGCATCAGCGTCCGGAGCTGCGGCCGGTCCTCCAGCAAGCGGCGCAGGGTGCCGTTGAGGATGAGGTTGGGGATTTCGAAGAAATGGCCGACCGGATGCAGGCACTGCAGCGGCAGGTTGTCGGTGTAGTCCGCGGCCTCGCCCGCGCCCTTCGCCCATCCGATCAGGGCGGAGCGGGCCGAGTCGCGCACCTTCTGCTGCTGCTCGTCGAGCACCTGCTGGGGCATTTCCTCCCAGGCGAAGCGCAGGTCGCGCTCGGTCGGGATCATCCGCAGGCCGACGGAGCGGCCGGGGGAAACCACGAGCGGTCCCTCGTAGTGGTAGTTATCGACGCTGGCGAGGAAGTCACGCGTCGGCTGCGTGGTCAGGTACGAGGTGGTGAAGACGTGAGGGATGGGCGTGCCGAAGCGACGTCCGATCCGTCGCGACTTGGCGAGGTGGGTCTCGATGAAGGTGCGGTAGGCGCCGTCGAGCGGGGCGAAGGGATTGAGCGCCTTGCAGGTGCCGGCACCGCCGGTCCAACGCGAGCCGGCACCGGCGGCGAGCGAGACGACGGCCACCTCCCCGTTTTCCAAAGCGGCGGCTCCGATCTTCCCGGCGCCGGCGAGGTCCTGGCGGGCGGCCGCCTCGTCGGAGGAAAGGTCCAGCACGTCCTCGGGCCGGACATCCTCGATCACGGTGGTCGCCGCGAGGCGATTCTGGGCGAGGCCGATGCGGCCGCTTCGCAGGTCGTCGCGGATGCGCTCGTGAAGCTCGCGGTCGAAGCCGTTGGCACGCAGCAGCGAGTCGAGACTTTCGCTTTCCCGCTGTCCCGCGTCCGCTTGCTCAAGCTCCGCGCCGCCACCGACTGCGGTCATCCGATGGTAGCCAGCAGGCAGAACCGCCGCAGCGTCGCCGTGAAGGTCGGCGGTGGTTCCGTCGGAGTTGATCGCGAAGTCGTAGACCACCGGATCCATCGCGAAAGGCAGCGCGTGCTGAAGCTGCTGCTTGGCCTCCAGCATGATCGCCTGCATCGCCTCCTGGGCCTCGGCCTTGCGCTCCGGCGCGAAGATGAAGCCCATGCCGCCGCCGGACATCCCGCCGAGCATCCAGAAGCCCCAGAAGTCGTCGCCGAATTTCTCCTCGGCGCGCGCGATGAGGGTTTCGGTGAAAAGGTTCGTCGCCCAGGGAATGATCGTCTGGATCGGACCGCGGAAGTTCCGCATGGTGGCGCGTCCGAGCTCGCGGATGTCGCCACGTTTCAGCGCATCGATGAGTTCATCCAACAACGCAAGCGCCTCCTTCCGTCCCTCCCACTCCCTGCCGGAGCGCAGCAGGTACTTCTCGGTCACCATTTCGAGGACCGGCCCGACGTTCTGGGCCATGCCGCCGTGGACCAGCACCAGCGAGTCCTGCAGGGCGCGGCGCGCGCCGGACGGGATCTCGTCGTCGTCGAAGACGTGGTGGATGGGCATCAGGCGTCCGCGCGAAACCCCGAACTCCGGATCGTCCTCGCCGGCCGTCTCTCCGGTGATCAGCTTGATGCCCGGCCACACGCCGCCGGAGTCCTGCCAGCCGCCACCCGATCCGCCGAGCCACTCGCCGAGGATGGCACGCGCCAGCACCAGCCGGCGTTCGCTTTCCTCGAGCGGACCGGTCAGCGAACGGGTCTGACCGGTGGCGCGCATCAGCACGCCGATCAACGCGGCGAGCAGGTTGGTGGAAACCGCCAGCCGCGAACCCTTGGGGATGTCGTTCACCGACGACACCAGTTCGATCCCGCGGCCGGGGCCGACCAGACGCTCCAGCAATCGCTCCAGCCGTTTGCCGCTGCCCTCGATGCCCGGCGGCACGATGCCCGCGGCGATCACCGCCGCCTTGAGCAGGCCGAGGTAGTCCTTCGCGAAGTCGAAGACCTCGCCGAGGTTGTCGATGCGCGCGGTGGCCTTGAGATCGACCGAGTGCAGCATGATCACCGGCTCGTCGATCACCCGCAGGTAGGCCTCGACCGGCGGTTTCGTTTCGGCATCGCGGCCATGCACGCCGAGATCGACGGAGACATTCACCACCCGCGCACCCTCGGGAAAGTCCATGCCGAGGAAAAAGATGTCCGACCAACCGCTGTGCGACAGGTCCATGCGCACCGGCGTGCGCTCGCGCAGCACGGGAAAGCATCCGTCTGACGCGGCCGCGAGCATCTCCCCGCGCATCCGCAGCGGGTGGTCGGCCGGGTGGCCCATGCGGAACATCCAGCGGTTGCCGCGCACGGTGCGCACCGAGCGCCTCACCTGGTCGGCGAGCGTCTGGAAGGCGAGTTCGTGGTAGGCCGAGGCCAGCGCCGACGAAAGCGCGTCGCCGGGACCGTTCGCCTTCACCGCCGCCAGGAAGCCGTCGATGGCCTCGGCGAAGCGGCGGTTGAGCAAGTGCTCGTAGGCACCGAAGGGGATGCGCCCGACCTCCCCGCCGGGGAGTTTCGGCGGCAGGTGGAAACGGTGGATCGCGTAGAGGAAGAACAGCGCCCGCACCCGCTCGTAGAGGTTTTCCGCATCGCGGCGGAAGTCGTCGAGCAGCGCGCACTCGGCCAGCAGGCCGTCGGCATCGAGTTCCCCGCACACCGCGGCGAGGTCGGTGTCGCGCCGGGCGGGATCTCCGGTGGTGATGATCTCCACCAGGCGGGACGTGTTGGAAGCGGAGGTCATGGGCGCGAGTTGGCCGTGATCTCGATCAGCATGGTCAGGATCTCCTCGCGATGGGGCCCGGCCAGCGCGAGCGACAACTGCGCGCGCAACAGGCCGTATCGCTCGCCGATGTTGAAGCGCTGTCCGTCGATCTCGACGGCGAGGTATTTCTCCGAGCGGGCGATCGCCGCCAGCGTGGCGGTGAGGCCGAGCGTTTCGCCCTCGGCAAGCGCCGCGACGCCGCGGTCGAGCTTCTCCATCACCGCCGGCGTGAGCGCGTGGATGCCGAAGAAGCAGTAGTAGTTCCCGGCCCGCAGCCCGGAGATGAAGAGTTCCTGCTCGGCGAGGGTCGGCGTCGGCTTCTCGACCATCGTCGCGACCTCGATGATCGAAGGCGAGGCCGGCACCCGCCGGCCACCGATCGTGCCGTAGAGGCGGAGCTGGCTTTCATGGGTCGGCTGCACGCCCGACACGCAGCCGTCGTGCTTCTCGGCCACCGCGAGAAGCTGGCCGACGCACGAGGTCTCCCGGCGGCTGAGAAAGAGGTGGTCGCCCACCAGCAGGACGAAGGCATCGTCGCCGGTGTAATCCCTCGCCGTCCACACCGCGTGTCCGTAGCCGCGGGGCGCGGTCTGTTCGATCAACGTCAGGCGATCGGCATGCGGGCCCGCCGCGCGCAGATAGGCGTCGCGCGTGCCGGGCAGGATCACCACCGCCGCGGACTCCAGGCCGGCGGCGAAAAGATCATCGAACAGGATTTCCAGTGCCGGACGCGACACCCCTTCGGGATCCACCAGCGTCTGGAGCGGCAGATGCGACTCCGCCGGGCTGGCGGCGGTGACCACGGCTTTGCGGAAAGACATGGCGGCGATCATTGGCATTCGACCCGGATGTGCAACCCGCATCATCGTGGCTGACGTTTCCCCTGGCGCGCCGCAGCCTTGGCGGAGGCGGCAGCCATAATCCCCGAAGGACTCCCCTTCGCCCATCGTATCCATGGTCATGGCCCCATCCCGCCCCATCGCCCTCCTCGCGCTCGCCCTCATCCTTCCCGCCGCCGAAGCGCCCGCGGCTCCGAAACCGGAGCCGGAGAACATCAAGGCCTACTGCCTCGATTTCAACTGGGTGCCGACCCATCGCCGCGGCCGGCCATTCGCCGAGCCGGGGAAATGGGCCGCCGCCGATCCGAAAGCGCACGTCGAATGGTACAAGACGATCGGCGCCAACGTGATCCAGACCTTCTGCGTCTCGACCAACGGCTACGCGTGGTACAAGGACGGATTCGTGCCCGAGCAGCCGGGGCTCAAGCACGACTTCCTCCCGGAGGTCGTCAAGCTCGGCCACGCCGAGGGCATGAAGGTCTTCGGCTACTTCTGCATCGCCTCGAATCCGCGCTGGGCGGAACTCCATCCCGACCAGAGCTACGGGAGCCCCACCACTTACCACATCCCCTACACCGACGAGTATCTCGACTTCCTCTCGAAATCGATCGCCGACGCGGTCACTCGGACCGGCATCGACGGCTTCATGATCGACTGGGTCTGGATGCCCAACCGCAAGGCGACCGAGGGCAGGTGGCTCGATTGCGAGAAGAAGCTCTATCAGCAGCTCATGGGCGAGCCCTTTCCCGGCGAGGAACAGCTCGGCGAAAAGTCCGCCAAATACACCGAATACAGCCGCAAGGCGATCGACCGCTGCTGGAAGACGATCCACAAGGCGGCCAAGGACGCGAATCCCGAGTGCCTGATCTGGCTGACCGTGAACCACATCAACCACCCGCACGTGGTGGACTCCGACATGTACCAGCAGGCCGACTGGCTGATGAACGAAGCCGGCAGCCTGGAGGCGATCCGCAAGGTCGAGGGCATGGTCGGCGACCACACCCGGCTGATCACCTGCATGGCCCTGTGGAACGGCCAGGACGCCTCGGTCGCCGTGCCCGAGGCGATGCAGGCCGGCGTCGGCCTCTACGGCTTCACCGCCCCGAAGAACAACGAGGGCCTCGTCCCTCTCGACCCGATCTTCTCCCGGCAGGTCTCCGAGTTGACCGGCGACGACCGCAACATCGCCGTCCTCGCCCGTGCCTACCACGGCAGGTCGATCCACGCCCTGTGGCAGGACGGCCGTTTCGTTGAACCGAAAGATCCCCCACCCTTCCGCATCTCGCTCAAGGGGCGCGGCCGGGGCCTGCAGGATACCGCACGGATCGAGCACGACGAAAACGAAGCCTCCGTCACGATCACCACCCCCTACGCCAAGGGCCGCGGGCTGCTGGTGCGCGGTGCTGATCAATGGCCCTCAACCCTCGCGATCCGGCTGCAGAAGCGACCCGGCGAAGCGTCTCCCTCGAAGGTTTTCCGCGTCGCGAACGGCACGCAGGGCTTTGCCATCCCGCTCGACGGCTCCGGACCGGCGAGCGTCGGCAAGATGGAAGGCGGGCTCGATCTCGGCCGGAACTGGGGAGAGTCCTTCCTCAAGGAGGGCGCATCCGAAAAGGCCCCCGACGCCCGGATCCAGCGCAGCGACGAGATGCTCGACATCACCATCCCCGCCGCCATGACCCGCGGCAACCCGGAGGTCCTCGCCTTCGAGTGGGAGTAGGGCGCCAAGCGGGCCGGCGAATCCTTCTCGGCGGTCCACTTCGGGCCGGCGGATGCCACCGGAGCGTCCATCCTCGCGGCCTTGGATGAAATGCCCGCAGGGGCGGGCGACCGGGCTGCGAGCGGGTGGTGGGAACAAGGCGGAGAGCCCCGTCTTCGTTCGAACAGCCCTTCCCATTGGGACGGCCCGACGCTGACAGGCAGACTCGTCCAGAGGGCCAACGGCCCGCCAGATACCAGCCCGGGGAGACGCCCCGGAAATCCCGCCCGGGAGCCCCTGAGGGCTGAAGGCCCGGCACATGCTGGGGAGGCGAAAGAGATGCGTTCCGGGCATGTTTCAGGGCTGCAGCCCTCGAATCGGGTCTCCTCCCGAACTGCGGGCCGGGCTGGGATTTCACGGACCGTTGGCCCTCTTGAGGAATCCGCCCACCGCCTTCAGTTGCACCCGGTCCATCGGGATCACTGCCACCCGAGAGCGCTCCCGCCCCGCGCCGCGTCGGAAGCGAAGAGCCTCAACCGCTCTGCTTCAGAGGTTTGCAGAAATCCACACGACTTTTTGCCTGGCAGACAAAGCTGGCAGACAAAGCCGGATTCATGCGTTTCGGGGAACAGCACCACCACCAAGCTCCAACAGATTCCAGCGCAGACCCTGCGCCTCGTAGCGGGCGAATCCATGATCGAACGTGGCCAGTTCATGGTTCGCGGCGATCGCGAACGCCGCCAGATACGCATCCGTCCACCATTGGCTGTGCGGTTCCTCTGATTCGCCCACGGCGGGGAAAAGTTCCGCCAATCGCGCCGGCTCCGGCTCGAACAGGATCCCCTCCTGGCCCCGCAGGTGCTGTTCCACCTCCGCAGCCGCGCGGTTGGTCAGCACATCGCCACCCATGATGGCGGGATTGGTCAGGTGCCGGAGCAGCGCCAATTGCGTCACCCGGCACAGCACCAGGTTCTCTTCCCGGGTCGCCACCCAGTCCCGCGCCGTCACCGCGGCCGCGTGACCGTCCCACACCAGCGGGAGCCACACGTTAACGTCCAAAAATTGTGCCATGGCGCTGCGCGTCTTCCGCCGCCTCCAACTCCCTCAGCCGCTCGGGCGAAACGGTCACCTCACCCGCCCGCGAAGAGCCAACCACGGGCAGCCGGAAGCGCCCCGCCCGCACCATTCGCACTGTCTCGGGCAATGCCCGATCTCCCCCCCCATCCTCCCCGTCCCCCACCATCCCCAGATGCCGACGCAGCGCTTCATTGACCACATCCTTCATCTTCCGGCCATCCAACGCTGCCTGCGCCCGCACCCGCCGCAACAATCCCTCCGGAATATCCACCGTCGTTCTCATCAAAAGCATCATGATGTTCTCGGCATCATGATGCAAATCGAAACTCATGCGACGGGTGAAATCGCCAGCCGCTCACCCTTCGACTTCGAGCGGAAGCAGGAAGGTGGCGCTCCATCGCCGTCCTCACGCCCTGTCGGCGGCCGGCGCGATCGTCCCGCCCTCGACGAACTGGGCATCGGTGGTCGTCTGCCGGATATCCCTTTTCCCCCGGGCCACATTGGCCGCCCAGCGCGCGATGCGCCGCGCCACCGGCGCACTTTCCCAGAGGATGTGGGCGATGGGCGGCCGATACCAGGCAAAGGACGGTGCGGCATCGGCGCAGATGATCGAGAGATCCCGCGGCATCCGGATCCCGCGGTTGGCACAGAATTCGAGCGCCGTGACCAGAAACGGCTCCTCGTCGAGGATCAGCGCCGTCGGAGGGGTGACGCGAAACAGGGTCTCGAGACGCGAATGGAATCCCTTGGCACTCTCGTGCCAGTCCGGCAGGTGGTAGGAGCTTGGCTCGATCCCGCTTGCGGCCAGCTCGTCGAGAAAGGCCTGCTCGGGCGGTCCCGGCTCGGGCCGGCGCCTTGCCGCACGGGCCATCAGGACGATCCGGCGGTGACCCAGTCCGACCAATGCCCGGGTGGCGGCGACCATCGCCGACTGCTTGTCGGGACCGATGCCCGGTATCGGCAGCCCGAGACGCCGGCCGACCAAGGCGAAAATCGGAGTCGGCCGCGCCGCGAACCACTCCAGCACGTCGCGGGAGCCGTCCATCACCACCCAGGCATCCGCCGCGGACCTTTCCACCAGCCGTGCCACGCGGCCGACGTCCATCTGCAGGTCGACCAGCGATTCCCGCGGGTAGAACACCCGGTGCCCGGCCTCGGTCAGCTTCTGGCGGGTCTCGATCACGTAATCCATGCGCCGGTCCGCCGCTTCTCCCAGCAGCACCCCGATCCGCAACCGCTTCTCCGCCGATGCCTCCACGGCGGGATGGATCCGCCGTCCGCGCCGTCGCCCCTGGTTCTCCAGCAGCCCCTCGGTCTCCAGCTTTCTCAGCGCCGCCTCCACCGTATCCTTTCCCACCCCCAGCTCCGCCGCGAGACGGTCCCCACCCGGCATCCGCCCGCTCCAGGCACCCGCCAACAACTCGCCCTTGAGATGCGCCGCCACCTGCTCGGCGGCGGTGAGAATCGTCAGTTGGGCCACGCGTGAAATCTACCGGAACTCCGGGGTAGATGGCCAGAACG
>ERZ869936.506-NODE-506-length-36415-cov-33.377503_pt1 | contig 36415 bp, 26 predicted proteins | sample MGYA00520876_ERZ869936 | MGnify/ENA primary metagenome ERZ869936 (study PRJEB32218, sample SAMN09650985) | biofilter metagenome | isolation source: enrty point of leading RO module | place: Saudi Arabia: Thuwal, RO plant located on Red Sea | collected 2016-02-17 ... | reverse complement strand
GAGCCGCGGCCAGGCCACGGCAGGGTCCGGGCAGCAATTCGGCAAACGAGTTGAACGAACACAACGTCTACGGTGCGAGATCCTCGAATTCACGAGGCCGCCCGTAGGCGTTTTCTCTTGCGCTCATTTCTAGGCGCACTCGGGTCCACGAGTTCATTCGCTCCCAACTTGCTTGGACGCCCTGAAGACGGGCTGTTCGGCGTTGGCTTCCTGCGGGCAGAGCTGCCTTCCGCCGGAACCGATCGATGCGCGCAAGAGCCGCGCGTGGATTTTGGACGCACTGGGTGTCCGGATGCGGACAGGCTGTCCGGATTCGGACACGTTTTGCCCGAGAACACTGTCCGTTGCCGGACAACTTGGTTCCAAGGTCGCTAATGACGCGGCGAAACGGGGCTGGCGAAAAACACCGTGTTCTCCCAAGCCTTTAGGGGAGAACGCCTTAGGGGCGAGAGCGTATTCCGCAGCACGAATTGGCACACCGCGTGCATTACCCACGGCCGAACCAACACAACCTGCTTTCTGGTCGATCCCGGATACGCGACCTCGAAGCAACGGAAAGGGAAATCTTCCGGGGCGTAGACGAGCGGGCGCGAAGACGAGTGAAGAGATGGTGCTACGAAAGTCAACGCGAACACGAAACGACATCGTCATCGTGGACAAAAACTTTGCCGACTACACGCATCTGCTGAGTTCGCCGGTCGCCGACCAGTGGAATTTCCACTTTCTACGTACCGGATCGGCAGCGCTGCGACACGCCACTACTGGAAGTGTCGACCTTTGGCTGATCAATGCGGAGCTGAGCGACATGTCTGGCTTCGAGCTGCATCGGCACCTCCGCAAACAGCGACAGCGACGTCCGGTGATCCTCGTCGCTGACCGTTACGACCGCCAAAACGAACTGAACGCCTTTACCGAACAAGTCACGGCCTACGTCACCAAGCCCATCGACGTGGCCTGGCTCCAAGAAAAACCAAGTGGAACGGTGTCCGGGCGGGCTTAGGGGCCCGGTCGCGAACTTCCGTTCGAGCGACGCTGAACGTTCTTTCAACCTCGACAATTTCGCCGCTCAAACCGAACTCACGCGAACTAAGGAGAAGTCGCCATGCACGCCAGCACCCTGGAACTACTCGATGGTTATGACGAAGCCCTGGACGGCCACGAAACCGCCTTCGGTCAACCGAAGCGGGAGAAGTTCTGTCAATCGCTGGGCAAAGTCCATCGAGCCCGGGCAGCCGAGCGTCGCGGCGGTCGCTCGAAAAGCGGTAGCGGACGGCGACGACACCGACGTGTGAATTGGTAAAGCCGAGAGTCTTCAGCAAACCCAGTGCGGCCGAACGTCCGGCCGGACTTCAACCCGAGAAACCCACTTCATTATCCGGAGAAACCTACGATGTACCGCAACTTGCAACTCACCACGTTGGCCCTGCTGATCGCCCTGACCACTCAAATCGCATCCGCGGGAGTGCTCGTTCCTGCCGCGGCCGGCGATCCGGCCATTCCGGACCTGGTGTACGACGCCTCGACCGGAGAGGTGAGCCTGCTGCCGGACGCCAGCTCGATCATCGGATACTCGTTGCAAAATGCGACCAACTCTTTCATTCCTGGGAATCACACCCCGATTCTCGTCGGCGTGACGACCGCCCTCACCTCGCAGGTTGAAGAAGCCGCTCTCGCGCCCGGCTCGGGATCGATTGGCCTGGTCTTCCCCGCTGGCTTGGACCTGGCCGGTTTGACTTCACTGCTCACGGTCAATACGGTCAGCCGCTCGCTCGGCTCGCCGTTGGTGCCGTTCGATCTGCAGGTCGTAAACCCGCCCACGACCAGTGGCGGTGCCGACGGCGTCGTGCCCGAGCCCTCGACCTACGCGATGTCGCTGCTCGGAATCGCGGCGCTCGGATTGTACAGCTGGCGGCGTCGCCGTCAGTCGAACTGATCGGTGGAGAGAGTCCGCTCAGCGGGCTTCGGACTGGCGCGGTCGCCGGTCCGAAGCCGCAGCGGTGACGAACTTTCTACGGCTGCCGAGGATGACAGCAAGGACGCGATGCCATCCTCGCATTCCGTTTGGATCTGTCCCGTTTTCAGTTGCCCGTTAGGCAGACAACAACATCCCGTGTCGCGCTACATTGACGAACCACAATTGGAGGAGCCCGGCCGATGCGATTCATGACCCAAGAAAGTGAGCGGCAAGACGGCCTGCGACGCTGGCGAAGCCGGTATCTCACAGGTGCTCTGGCACTCCTTGCCCTCGCTGCCAACTTGCTCTTGGCGGCGCCCAGTTGGGCCGCTGCCGTCATCTTCAACACCGGGGACGTCAACACGGCCACGCTTGCCTTGGGCGTCAACGACGAAGGTAGTCTCAACGTGGCCGACCCGTTCGGCGTGTTTTCGCCCACTCCGAACGTCGTGGTCACGGGGCTCACCCACATCGGGGTCGGCGACGCCATTTCGCCAGGATGTCTCTGCGAAGGTTGGGGCGTTTCCGGCACCCATGTCGGCAGCGGCGTGGCCCATACGGGCTTCGCCAACGAGCACTTTGGCGGAGCGACCGGACTGACGGTGGGAAGCTTCGTAACGGACGCCGCTTCGGGCACCGGCTCGACGGCCGTGTCGGTCACCTCGCTCAGCAGCCTGCCGTCGCTGACCATCGAACAGGCTTACGCACCCTCGTCGATCGTACCGAGTGCCTTGTTCGAGAATCGCGTCACGATTACCAACACGACCGGTTCGGCGATTGATGACCTGCGCTATGTGCGCGTCCTCGACTGGGACGTTCCTCCGACGGTATTCAGCGAAACCGTCTCGATTCTTGGCGTCGAAACGACGACGGCGCTCGAGCACTCGCACAACAACGGATTCGTGACGCCCAACCCACTCGATCCGATTGCCCCCACCGACGCACTCACACCGGCGACGCTCGATGTCAGCTTCACGGACCTGAACACCATCGACCACGGAGCCTACTTCCAGTTCAACTTCGGCACCCTTGCCGACGGTGAGACACGGGAATTCAGCGTCTTCTACGGTGCGGCGTTGGGCGAAGCGGCCGCCGATGCCGCGGTCGCTGCCGAGGGCTTGGAGCTGTACTCGTACGGACAACATCACGCCGACCCGCTCGGTGGCACGCCGGCGACCTTCATCTTTGGCTTCAAGGATGTCGGCGGCAGTCCACCCAATCCGGTACCGGAGCCGTCCACCTACGTGATGGCGGCCTTGGGTCTGATCGGCCTGACGAGCTATCGCCTCCGCCGCCGACGGTGAGTCTCTGGTGGCCGGTCGCTCGACGAAGTTCGCGCTCGTCAGAGCGGCGCTTGATGCGGAGCCGACTGCGCTGAGCCGACGACTTCGTTGAGCGGAGGCGCCCGATCGCGGCGAGACCGTCGTCGCGTCCGAGGTTTACAGCCCTCGTTACCGCAACTATACTCCCGGTCCTGTTCGGGTTTCCCATCCCTTCCGACCGATTCGGCAATGCCCGTGCCGAGGCCCTCGACCGTCTGGGGGGCGGATGTCTGCATCAACTTCGCTGCTCTTTGACGCGCCAGTCGGACGACGGCGAACGTTCGTCAATGGCTTTCTGGTCGTGTTCATTCTCGTACAGTTGCTGCTTCCCCTGCGCTACTATTCGGGCGCGGCGCAGGACGATCCACGTTTCAGCTGGCGGATGTTCGCCGATCCCCCCTTGTACTCGATCGAAGTGCACACGACCGTCGAGCAGGAAGGTCGGCTCACCGAGAAGGCCGTTGATTTGCAGGCCAGTTTGCCGTCTCGATGGCAGCGGACTCTACGTCGTCGACATCTGCCCCTCGCGGCGGAGAAACTCATGCGCTGGTGCTGCCAAAAGGACAACGCGGTCCGCGTCCGCTTGATGAGCGATCGAGTTCTTGACCAGGGACAGCGGGTTCCGAAGTTGCGTCTCTCGATGGATTGCGAGTCGCTCGAGGCCGTGGCAATCGGCCCAATGCAATGAATGCCTGGAATCACTATTGGTACGGGCCGGTCGCGGCGATTCGGCCGTACCTCTTGATGAAGTGCTTTCTGATACTCCTCGCGCTGGATCTCAGCGCGGTGCGGCTCAAGGCCGCCTATTGGTATGGTCTGGCCGATTTCAATGTCGCCCATTTTCGCTGGCTCGACGCCTTTCAACCCCGTCTCTCGTCTGCCGGCTTCGTCGCGATCTGCCTTCTGGCAAGTCTGCTCGCATTCATCTGCGCCTTCGGCAAGGTGAATCGTGGGCTGCTGGCCATCTTGTTCACGATTTACACACTCACCTGGGCGACGAGTATGCTGGACCTCTTCCAGCATCATTACTTCCTGTCGATTGTCCTCGGCTGCTTGATCTTCTTTCCGTCGATTCATGCTGGGAAGTTTCGCACGTCGACGGCCGAGGGGTCGGACGGGCAGCAGACGGTCTTGACGTCTGCATGGGCGTTTCGACTGCTGGCCCTGTCGATCGGGATCGTCTATGCCTACACGACGATCGCGAAACTGAACGGTGACTGGTTGTCGGGAGCCACCTTGCAGCGGTTCGTCACCCTGGAAAAGGTCGAGCCGATCGCCAACCTGATTGGCCGAGTCGGCCTTCCGCAGGACAGCGTGTGGCAGATGCTGGCCGTGGGAACGATCTTTCTGGAGATCCCGCTGGCCGCGGGATACTTCTTGGCCGCGTGCTGGGACCAGCGACCCACTAGACTCGTTCACGTTCCCTATGTCGTGCTGTGGTTGATGGCCTTGGCCTTACACGGCGGCATCGAAATCGTGGGCCTGCCGATTGGCTGGTTCAGCTACTACATGATCGCCTTGGCGAGCGTGTACTTCCTGTCCCCGCGCTTGCTCGAGCGCGTTGCCAGACCGATCATCGGACTGCTTGCCGAGGTCCTTTCGCGGCTGCAACAGCTGAGCGAGTCGCTGACGGGCCGGCAGCAAGTCTTCGGCCTGCTCGTCGCAGTGGTTGGCCTGATCGCTGTGTTGGCGTTGACAGGCTGGGCTGTTGATCTGCCCGGCTCGGTCGACACCTTCCTGCTTCTTGGCCTGGCACTGATCGCGTGGACGGCCATTTGCCTGGTGCGCGGACAAGCGAGGTCCGCGTATCCGGTCATCCTCCAGGCGATGATCGCTGGAATCCTCGTTTACGTCGCCACAGGGACCTCGCGAACGCAGTACGAATACTATCTCGGTCTTGCCCACGAACACCATCGCTTGGGCGGATATGCGGAATCAACCTTGGGCTTTGAGAAAGCCCGGCAATACACAAGGGGGTCGCGAGAAACGGCCCGAATCGAGTACTTTCTGGCCCGTTCGTGGTACGCGCGTGGAGACAACGACGCGGCCCTTCGTCACCTTGAAGCGTCGTTGCATCATCATGCCGAGGATTACGAGGCCATCTATCTGCGTGGTCTCGCGCGCCTGGCGACCAAGAAGGTCGATCTCGCGCTGGTGGACTTCGAGCGGACGCTGCAACTCGAGCCCGACTGGCCCGTCGCCTTGGCACAAACGGCGCGTTTGCTTGTAGCGCATCCGAACCCGCAACTTCGAGACGTGCAAAGAGGGCTGGCATTGGCAGCGCAGGCCGATCGACTTGCCCTTGGTCGCAGCATCGATGCGGTGGAAACGCTGGCGATCGCCTATGCCGCCAATGACGATTCCGAGCGCGCGGTGCAAACCGCGGAGCGGGCCATTGCTTTGGCGCGACGGAGTGGAAGAAACGAGCGGGCGGAACAGATTCTCAAGCTGCTCGAACAATACAAGCGAACGCAGCGCACGGGGTCCCCTTAGACGACGCCCCAGGGCCGTCAGTTGCGCGGGCTGCCGTGGGCGTCGAATTCCAAAGCAAGTGGACGAATTCGAGCCGCCGGGCCGACTCGGGCCGTGGTTCGAAGTGACGCTCCGACTTGACAGCCTTAGCGAAGCGAGGGATCATTGAAGAGGTGCAGGCGAAGTTCCGCGGTGGGAGCCCGAGCGTCCTGGTCGGGGGGGCAACTCTCACGAGACGTTTTCTTGAGGTGGATGCGTAATGCGCGTTGGCGGCGTAAGCTGGTTCGGCGTCCTGATCGTCGCAATGCTGATCGGTTGCAGTTCCGACTCCCAGATCAGGGCGGGTTCCTCGCGCAGGATGACGATTCGGGACCGCTACGCCGCCGCGATTCGACGTCATGTCGAAGAGGCGCGGATAATTCGCGACGGATTTATCGAAGAGTACAACGGAGCGCCCAATCCGAATGACCGCAGCAATGCCGTCGCCAAGGCCCGAGAGGGCTTGTCGAGACTCGACTCGTCAGACTGCCCGGAACCTTACCGCTTCGCCTTCGATCGCTTCCGTCAATCGCTGGTCGACTACCTGCCGTATCTCGTGCTGGAGGTGGCTCCCTGGAATCAGGTGACCTTCCGCGAGCCTGAGGGTCCGTCGGAGCCGGGTGGTTATCGTTCGACCAAGTACGTCGGCGAAATCGAGGCGGAGATCGAGAACCGTTCCGAGAAGATCGAGCGAATGCGTCGTCAAATGCAGAACGACTACGAAGCTTTGGAAGAAGTCGCCAAGTGGTACGACGAGACGGTGGCCAACATCAACCCCTTCGTGGGCACGCTGCGCCGGCGGCAATTGAAGCAAGCACCGGCGACGGTTACCCAGTGAGTGTCGTCGCGGCCCTCGCGGAAATGCCTCGCGGCACACCCCCTCTAACGGAGCGTATTCCACTTCGCTTACTCGCTCGGCTTGCTTTCGTCCTGCGCCCCGGCCGATTCAGGCAACGGATGTTGACGCAGCTGGGCCTGCATGACCATCTCCAGGACGAAGTGGGCATTCTCCAGCTGCGGGTTGATCGTCAAGGCCCTGCGAAGGTGCTGCTCGGCGACGTCCAGCTTGCCTTGCTGAAAGTAGGCTTCGCCGACGAGGTACTCGATAACGGCTTCCTTTCTCCGGTACTTTTTCGCTAGTTCGAGCGCCTTCTTCAGGTGCGGTTCGGCATCATCGTGCTGCTTGAGCTTCGTGTGCAGAATGCCGAGGTTGACGGCCGCCTCGATGAACTCGGGATCCAACTCCAACGCGCGCTCATAAGCGACTCGCGCCTCGTCGTAGCGTTCGAGCACGCGGAGCGTCATCGCCCGGCTGTAATGCAAAGGCGCAAAGTCCGATTTCAGTTCGATGGCCCGATCAATGTATGTGAGCGCGGCCCGAGGCTGATTTCGACGTCGTTCGGCCTGCGAGGCTTGTTGCAAGATCGACCAGTCGTCGGGCTTGAGCTTGGTCGCTTGCTCGTATTGTTTCAGCGCTTCCTCGTCGTCTCCATCGTAGTTCGCGAGGATCAGCCCCCAGATGAAATGCGGAGCCCAATGGTCGGGATGCTTTCTGAAGTTGTCTTCCCACAAGGCGATCGGTTGGCGAAAGACCTCGGCTCGATAGTAGGCCGAGACGGCAAACAGACAGCCCACCAGTACCGCCGTCGCGACGGCCAGCGATCTGCCAATATCGCCGAGCCGGGAGTAGAGCTCGGCGGCAAAGCCAACCACGAGGGCAATCAAGGGGGCCATGGCCACGTAAAGAAATGCGTCGGCGACGAAACTGAATTGGAACAGCGGCAGGTCGACAAAGCCCAGAACGGGAAGCAGCAACAGCAAAAAACTACCGAAGCCGGCTAGCATCGCGCGCCCCCGACCGTGTCGATAACGCCAGGCCACGAGCAACACCAGCAGCAAGCCCACGAAGGGTAGCCAACTCCGCAAGCTTGCGACGGCCACATCCCAGGTGGGATAGACCACGGCCAGTTTGACCGGCCAGACCGTCGACAGCACGTAGAACCACACCATGCCGGCGGCCCGCAACAGCCGCGCTACAAAGCTCGACTCGGTGACCAGGTCGGGGTCGACGGGAGCGACCAGGCGTCCCGACTGAAAGTAGATGGCGATACCGCCGACGACGAAGGCGACGCACAGGAAGGGGATGATACTGCGAAATTCCAGGCGGGTGACGCTGCCGAATCGCCACCAGAGGCAGGCCAGCAAGACGATTGGCAAGAGCATGACGGACATCTGACTGAACATCGCCAGCGCGAACAGGGCGAGCGCCGCGACATAACGGCCCACGCTAGGCTTGGCGATGCACTGGAAGTAGAGCAGCGCGCTGCCGGCGGCCAGCGCCAACGCCAGCGCGTGTCCCGACTTGGCAATCCAGCCGACGGAGCCGACGGCCACCGGGTGAACGGCAAACAGAAGTGCTGCCCACCAGGCTCCGCAAACTCGCAACCAGGCAAAGATCCTCCACAGCAGGACACATGCCGCCAGGTGCAAGAGCACCCCGACAATGTGATAGCCCGGAGGCCAATCTCCCCACAGCCGCCACTGCAGCCAAAACGCAGAGTGGGTTACGGGACGGTACTCCACGGTGCGTGGCTTCAGCCAGATCTTGGCGAGCCCCAGGGAATCCGCATTGTGCACCCCTTGCGTGACGAAGACGGGGTCGCTCCACTGAAAGTTTGAAGACTTCACGACCAGCGGCGAGTAGACGACGAGCACGGCCACCGCCAAAAGGCCGACACGAATCAACATCTCGTTCTTATTTTCGCGCATATCCCCATTATAATTCGCGCCCCCAGGCTTGCTAGCTGGCGGTGCGCGGAGTTTGCCGAACCGCGCGCAGCCGGAAAGATGGGCCTGGCCTCAGCCCGGGAGAAGGGTCAGCTCTCGCCGCCAACTCAATCGTCGGTTGGCGGAGTCGCCCATGAAATCGGAAAACTCGCCGGCAGCCGAACGAAGTCGGGAATCATGGCGATGAATTCCAGATCTTCGCCAGCGCGGTGCGGGTTAAAAAACTCCCAGACAATCTCTTTGTCCTGGGTTACCTCGAAGACCCGCCCGTTCTCCGACTCGACAATCAGCGTATTGCCGCCGGGCAGCCGCCGCGCCGCGCCACAGATGTCGCTGTAGAAGGGCTGCTCTTCCGTGCCCCGATAGTACCAGGCGACCTCCTTGGTCACCGGGTCGAACTCCCACACGGTCGACTGCTGAGGCAGCCCGTTGTTGTCGAACAGCAGCACTCGCCCGTTGTCGAGTAACTGCGGTTCGTGCTGCAGTTTGAAGAACAGACGCGGGGTTCCATCGGCATGCGGGTCGACCGGGCGACCGGAGGCGAGAAACCACTTGAACTTCGCCTGCTCCATATCAACGCAGCCGATCAGGTTGATCGAGCGGAGCGAGACAAGTACGTCGCCGGCGGAGAACGCTGGTGAATTCGCCGCCGCCGCGGGCCGCACGACCTGCACCGTGTTGGTGTGAAAAATGTCGCCGTCGTCCAGCCAGGGCATCTCCCAACCCTTCTTCTCCACGAGCTTCTCGACGCAATCGAGCAGCGAGACGCGGGCCTTCTCGACTCCGTCCGCATCCAGCACGGTGACGAAGTCCTCAGCGATGGCTGTTTCAGGGTGTACGCGGGGAACCACGTGAATTCGATGTGTGAGCACGTAGATGTCGCCGTTCGGCATCACCTCGAGGTCATGGTGGGCCCGATTCGGGCGTGCCCAAAGAACGTTGGAATCCCTGTCGAGCTTGAAGATGCCTGCGCCTTCGAAGATCGCCAACAGGTCCCCGTTCTCGAAGACGTGCGCGCGTCGCCAGAAGTCGCGACCGTTCGGGTGCAACTGTTCGGCGGGAAATCCCGGCAGCGCCGTGGCGATGGGGCACTGCCAGCGATGCAACGGGCGACCCTCCATGTCCATCAGAATTGCCTCCGGCGCGTGTCCGGAGACATAGAGATTCAGGCCCGGCTCGGCTCGCTCGCGATCGTAGATCGTCACGATCTCGGCCGTCGAAGGGACGCGGCTGCCGGAGACGTAGCCGAGCGTGCGCAGACGTTCCAGGGCGACCTGCTGGTCCGAAGTCTCCACCTCGGCCGACCCGGCGAGGCGAACTCTTCTCCAGTGCCCGGGCCGATCGGGGGGCGCTTCGTCGGCCGACTCGTTGGCCGTCGACGTCCCGTTCGGCTCGCTCGCCTGATGGGCGGATTCCGGTGGGCTGCAAGAGAGCGACACGCTCATCAGCACCGCCGCCCACACCGCGAACACCATCCACCACGGAGCCTTTGCGATCGTCTGCCAACACTCCCGTGCTCTGTGCCGTCTTCTCATCGAATTCCAGGGACTACGTCGTATCGCATTTGTGGAGGGGTCGCGCTCAGGGGGAAGTACGTACGACCGTATCTCGTGGATCGAGATTTGCCAGGCAATTCGGTCAGCCGGCGTTCGGTTCGAAGGACCACTTCGGCTTGCTGATGGTTTCCGCGTAGGACGAGAACATCACGTTGAAGCTGATGCTGATCCGCTCCGTCTTGCCTTGATTGGGTGGCACGAAATGGGGTAGCCAGGCGGGGAACATGACCAGGATCCCGGTTCGAACAGGCACCATGAGGGTGCGGGCATTGAACTCCGTCTGCCGCTTGACCCGCGGCGCGATAATGTTCGTTTCAGGCCTCGGGTCGCGAAAGCCGATCGTATCGCCTCCCTGAGGAACCTGAGGATAGTAGCTGCCGCTGAGGTAGTTGTTGGGATGCGTGTGCGGGGGGTGGCTCGAGCCGGGGGGGCGAATATTCGTCCACAGTCCCGTGATCAGAAACGAGTCGTACTCGATCCCCTGCTGCTCGAAGATCTCCCGGGCCCCGGCCTCGATGACCTGCGTGAGCGGCGCAAACGGCTCTAGCGTTTGCAGATCGTTTCGCGACTGCCAGTGGTCCCCAGGATTCGCCGAGGGCGTTTCGGCCCGCAGTGCCTCGACGGCCGGCAAAACGGCGTTATTGACGCGTTCGACTTCTTCCCGTTCGAGTGCGAGGATCCACACCGGCATGGGAAACAATTTCGCCGTGTCCATTTGTGCGAACATGCCGCAGAGCACCTCAACTGGAAACGATAGTAACGAACGGGGCACTCACCCCATAGGAACCATTCTAACACGGCAAATGAGGTTGGGAATGCCGCGGTTCTCGCCGGGGTCGTCCTGATGAGCCCCTGGGCGCGGGCAAGCCGGCGGCGCGTTAATGGCCCAGTGCTTTCCGCAGTGGGTCGAGGTGTTTGGCGTACCGCTTCCAGCGATCGACCGAGCTGCGGTAGATCGGCTCGCGAACCTGGAGACGGCTCGCAGTCTGAACGGGCCGGTCGAGCTTGTAGAACTCGAGGCAGCGATCGTCCCACGCCAGCCCACAGGCTGCGATCAACTCCCCGGACACTTCGGCCGGCTGGGCGACCAGGTCTTCGTACTGAACGTCGTGAATCTCCATCGGCAAGACGTCGGTCCAATGCCGCATGAGACGTTCGTATTCGCGATAGAACCGACCGATATCTTCCAGTCGACACGCCCAGGCGATGGTGCTGAAGTTGCTCAAATAGCACGACAGGCCCACGTCCAGGGCATCGCGTCGACAGTGGACAATGCGGGTCTTGGGAAACAGAATCGCGATGAAGCCGAGAATGAGAAAGTTGGCCCACATTTTGTCGACGATTCGGGTTGCGGTCCCGCCGACTCGCGTCAGCTCCGCCAGATAGCGTTGGCCGAGTTGGCGCATGAGCCGGGAATTGGCTGCGGTCATTCCGTCGGGAAACGGATGGGAGGCCCCCGTCGCACGCCGCATCTCGGCCACGCACGCCTGCATCGTTCCCAGTTCCCCGGCGGCGTTCGCTTCAGGGTGACTGGCAATGATCTGCTCGACGAGCGTGGTGCCGCTGCGGGGCATGCCGATCACGAAGATCGGAGTCTCGCTGTCACTGCCGAATTCGCCGCGTTGGGCAAAGAAGTCTTGGTCAAAGACCGAGATGGTTGCATCAACGCGCCGACGCAAGCGTTCCGCATTGAAGGCCTGCCCACCGGTTTCGAGTTGTTCGTAGAGGCGCTCGTTGCCGCGCTGGTAGGCAGTAAACGCCGCGTCATAATGCCCCTGCTGCTCCTCGACCGCCGCGAGCGTAAAGTCGAGCAGGGATGCGTCAGGCCCAGCCAGGCCTCCGTCTGTGGAAAGCGCCGCAAGGTGTGCCGTCATCTCGGGGGCGAAGTGATACTTGCCGCGCTTGTGAAGCTCGCCGAGATAGTGGTAGGGCAGTACGTCGCGCGGGCTCAATCGCGCTGCGGTCTCCAGGCAGCGGATCGCCTCGTCGACGTTCTGTTTGTCGATATAGAGAAAGCCAAGCTGGCAATGGGCAGCCGCCGAATGCTCGTCGATCGTGATCGCTCGCTGCAAAGCTGAGACGGCCTCGTCGACTTCGCTGCGGGCTTGCAACACGTTGGCTTCGGCAACGTGAGCGATGGCGAGTTCGGGTTGCAGCCGAAGAGCGTGTCGGGCGTGTGCGAGCGCCGCTTGAAGTCGGTCACTACCGCAGAGCAACCCACTGAGGCCGACGTGGGCCACCGCGTCAAACGGATCGAGCTGAAGCGCGTGCCGATAGTGTTGTTCCGCGGCTCTCGACGCACCCTGGGATGCCAGCAGCTCCGCAAGATGGCGATGGGCGACGGCCAGCTCCGGTCTGGCGGCGATCGCGGCGCGAAAGCACTCGCCAGCCACGGCGAGCTGACCCGAGCGTCGCAGCAGCAGGCCTAACTCGACTTGGGTCTCGGCGTCATTCGGGCTGGCCGCCAGAAACCGCCGACAGCAGGCGATGGCTTCGTTCAGCGCACCGGCCTGCAAATGGCGACGTACGCGTTCGCTGTCGTTGGTCTCGTTCATCGAGAGGAGTTTCCGTCGCGGTCGCTCACAACGCAACTATTGAGCCCTGCGCAGCCAATGAACCAGACCGACCAGCGGGAGGTCGGCATTTCAGCCATCACCGCCGCCCCGAAGGGCTCATTAACAATGCAGCCATCAATAAGATCGGATGCTAGTTCGACAACGCCACTTTGGTGAAATTCCGGGAGAATACAAGCACGACGCGCGAGCGAGTGTGTTGGAACGTAAATCATTCACTCGCTTGCGCTTCGTGCTTGTATGGCGACTGAAAGTGGCGCTGTCCAACTAGTCAGACCCTCTTCACGCGGAAGCATCACTCGCGCCGAGCGCCACTTCCAGCTTTCCGAGATGGTTCTCAAAATGCTTCCAGCGACCGATCGACGCTTCGTAGAGCGGCCGGCGGACCTGCACTCGGCTCGCGCTCCGGACACTGCCGTCGCTCTCGAAGAAGTTTAGGCACCCTTCGTGCCAGTCAAGTCCGCAGAAGTCGATCAGTCCTCGGCTGACCTCCTCTTGATGGCCGACCAACCGCTCATAGCCGACTTCATAAATGGCCACCGGCAGCACGTCGCTCCAGTGATTCATCAGCCGTTCGTACTCGCGAAAGTAGAAGCCGATATCCTCGAACCGCCAGCACCACGAAATCCGGTCCAGACGCCGGGCAAAGCACGAAAAGCAGACGTCCCGGGCGTCGCGACGGCAATGGACGACACGGGCTCGTGGAAACAACAGGGCAATCAGGCCCAAGAACAAGAAGTTGTGCCACATCTTGTCGACGACCCGACGGGCCGCGAGCCGCCGACGCTTGAGGCCTTGGGAGTAGCGGCTCGCCAATTCGCGAATGGTCACTTCCGTGGCGTGCGGCACGCTGCGCGGATACACCAAGTCCACTTTGCCGACCGTCGAGATCTGATTCGCCAGCCGGCCAATAGTTTCCAGTTCGTCAGCCCCGACGGCCTCCGGATGACTGGCAATGATCTGAGCCACCAGCGTCGTGCCGCTGCGGGGCATGCCCACCACGAACACGGGTGTCTCATCGGTCGATCCCCAGTTGCGCGCGTCTTTGAAGAGTTCCCGTGAAAAGGTGTCGAGGGTCGCGTCGATCAGCTCGCGATGAGCTGCCGGATCGAACGGCACACCCGCCGCGACGGAGGCATCGTACTCGAGGCGATTCGCCGCCTCGTACGCTGCAAAGGCCTCGTCGTAGCGACGGTTCGCTTCCAGCCAGGCGGCGAGAGAGAACTGCAACACGCTTCGCTCGTCGGCCGGAGCGTCCTGCTGTTCGATCAGGCCTTCCATTCGCGTCACCTGGTCCGCCGACAGCTCGTAGTAGCCCTCCTTGGCCAGGTCGGTGAGATTGTGATAGGCGGGCGCGTAACCGGGGTTCGCCCGCAGGGCCGCCTCCAAACGATCGGTGGCCTCGTCGAATCGCCCCAGATCGACCAGCGCCGAGCCGAGATTGTTCAGGGCGATCCAATTCTCGGGCGCCAACTGTACTGCATGCTCGTAGTGTGTGATCGCCTCCGCAACGTGGCCTTGTTCGGTCAGCAGATTCCCCAGGGTAATGCGCGCCGTAACGAAGTCCGTCTGTAGCTGGACCGCGTGACGGGCATGCACCACGGCCTCCTCGATATTGCCGGCAAGCCTCAGTGCGCCCGCCAGGTTGTGCTCAATCTCAGCGTTGTCCCCTGGTAGCTCGAGTGCCGCGCGAAAACGATCGATGGCCTCCGGCAGCCGGCCGCTGCGAACGAGGCACGTTCCCAGCGCGTTATGAAGTTCCGCATCGCGGGGGGCGAGACGGACCGCCTGTTCGTACTGCTCGATCGCCTCTGGCACGTCGCCGCGGGCGAGGAGTGCCTCGGCCAGATTCTTGCGTGGAAACACCAGTTCGCCGCTCGCCGAGACCGCTGCGCGAAAACAGGCGATCGCCTCGTCGACTTCTCCTCTCGCCTTCAGAGCCGCGCCGAGGTTGTTCTGCGTCTGGGCGTCTCCGGGACGCTTCGCCAGGGTCTTGCGATAGCACGCCACGGCCGTGTTGACGTCCCCCGCCGCCCAACTGACATCGCCAAGTTGGGCGCACAGATCGGGGTCGTCAGGATGCTGCGCGACAGCGCGTCGCAGGGCATCCATGGCGTCTCGGAAGCGTTCCTGGCGGCAGCGAATGGCCACGAATAACTGAAGCGCCCCCGCGTGATCGCAGCGGTCATCCAGAATTCGCGCGGCCGCAGCGGCGGCCTCTTCCAGGCGGCCCGCGGCCGCCAACCTTTGGGCTTGAGCGAAAGCTTGATCGGGTGACGCCATCGAGTCCCAGTTACCCTGTCCCTTCGACGGCGACTTGGACCGCCTCGAGGTGTGCTGCATATTTCTGCCACTTCGCGAGCGATGATCGGTAAATGGGCTGACGAACCTGCACTCGGCTGGCGGTGTAGACCGGCCGATCGGTGGCGTAGAACTCCAGGCACTCGTCGCGCCAGGGAAGATCGCAGAACTCGATCAGGCGACGGGTTTGCGCTTCTTGATCTTCCACCATCTCTTCGTAGGACAATTCGAGCATCGTCATCGGCAACACCGCCCGCCAGTGGTCCATGATGCGGAGATACTGCTGCAGATAGTGGGCGATGTCCTCGAGTCGCCAGGCCCAATCGATGTAGGAGAAGTCCTGAAAATAGCAGGAGAGCGCGATGTCAAGCAAATGGCGACGACAGTGGACGATCCGCGCTTGCGGAAACAATGTGGCAATCAAGCCAAGGAAGGTGAAATTCGCCCACATCTTGTCGACGACGCGCCGCACTCCGGGCCGGGAAGCCGTGATGCGGGCCAAGTACTGTGAGGCGGCATGTTCGAGCGTGGCTTGCTCGAACAGTGGACGGTTCGTGCCGCGGCTCGGTTCGTCGGGAATCGCCGCCAGAATACGTTCGGCGAACGTGCTGATCTCCGTCAGTTCACCCGCTCCCGCTGCGTCGGGATGACTCGCGAGGATCTGCTCGACCAGCGATGTGCCGCTGCGCGGCATGCCGACCACGAAGACGGGAACGTCGCTCGCGGAGCCGTGCATCTCGAGGCCTGCAAAGTAGGCGGCGTCAAAGGTGGCAAGGATCTTGTCGACCTTGCGCCGATGGAGCTGCGGGTCGAACTGGCGGCCGACCGCCTCGAGCAGGGCCTGACGCTGATCGTTGGCCGCCCGATAGGCGCGGAAGGCGTCGTCGTGGCGACCCTGGCGGTGGGCAATGCCCCCTAGGATGAAGTGCAGCTGGGCCACTTCGTCCGGCGGAGCCTTGGCGGCGGCCGCGATGGCTTCCATCTGGCGAAGCTCCGAGTCGGCAAAGTCGTACTGTTTCTGTCTGGCCAGATCCGAGAGCTGCGCAAACGCGGGAATGTAGTCCGGCCGCAGTTCCAGCGCCCTCTGCGACTCGGAAATCGCTTCCTCGAATTGTCCGAGATCGGTCAGCACCGTGGCGAGATTGTTGTGGGCCTCGGGATTTTGCGGATCGAGCTGTAACGCTCGCCGCTGGGCTTCCAAGGCCTGTGGCAGATCGCGTCGAGCCCGGTAGATCGTGCCCAGGGTGACGTAGACTACGGCGGTCTGGGGGGCGAGGCGAATCGCTTCCTGGCAGCGAGCCAACGCCTCGTCGAGTCGCCCGACCGACTTCAACACGCTGGTCAAATTCAGGAGGGCGTCGACGTAGCCCGGCTGCGACCGCAGGGCGCTCTCGAAGTGGGCAATCGCCTCTCCAGGCTTGCCGTCGGCAACGAGAACCACCCCCAGCGCGTTGTGCGTTTCCGGATCGTCCGGGACCAACTGCAAGAGTCGCTGGTAGATCGCGATCGCCTCTTCTCGTCGTCCCAATTCGAGCAGGGCTTCGCCGAGGTTCCGGTAACCGAGGGCAAACTGCGGTGCGTCGCGCACCAGTTCTTCCAAGCACGCGATGGCTTCGCGGTGCTGACCGTGGCGCCGCAGGGCCACGCCCAGATTGTTTCGCACCGCCGCGTCATGCGGAGCAAGCGCCAGACATCTGCGGAAGCACTCGATGGCCCGAGCCGTATCGCCAAGCCGGGCATAGAGCGAGCCGAGATAGCTGTGCCACGACGGCTCGTCGGGACGCCGGGAGACGGCCTGATCCACGGCCGCGACGGCCCCGGCAAGATCGCTCGCGGCCTCGCAGACATTGCCCAACAGGAAGTACGCCTCGGCCTCGTCGGGCCGCACGGCCAGATAGCGACGACAACACGCTTCGGCCTCGTCGTAGCGCCGCGCCTCGACCAACTCACAGCAGAGCCGTTGGAGTTCGCGATGGTTCGTAGGGTCCGACATGGGCGACCGACAGGCTGACGAACGGTTGTCCAGAGAAACTTCTATCGTAGTGACTCGCCAGGCCGCGAACCATGCCGTCATTCCGGGGCCGCAAGTGGCGGCGTCTTCGCGTCTCCCTGGTCGTTGGCATCCTGCAACGCCCGCTTCAAGGGCTCGAGGAATGCCTCGTAGCGTCGCCAGCGATCGACGGAAGTCGTATAGATGGGCTGGCGAACCTGGATGCGGCTGGCGGTGCTCACGGTACGTCGCCCCACCTGCGAAGCAAGACACGCCTCGGTCCACGGCAGATCGCAAAACTCCATCAGCGCGCGCGTGGTCGCTTCGGGTTCGCGGACAAGCCGCTCGTAGTCGACATCATGAATGGCCAGCGGCAGAACTTCCCGCCAATGCCGCATGAGGCGCTCGTATTGCCGATGATAAACGCCGATGTCCTCCAGGCGCGACGTGAAGTTGAGCGTGGCAAAGTCACAAATGTAACACGACAGACAGACGTCCAGCGGATCGCGTCGGCAGTGAACCAGCTTGGCGTTGGGAAACAGGAGTGCGATCAGCCCCAGGTAGAAGAAGTTGCCGGGCGTCTTGTCGACCCAGCGTTGCGTCGTGCCGCGGCCGCGGGTTACGAGCATCTCCGCGTAGCGACGCGCGGCGGATTGCAGAGCGGGGATCGTTGCTTTCCGCAGGCAATCGGGATAAGTGACGTAACCTTCCGTTCGATCGACCAGTCCGCTGGCGATGCTGGCGACTTCCAGCAGCTCGCCGGCGCCGAAGATGTGCGGGTCGCTCGTAAGGATTTGCTCGACAAGCGATGTCCCGCTTCGCGGCATCCCCACGACAAAGACAGGTGCCGGGCCGGCTGGATCGCGGGCCAGCAGCCTCTCGAAGAGCGCCTGGTCGAAAACTGCTATCGAACGATCGGTCGACCTTCGTCGCTTTTCGCGGTCGAACGACTTGCCGGTTGACGCGAGCCAGGCGAGCCTGAGTTGGTTGCCACGCTCGTATGCGGCGAATGCCGACCGGGAGTCACCACGGGCGTCGTGTCGGGCAGCAAGCAGGAAATGCAGAGAGGCTCTCTGATCATTCGGCAGATCGTCTTGCGCTACGAGTCTCTCAATCTGAGTGAGCTGCTCGGCTGAAAACTCGTAACGCCGCTCCGCAGCCAGCGCGCCGAGATTGATGTAGGCATATGCCTCATGAGGGTTGATGGCCAGCGCCCGCTCGAAGCAACCGATCGCCTCGTCGAATCGCCCCAGATTGGTCAGGGCGACGCCTTCGACACGGGGAGCTTGCGAGTTGGTCGGATCGAGGTGCGCGGCCTCGCGAGCCGCGCTGACGGCCTGTTCGGCATCTCCCTGCTGAATCAGAGCGAGAGCCGCGTTCACGGTCACCTGGGCCGCCTCACCGTTGTGGGCGAGGCCCTGATCGGGCGCGATTTTTTCGTCGATGGAGCCCGAAAGGCCTTGCAGCGCCGTCAGATTGTTTCGGGCACTGGCGAGCTGCGGATCGATGCGGAGTGCGCTCTTGAAGTAGTCGATGGCTGAGGAATAGTCCTCCGAGAGCATGCAAACCACGCCAAGCCCGTTGCGGGCGTCGGCGTCGTCGGAAGTCTGCTGAAGCACCGTTTCGTAGTGTCGTCTCGCCTCTTCGAGCTGGCCTTGGAATACGAGCAGATCGGCGAGCCGCCGCCGAGCCACGGTTGCCTGAGGCGAGACCTCCACCGCAGAGCGAAAGTGTATCGCGGCTTGATCGGCACGGCCGGCCTCCAAGAGTGCCTCGCCCATGATCGTCAACGTCGCCGGATCGCGCGTGTCGAGCTTCAAACTGTGCTCGAGCGACCGCAGGGCATCGGCAAGACGTCCGCCAGCCATGTACGCCTTGCCTAGCGCCCGGTGCCAGCTGGCGTTACCCGACGACCGGTCGATCGCCTCGCGAAGGAGTTCAATCGCCTCGTCGAGTCGCCCGGTGGAGAGTAACTCTTGGGCTGCTGCCGCCGGATCATCCGCTGAGGACATGGGCGAAGTCTTGCGAGAAGGGGAAGGATGCGGTGATTCGACGCCGTCCCGACATGGCTGGCGTCCGGCTCTCGAGGTCGCCGATGGGCTCGACGCTTTGGCGGTAGGGCGTGCGCTGCCGATACAATTCCAAACGCTTACGAAGATCGGCCTGGTTGTTCTCGGGCACCATTTCAACGGCCCGCTTCTGCCACTCGATCGCTTCGTCGAATCGTCCTAGCTCGGCCAGGACCGCCGCCATGGTATCGAGCTTGCCGGCATCTCCGAACGCGCCCAGTTCTCGGATCCGGTCAACATAGGCAAGGGCCTTCGCGCCGTCGCGGTGTTCGGCCAGCGGACAAGTGGCCAGCAGCCAGGCCGCGTTGTTGTAGCCCGCGGGCTCGTCCGGTTGCAGGCCGATCATCCGCTCGTAGTCGGTCAGGGCGTCCGCATAGCGCCCCAGCAACATGGCAGCCGTGCCGCGATTGCCGTAGGTCTGGTACATGTCCGGCGACTCGGGACGGAGCTCGATCGCGCGACCGTAATCCTCGATCGCGTCCTGCAGTTTTCCGAGCGTGAGTTTCAGATTCGCGCGGGCCAGATAAGCGTCGACGTAGTCCGGTTTCAGTTCGATCGCTCGATCGTAGTCCGCCTCCGCCTTGTCGAATTGTCGCAGGCGTCGATGGGTATCTCCGCGAAGGCGGTACGTGGCGGCCGCACCGGGAGCCATCTCCAGAGCCCGCGCGTAATCGGTCAGCGCCAGCGCGTGATTCTCGAGGCGGTGGTGAACCAGGCCGCGAAAATGGTGGGCGTCGGCACGGGGCGGAGCGTTTTCGATATAGGTCGATAAGTCCCGCAGCGCGAAATCGAGGTTCGACAATTCCAAATGGGCCCGACCGCGGTTGTAGTAGGCGGTGACAAGGTTGCGATCGAGCTCGAGCGCCTTGTCGAAGTCCTGCAGCGCCGCTCGATAGTCGCCCATCCGCTGTTTCACCTTGCCACGGTTGTTATACGGATTCGGCTTGTGGGGCGCGAGCTCGATGGCGTGTGTAAGATCGTCTTCGGCCCGTGCGAAGTCGCCGCGCTCCTCGTGGATTCGCCCGCGATTCGTGTACGCCCGGTGCGCGGTTTCATTCTTGGCGATCACGTCGCTCCAGAGGACGACCGCATCTTGCCAGACGACGTTGCGACGGCGCGCACCTTCGGCCAAGAGGAGCACGAGCAACGTGCCCACAACAACCGCCGGCGCCATGCGGCGCATGCAGACAATTCGAAAGAGTTCGGCCGCGATGAGCGCAACGCCGACCAGGGGAAGATAGAGCCGATGCTCGTATACCACTTCCAAAGGCACAATCGACGACTCGAGCAGCAGATTCAAAAAGAACCAGAGGATTCCAAATGAAAGCAGGCGATTGCGACGCACTAGGTATCCGGCCAAGGCCAACGTTGCCAGCAGCAACAGCAACGACAACAGAGTGCTCCACGGCGAAAGCAGGGACGTGGATGTGGAGAAGGCGTGCAGCAAATTCAGGCGGCTGGGAAGCGGGAGCGCGACCAGACTCAGATAGAAGACGACGACGCGGAATTGAGTCAGCACGCGCTCCGTCATGCCGTAGTCACGATGAGCATAGCCGGGAAAGATGAGTTCCTCGTCGATCCTGCCCCACATGTACGCGGTTCCCACGAGCACCACCGCCAACAAGCCCAAACCCCAGTACACCCCGCCCCGTCGTAGCCAGCTCAGATCGGCGTCGCGGAAGAAGAACCACTCGTAGAGCAGCACGACGAGCGGCAGGGTCACGGCAATCTGTTTGCAACCGAGCGCCGCCATCCAGGCCAGCGCTGCGATCGACCAGAAGAAGAGTCGGCGCGACGGCCGCGAAGTTCGTCTCCCCGCGATGTAGGAAATGAGCGCGGAAAGGAAGAACAGCGTCGCCAGCGAGGCCATCCGCTGTACGATGTACGTCACCGCTTGCGTCTGCACGGGATGGGCAACGAACAGACAGGCGGCAAACAAGCTGGCGAAGAGCACGGCCCGCTCCTGCCCTGCCGCCGCCGAACCGGTTTCCCGCTGGGCCAGCGCCAACGTCACCTGGGCGAGCAGGAACACCAAGACTCCGTTGACGAGATGAATGGCCACATTCGTGAGGTGAAAGCTCCCTATACCTTCGCCGCCGAAGTAGAAATTCAGGGCGAAACTGAGCATCGCCACGGGGCGCGCCTGGGCCAGATTGGCCTCGACGACCGCCGACAAGCTATCCCAGGACAGCGTGTCGATGCGCAGCGAGTCGTTGTCGCGTACGTTCCGGATGTCGTCAAAGACAAACGGCCCCGAGAGGGCCCCGAAATAGGCCCAGCCGCCGACGATCAAGACCGCCAAAGACGGGAGGGCGAGATTACGCAGAACGGAAGGTCGTGCGAACATGCGTGAAAGACAAGGTGCCATCCGATGACCAGCGACCGCGAAGGCTCAATTATAGTCGGCCGAGTTTCAGGTACGAAACAGCGCTCCTGACAAGTCGCGCGCCGACGGGCAGTGACGACGCATCCATTGCGACCCGTATTCACGCGAGCCGCCTTCGTCGTCCGACCTGCCTGCCGCGGGATTGCCCGCGAGGTACGACTGTAATCTGCCACGCCTCCGCCCGTCGCCCTCGATGTTGCTCCTATGCCACGTCAAGGTGTGCTGCGCAGGAACGGCAACGGACGCCACGGCCATCGTGCGTCGGCGTTGCTAAGGCGCAGGCAGCGACTCGCGATCTCGATAGGGTTTCCCCTGCTGATACAACGCGAGGACCTTGAGCAACTGCCGCCGCAAACCTTCAGAAGCCACGGCGATCGCCCTCTGCTGCGAAATGGCGGCCGAGGCAAAGTCACCCGCCTCGGCCTGGGCGGCCGCAAGCGTTCTCAAGGCGTGAGGATCCGCGGGCGAGCTTAGTTCTCGGCTGCGCAGGGCGTGCACCAGGGCCTGCTCGGCGTCGCGAATCTCGGCGTCGGGACAGGTCGCCAGCAGCCAGGCCAGGGCGCGATGGGACGCTGCACTTTGCGGATGCTCCGCAACCGCTTGCTGAAAGTCGCCGCGCGCCGCAGAGTAGTTGCCCATCAGCTGGTGGAGGCGTCCCCGATTGTTCAGGGCCAGTCGATGCGCTGGATCGAGCTCGATCGCGCGGTCGTAGTCGGCCAGCGCACGCTCGTAGTCCTTCAGCTTCCGGTAGGTGTTGCCCCGGTTGAAGAAAGCCCGCGGATCGCTCGAGTCGGTGGCGATGGCCTGATCGTACAGCTCCAAGGCACGCTCTGGATCCTGGTCCCGGAGAGCCAGCCTCGCTAGCCCATAGTAAGCGCTCAGCTCCTGCGGGTGAACTTCGAGTGCGCGAACGTAGTCGGCCGAGGCGGCGGCGTAGTCTTGTTTGATAGAGAGCGCGTGTCCCCGGCAGACGAGACACCCTGCCGCGAAGTCATCGCCCGCGTCCTCGGCGTTGGGGTGGCCCTGCGCGATCCACTCAAGCACCTTGTTGCAATCGTCGATCGCCTCGTCGACTTGACGAAGCGCGAGTCGCGCCAGGCCACGATTGTAGTGAGCCGACACGTTGCCCGGGTTGTGTTCGAGTGCCCGATCGAAATCGGCCAACGCCGCTTCGTGCCTTCCCCCATCGTGCAATAGCTTGCCACGATTGACGTAGGCTTTGGCGTAGTCCGGTTTGATCTCGATGGCCGCCGCGTAGTCGGCCAGCGCCGCCTCGTTCTCTCCCCTAGCTTGGTAGGCGATCCCGCGATTGGTGAGGGCGAGGAAATTGCGGTCGGTGACGCGGACCGCGTGATCGAAGAGCGAGAAGCTGTCGCGCCACACCTCGACTTGACGCCAGGTGATCGGAAATAGTACCAGCACCACCAAACCGCCCAGCAAGATTGGAACGTAGGGCCAGGTCGCTCGCGGTCTTGGGCTGCTCGCATCGGAACCGGCGAAATCGAAGAACGTGTCGCTGAAGTACGCCCTGGCGAGTTGGCCCAACCCAAACACAATGGCGATGTAAATGCCAATCATCGGCAGGTAGGTAAACCGGTCGGCCATCGAGTGCGAACCGGCCTGCAAGATGCCGCTCATCGGCACCATCACGCCGAGATACCAGAGCCAGCCGACCAGGAGGGCCGGTGCCTTGCGCACGTACCACAGGGCCGCGAGCGTGATCGCGGCGAGCAACAGGGTCGCCCCCACCACCTGCCCGGCGTGAAAGTCTCTCACGTAGGGATAGAAGCAGGCCAGGTCGACGGGCCAGACGAGCTTCCTCAGATAAGCGGCGTAGGCGAGCACTGCATTGGCCGCCCGCGCGCCCAGGGGAAAGTCGTCGGTCGAGGCGACGGCCCCGATCCTGAGCTGACACATGAGCGTGAGGTAGCTGGAAAGCGCGGAAATGGCCAGCAGCGGGAGCTTCTCGCCAACCAGCAGCGCCACTCGTCGCCAGAGCGCCGGACGGGCGGCCGCGGTGTGACCGCCGGGCAGTGCCTGACCCAGACCGACTCGACCGAGCGGCCAATAGTCCAGCAGGAGCAACACACAGGGGAGCGTGACCGCCAGTGGCTTCGCCATCACGGCCAAAAGGTGGCTGAGGCAGACCACGGCATACCACCCCGCCCCGCCCCGGCGAGCGTACCTGGTGTAGGCCGCGATGGCCGTCAGCCAGAAGAACCCGCAAAGCACGTCCTTTCGTTCGGTCACCCAGGCGACCGACTCGACGTGCAGCGGGTGAATTGCGAACAACGCCGCCACCAGTGCGGCCGGCCACGTGGCTTGCGTCAACGAACGGAGCACCAGAAACAGCAAGACGGCGTTCGCCGCGTGCAACGCCACATTGACCAAGTGGTGGCCTGTCGGGTCGTCTTCGAACAGTTCCCAGGCGGTCTGATGGGTCAGCCAGGTGAGCGGGACCCACATGCTCGGACCGTGGATCTCGAACGCCCAAATGAAGTTGTCCCAGCTCAGGCCGGTCGTGACGTATTCGTTCTCGTAGACGTACACCTGGTCGTCATAGCTGACGAAGTCGTGCCCAGCCGTCTGCAGATAAGCGGCCGCCACCAGGGCCACCAGAACGGCAGAGAGGACGCCGGTGGTGCGACGATCGCACGGGCGCGCGTCGGTCGTCGGTATCTCGGCATCGACAGAGGTTGTGGACATGGCTCGACGCGGCCTTCAAGTCGTCGACGCGTTTAACTTCTCGCGCCTGGACCGTCCGACCCACCCGAAAGATCGAGCAAGGGCAGCGGCATTCGCCGCGGCTGTGGCGTCTCCGGGTAGGGGACGGTGCGTTCGTGCATGAAAAAGAGTTGGACGTCGTCCACGCCCCGCTCTCCCTGGTGTTGCGCGTTCCAAGCGCCGGTCAGGTAGTCGACAAAGTGGTTCCGCAGACCGGCGTATTCTTCGCGCGGGAGGTGGGCCAGGTACGAGGTCCATCGATGTCCGCGGACGGCAATCGGCACGGCGCGCGGTTTCGCCCACGACACGGGTTGGCCTCCGGTCAGCAGGTCAATCTGTTTCCCGTCGCGCTGGGTCGCCACCGCCAGAAACCAGCCATCGTCGAGGATGGGATGTGGAGCAAACATGTTCCATTGCTGCTCGAGTCCCAACAGGTGGGCGGGCCGCTTGGCGACGCCGTCGAACCAGGCAAAGCGGCGCTGCTCGGGCGCGGTGGACGCGGATTCAATAAACCAGGCGTTGAACAGGAGGATGTAGACGAACAGCGCGGACACGACCACGTTGGCGAGGGGGCTGGCGTGGCCGACGACGAGGTTTGACGATGCGGTCGCCGCGGCGTGCGACGACGATGTTCCCGCCCGCGGAGTCAGGGCGTTCCAAAACGAGCTCGGCAGGAACATAGCCCAGCAGGCCATGCTGATCCAGGAAAAGAAGCCGACGTTGAAGCACAACAGAATGCCGAGGTGGAGGCCGACAAAGGCCGCGATGACCAGCAGGCGAAGGCGGTCCGTAAAGACCGGGACGAACAACAGCAGCGGTCCGATCAACTCCAGCCACAGTGTGAGCGTCGTGGCCCAGCGCGTGAACTCGGGAAAACCAGCCAGCCAGCGTCCAAACGGAGTGGTCAAGGTGTCGAGATTGAGCGCGTCGTAGAGCGCCCAGCCGGTCTCCGTCCACACGGGATCGGTCTTCTGGATGGCCGTGCTCCAGTACATGATGCAGAACTGCAGCATCAGTGCCACGGTCGCCGCCGAAAAGACGCGTCGGTTCCGCCCCTCGTTCGCAGGCTGCCGGCGTGCGTCGAGCGAGAACGTCGCTCCCAGCGGCAGAAACATGCACCAAAAAAGAATGTTGCGAATCAGGTGGTCGCTGTGGTTGAGCACCAGCAGATTGCGCGTGTGCAGTGAGACGATCGAGGCCCAGGTCAGCACTACGAACAGTCGCGTGCGATAGCCAAGCAGCATGCCGAACGCCGAGACGGCGGCCAGCACGAACATGGCTCCCTGCCAAATGGCGTGCGAGTGAATCCAGAACAGCGACCAGCGCCATTCGCTGTCCTGAAAGAGCCCCAGAAACGAGTGGCGAATCGGCAGAACGCCGTCGTTCGTGTAGTGGGCGGTAAAGTCCCCGGCACGAATGCCGAGATCGCAGATCACGATGGCGGCCAGGCTCACGCGCAGAAAAGCCAAAGACCGAGTATCGATCGAGAAGAGTTCTCTGACCTTCGCAGCGAGCTTTTCGATTGCCGTTGTACTCCCCTAAGCGCCGACAAACTCTCGTGTCGGAACCGCTTTCCGCAATCGCGGTCCAACTACTCAATCTACTCGGGCGCGACCATCCCGGCAACGTTCAAGTCCGACGACGTCGGCTCAACCACACGCTCGTCTTTGTCGTGTGCCGTCATGCACCACTTCGAGAACGTTCCGTCCTGGACGCTCGCCATTGATTCGATATCGCGCCACAGGGATACTGGGTGGTCTGCGGACGACGATTGTGTTGCCCCGACAGGCCATTCGCCCGATGGAAACGAAACGATGATCATCAACATCTTTCCCAAGCCCGTCTACTCCGCTCCGTCGGGGTTGGCCCCGGAGTATCTGGTTCAACTCGCCGAGGCCATGGAACCGCAGTACCGACCGCGACAGCAGGCCTCCTGTTTCTGGCAGACCGAGGGCAATCTGCAGGAACAAGAGGTCTTTGCGCCGCTGGTCGAGCTGGGCGTCGAGCGCGCCAAGGCCTTCATGAGTGAACTCGGCTTCGTCGAGACCAACTTCTACGTGACGCAGATGTGGGGCAACAAATACCAACAGAAAGAGCTGATTCCGCCACACGTGCACAACAATAGTTTTCTCAGCGGCGTGCTCTACGTGCAGTTTTCCGAGGGCTCCGGCAACACTTACTTCGCGGAGCAATACGACAGCGACCTACAGATCGAAATCAAGCAGCCGACGATCTATACGGTGGGGGAACAGGCCGTTCCGGCAAAACAGGGTGACCTGGTGATGTTCCGCAGCAACATTCCCCACAGCAACTATCCCAATCGCCACGATGACGATCGGATCACGATCGCTTTTAACATGATGCCGTGCGAAATGGGCAGGAAAGAGAAGTTCACCTACCTGAAGTGGAACGGCTAAGCGGCCGCTCGTCGGCGGCCAGCCCGTAGCGAATCGCTGGAGTGAGATGCGGAGAGCGCTAGTGGGCGATGGCCGTTTCGTAGTTCGCCTCGAACCAGGCGAGCGTTTCGGCGATGCCGTCGCGGAGTGAGGTACGCGGCTCCCACCCCACCTGCTCGCGAAAGCGGTCGTTGGCAAAGGCCTTCATCAGGGCGCCGTCCGGCTTGTCCGTGTCGTGCACGAGCTCGCCCTCGTAGCCGACGACGTCCTGAATCAACAGGGCCAGCTCCTTGATGCTCAACCCGCCGCCCAGGCTGACGTTGATCGGTTCCACCTCGTCGTAGCGCTCGGCCGCCAGAATCATCGCTTCGGCCGCATCGCGGACAAAGAGCCACTCGCGAACCGGCCGCCCGGTGCCCCAGATGATTACTTCCGGCTGATTGTCCCGCTTTGCCTCGTAAAACTTGCGCAGCAGCGCCGCCAGGCCGTGGGAGCGATCGGGGTGAAAGTGCTCACCCGGTCCGAACATGTTCGTCATCAGTAGATGAATCGAGTTGAAGTCGAACTGCCGCTTGTAGCACCAGCCCTGAACCACCTGCGCCTTTTTGGTAAAGCCGTAGTTCAACACGCTCTCGTGGAGCGGGCCGGACCAATAATCGTCTTCGCTGACGATGCCGTCGACGTACCCGGGATACGAACAGGCGGCCACGACATTGACGTACTTCTCCACGCCGGCCTCGCGGGCGGCCTGCATCGTATTCAACCCGAGGCGGAGATTGTCGTCGAAGATTTCGGCGGGGAACTTCTGCTGATAGGCCAAGCCGCCTTGCCGCGCCGCACAGTTGAAGACGATTTGCGGGCGGACTTCTTCAAAATAACGTTGGGCATTCTCCAGCTTGCAGAAGTCCCAGCCGTCGGCCGTCCGCGGCACCGCGGGCGTACAGTCGCGGGCCTCGAGCTCGCGGACCACCTGACTGCCGAGAAAGCCGCCACCGCCCACGACGGCCACGCGTTTCGAACTCCAGTCGCCTTCCATTCCTACTGCTCGCCAAAGGGGGGATTGCGGGTCGGCTAAACGTTGGTGAAGGGGCTCGTAATCTCGACGACGTCCATCGCGCGGATGAGCTGCTCGATTCCCTCGTCGAGCGTCACGATCGTCTGGTATCCTAGCTTGCGGATCTTCTCGTACGACACGTCGTAATCCCGCTGATCGGGGTCGGCCCCGACGTCGGCGAAGTGAAGATAGAAGGGAACGCGCTCGCGAATTGCCAAGGCGACGTCCTCCTTGGTCAGATTGAGCGACTCGTGGCCCACATTGTACGTCTCGCCGCGCATCGCCTCGGCCTGGTCGAGAGCAAAGCAAAAGGCCCGGGCCATGTCGCGGACGTGGATGAACGTGCGACGGAAGTGCTGTTCGTAGACGATAATCTGCTTGTTGACGACCGCCTGATGCACAAAGTCATTGATCAACAGGTCGAGCCGCAAGCGCGGCGACACGCCGAACGCGGTGGCGAAACGCAAGCCAATGCCGCCGGCCGCCAGGGCGATCTCTTCACCTTGGGTCTTCGTGATCGCATACAAGGAGACCGGATGCAGCGGACTCTCTTCGGTGCAGACCGTCTCCAGCTTGCCGTAGTTGCTTCCCGTCGATGCGTAGACAAAGGGCTGGCCGGCGCGGATTGCCTGGGCCACGTTCCGCGTGCCCTCGACGTTCGTGGTCTTTGCCAGATCTGGATGTTTGCGACAGGCCGGGAACCCGACAATCGCCGCCAAATGCACCACCGCATCGCAGTCGGCGACGACACGCTGCACCAACTCCGCGTCGTGGACGTTGCCGCGTATGAAAGAAAATGCCGAGTGTTCGAAGAACGGGAGCAACGCCTGGCCGCCATTGCGCAGGCTGTCGAGCACGACGACTTCGTGTCCCGCCGAGAGCAGCTGGGGTGCCAGCACCGTGCCCACGTAGCCGGCGCCGCCGGTGACCAAGACTTTCATCCAGGGAGTCCCTTGCCAGGCATGTTCTGACCAGCGAAACGCCTATCGTAACCCAAGTCGAAATCGAGTGATATCCAGCAGCAGGACCAGGCCATCGGTGACAACGTTGACGCAGGTCTCCCCTCCCTGACGGGCATCGGTGGTAATCGGCACGTCGACAACGCGCAGGCCCCGTTTCAGTGCCTTCACCGGAATCTCGACTTCGTACGAGTAGTTGTCGCTTGTCAGGGCGATCTTGTCGGCCGCTTCACGAGTCCAGGCCTTCATGCCTGCCTGAACGTCGGTCATGCAATGCCAGAACAGGATCGAGGCGTACAGGCTCGCCGTCTTGTTGCCCATGCGACGGAAGAATGGCGTGCTGCCGGGCCGTCGCTCGGCGTCGCGACAAAAGCGACTTCCCAGGGTGACGTCGGCCCGCCCGTCGCGAATCGGCTCGATCAACCGCGGCAGCTCTTCGGGCAGGAACTGCAAATCGGCGTCGATTTGGGCCATGATCCCGGCCCGCGCGGCGGCGATGCCGGTCTGCGTGGCGTGGCCCTTGCCGCGGTCGTTCTCGTTGCGAACGTACCGAACGCTTGGATTCTCGGCGGCGACCCTTTCCACCACGCCCCGGGTATCGTCGCTGCCGCCGTCGACCACCAGGATCTCGCAGCCTGCGGGATAGACGCCGAGAATGCGCCGCAAGCAATGTTCGATCGTGTCTTCCTCGTTAAACGCCGCAACGATAACGGAGAGTTCCGGGACAGAGAGTTCGGGCGCGCTCATGCGGCAGATCGAGTCAGAGTTGCTTGTCTTCGTGGGGAGGCGTCGGAAACTGAGCTAGAAATTCGCGAACTTCTGCGGCCGAATCCGGCAAGCCAATCAGGGCGTGGACCTTGTCGGCGTTGACATCATACTCCTGGCGTTCTTGACTCGCAAACGTCACATCGCGCAGAGATTCGGGCAACATGCCGATCACTTCGTCGAGAGAAACGGTCCCCCGTCCGCAAACGTTGTAGGCTTCGTTTCGTGGTGCTTCGTCGATCAGCGCCAACACAACCCGCGCCACGTTGCTGGTATTCATGTAATGCAAGCGTGTCTGTCGGTCGACCCACAGCGGCCGTCCGTTGAGCAGATCGAAGGTCGGACCCTTCCGCAGCCCCTTGCCGACCATTTGGGCCAGACGGAAGATCTGCCAGGAGGAAGCCTGACGCATGACCGTCAGTTCGGCCATCCGCTTGTGGAAGCCGTAGTGGCACAGGGCCTCGAGGTCGACCGGGGCATCTTCACGCGTGGCCTCGCGGTCGGTGACGTCGTGGTAGACATCGACGGACGAAATCAACGCATAATGGTCGCCACGAAAATCGGCCAGCGACCGGGCCACACTCAGCACGCTTGCTTCGAGATCGAATAGCGGTTGCTGATTGGCCCGAAAGCGACTGGCGTTGCCGTTGGCATTGACAACCAAGTCGAAGTGCTGTCCCACAGCGTGCTCGTAATCGTCGCGCCCCACGACGGTAACATTGTAGGTCTCGCGTGCGCACTCCACGATCGCAGAGCCGACGAAACCGCGGCCACCAATGACCAGGCAAGTCGGTTTGGCGGTCGTAGGGGCCATGGGCAGCGAAGGTGAGTTCGCGGGAAGGCGAGTCGGGTACTCGTCGAGCGAGGAGGAAGCGGGGGCGAAGGGGGCTGACGGTGCGACAACGGCCGGGGATCAGTCCCGATCGGGCAGCACCAGCGGTTCCTCCAGTTCAATCGCGTACTCGTGCACCGTTTCGATCAGTTCCTGGCCACAACGCGTGGCAAACTGTGCCGATTCCGGTCGCTCATTTTCGTCGTAGTAATAGGTGATGTACTTCAGCCCGTCCTCGCAGAAATACTTCGCGTGGTAGCCGAAGAGCATGGGACTCACCCAACTGCCCTGAAAGCGCTCGTCGACGGCGACGCACGCGCACAGCACCGTCTCGTCGTCGACTCGGGCATGAATTCCACCCGCCACGATTTCTCCCCCGGTGAAGATCATGCAGGACAGATGCGGCGTGAAATCCTCGTCGAACGTCTCGAACGGCCGCACGAAGAACTTCTTGAGAAACGCGTCGGCTTGTTCCCAGGGCACGGTCTCGAGCGATTCGATGCGGGCGTCGTCGGGAACCTTGCCATGTTTCTTCAGTCGGTTGAAGATCCGCAGGCAGCGATCGCGGGCCTGGTCCGCCAGCATCCGGTGCTTCTTGTGGACCCGTTGGTGCCGCAAGCCCAGGGCATTGAGCGAGGCGGCATGCGCGTCACCAACTTCGTCGGCAAGACTCACGATCACCTTGCCAGCCCCGCCCGCCGCGGCGCGAGCCAGACCGGCGCGGATTAGCCACATCATGACTTCGCTTGGCGGCTGGTCGCCACTCTCGGTCGTTCCCATGCTCAGCAGCAGCCGCACCGATTGGCAGTCGGGGCGCTCCGGCTGCAGCAAGACGCCCCCATGAACCGTCTTACTTCCGGCCGGATGCGTCACGAGGATTTCCGAGTAGGCCGGGTTGTGGAACGGGTAATTGAACATCGCCCGCACCGTCGGTTGATCGGCCGGCTCGATGGGGCGCAAGATCCAGTGTTCGCTTCGAAGCCGTTCATAGCGGCGGTCGTCGGCCTCGCGCACCTCGGCGGCGGTCTTCGTCGCCTCGGGCGAGGCGGCTTCGGCCTCCCCGGACGAGGCAGGAACGATGCGACCAAACTTGTCCAGATAGTCGTCCAGCGCGCGTTCCGCCGCCTCGAGATCTTCCGCGTAGGCATTCCGCCAGGCCGTTGTCTCGGCGAGGGCGTCCTCGATGACCGTCGGCGGAAACGCCTTCTCTTGCAGTCGAGGATAGAGCGGCGGCGTGAGTCGCGCCCTGGCCTCGTCGGACATGCCGGCGTCTGCGGCCCCCTCGAACTGGTCGAGCAACTTGAGTTGATGCAGCGCGTTGGAGTTCTCCGCATCGAGACGCAATGCGTTCTCGAAGGCCTCGCGGGCCCGCGATGTCTCGTCGATTCGAGAAAGGGCCCGACCCAAGGCAACGTGGCCGGCAGGCTGCATGAAGTCGCAGCCCACCGCGGAGAGCGCCGCGTCGATGGCCTGATCGACATGTCCCAACTGCAAGAGTGCCTCGGAAAGTCCGAGATACGAGCGCTGGTAGACCGGATCCAGCTCGATCGCCTTCTGGTAGGCGCTGACCGCCGCGTCCCATTGGTCCATCAGCAGGTTGAGATGGCCGACATAGAAGAGCAGCCGGGGAAAGCGAGGTTCGTCCGCGAGGACCTGCCGCAGCAGATCGAGCGCGGGCGGGTAATCCTGCCGCATCATTGCCATGATTCCCGCCATGAACTTGCCCATGGGCGTATCGGGAAACGTCTTGGCGAGTGGAGCCATCACATCCCGGGAATGCTCGCTGAAGCCCGCGAGATACAGCGCTTCGGCCAACTGGGGGCCGCGTTCCACGTCGAGGGGACTCGCGTGGTAGAGCCGGACCATGCGTGGCAGGGCGGCTTCGCGACGATTCGCGGCCAACTGCGAATGCGACAAGTCCCACAGATTCCCCGCCTCGATGCGCCGGATATCCTTCTGCGGGATCTGATCTTCCAGATGCATGGCCAGCGGATTGGAGATGGTGTCCGCCGGATCGCGAGTCGCACGGCGTTGGGGAGGTCGGTCGTCCCAGCTGTCGATCGCCGCCGTGGCCGCTCCGGCGGCAGCGAACATGTCTTGAATCGGACGTCCATCCATGTCCCGTCCGGTGGGCAGACCGCAAAGCCGCAAGACGGTGGGGCAGACGTCGAGAAACGTCACCTCGTGAATGAGCTCGTCTTCCGGCACGCCCGCGGCGCGAATGGCAAAGATGCCGTCGCCGCGATAGCGCGTCGGCGGCAAGGCGTCGGCGGTGAGCATCGTCTCTTCGTGGCGGTTCCGCGGCGGTAGCTGTCCCCGTGGCGAGTAGACGATGACCGAGACCTCGTCGCCGGCCAATTCCATCAGCCGGCCCAGGAACCTATCGCAGAGGATGGCCGCCTGGCTGACGACGCCTCCGAACAAACCTCGGTCGACGTCGTCCGTCTCGTCGGTGGCAGAAAGGTCGGTGGCGGGCAGGTGGTGCCGCAAGAACGGCGAACAAAGAAACTCCAGCAGCCGATAGTTGACCGACAGAAGATCCCACTCGCGGTTTTCCAGTAGCCACGTCGCCACCGCGTGGACCGACAAGTCGTGCGACGTTGCCAGCCCGATCCGCACGAGCCGCGGGTCGGATGCCCGGAGCTGGCGAAAATTGGGCACAAACGTGCCCATGACATCGGGCCCGATCTCCTCGAGCGCGACGATGAATTCCTGGACGTTCTCAAGCAGCGAGTCGGGATGGACGGCGCCCGCACCGGGACGCCGGGGGCGCCTTTGGATGTTGGGAAAGAACTCCCGCGCGACGACGGCCCCCTCAATCGAATCGGCCGGAAAGGCGGCGGGAAAATTGACGACCTGGCAGCGTTGTCCGCTTTCGGAGAGAGCCTCCCAAAACGCCTTGCAGCGACGCGTGGCACTGGAGACGGGACCGAAGCTTCCGTCGGTTCCCGCCTGAACGTTGCCGACGACCCCGTGCTTGTCGGCATGCTTGCCCGTCGCGATCGAGTTGTAGACGGCCGGGTCGATTAGCGGCCCGCGCGTGCGCATCGTTCCGATCGCGCCGCGTTCGACGAGCGATTGCAGGTGGGGAAGCTTTCCTTCGTCAAGCAGACGGTCCAACAGGTCCCAGGTCGCCGAATCCCATCCGACCAGTAATAGACGCCGCCCTGTCGTGTCGTTCATGTGGCAGTCGTGTCGTTCATGTGGCAAAGGTGAAACTGCTACGCGGAGCGAACGTACGGCACCGCGCCGCCACGCTCGAGGGTCCGCCAGGATGGGCTTGGCAGCGCGCTTCGGATTGCTCACCGAAGAAGCCTTTCGAGCTGCCATACTACAATCATAAATCGTCCGCTGCGAAGTTGCAGCGCCTCGTCGAGTCGGGTGACGAGAGAGCGTCCGCTTCGAGAAAGGACCGAGGTGTCGGCCGTCCTCCCACGTTGAAGACCTGCTCATGCCGAGGAAAAAGAACGGCATGCTCGCGGAGAATGACGGTCAGGCAGGAAGGCGAAGGACCGTGGGCGTGGAGCGTCGGTCGGCGGAAGCCGTCTTCGCCGACCCAACTCGTTCCTACCACACCTTCCAACAAACCAGGCTGCGAGCCGGCTCGTTTGACGCCCTACGAGCCCTATTTTATCATCAATTTCTTCCGCGTTGTGCGGTTGCTACGTGATGCGTGCTCCTACCTTACGGCGTGGACTCGGCATCCGCACGTTGCGGTTGCAATCTGGCCTGGCCGCTCGTTTCGTCCCCAGCGACCGACGCGATCGAGCGCACGAGGGAAGGCAACCATGCCAAGCCATTTGAGTTTTTTCCCCGCGCGGCCGGCGGCCCTTCTGATCGGTTGCTGCTTGCTCGCGACGAGCTGCAGTTCGGACCGCGGGCCCGCGGATTCCGCAGCGGGGCCACGACCCGACTCGGCGAAAGAACCACAGCCCGCCCCGCGCAGCGACAGACAGCCCACCGTCGATTCGCTCGCAGGTCGCCCGGCTGGCCACCAGCGGATGGTGAGGCAACTCGGCCAGATTGCCGCCCGCGTCGCTGATGAGCACTACTGGCTGGGAGACGCGCGAGCCCGACGACTACGCGAGCGGAAAGCGGCCTTGAGCGAAACGGCGAGCGCGTCGGAGCGGGCCGGAATTCTGTTCGAATTGGCCACCGCCGAGTCGGCGCTGGGAAACGAGCAAGCGGCGATCGAGAATCTCGAAGCGCTGCAAGAGCTGCGACCCCAACTGCAGGGCATTTTGCGGCCGGCGCAACTGGACGAGTTCCGCTTCCGGCTGGCACTCTCGCACCTGCGTTTTGGCGAGACCCAGAATTGCTGCAAGCGTCACACGGCAGACAGCTGCCTCTTGCCGATTCGAGGTGGAGGGATTCATACCGACCGAGCCGGTTCGCAGGCAGCCGCCCGGCACTTTTCCGAGCTTCTGCAGCTCACTGCGGGACGGCATCTCCGCGCTCGTTGGCTGCTGAACCTGGCTCACATGACGCTTGACGGCTATCCCCAACAGGTGCCGGCCGAGGCCCGCATTCCCCCCGGCGTCTTCCGTGCCGACGAGGCGTTTCCGCGACTTCGCAACGTTGCCCCGCGACTGGGACTCGATACGTTCAATCTGTCCGGATCGGTCGTGGTCGAAGACTTTGACAACGACGACGATCTCGATGTGCTCACCAGCAGCTGGGATCCGAGCGAACCGTTGCACTACTTCCGCAATGACGGAGACGGGACCTTTCGTGAGCAGGGCGACGAGGCCGGCTTGGCCGGAATCGTCGGCGGCATCAACATGGTGCAGGCCGACTACGACAACGACGGCGACACCGATGTCTTTGTCATCCGCGGTGCCTGGCTCGGCGACCGGGGGCGTCATCCCAATTCGTTGCTGCGTAACGACGGCCAGGGGGTGTTTACCGACGTCACCTTCGCTGCCGGTCTTGGCGAGTCCCACTACCCAGCCCACTCGGCCGCCTGGGCCGACTACGACAACGACGGAGACCTCGATCTCTACGTCGCCAATGAAATGATCTACTACGGTTCGCCTGTGAAGCCGTCACGCTTCGAGCCCGCTCCCTCGCAGCTGTTTCGAAACGACGGGAACGGCTCGTTCACGGACGTGGCCGCCGCCGCGGGCGTTACCAACCTTCGTTATGCCAAAGCAGCGGTGTGGGGAGACTACGATGGCGATGCATACCCGGATCTTTATGTCTCCAACTACCGCGGGTGGAACCGACTCTACCGCAACCGCCGCGACGGCACCTTTGTCGACGTAGCCGGGGAACTCGGCGTCGACGGACCTCAGCACAGCTTCCCGGTCTGGTTCTGGGACACCGACAACGACGGCCACCTCGACCTTTTCGTGCCCAGCTACTACTGGAACACGGGGGCGCTCCGCAGCTACGTCCAGGATGTTCTCGGCCAGCCGATTCAAGCGGAAACGAGTCGCTCGTACCGCGGCGACGGTCAGGGCGGCTTCGAGGAAGTCGCCGTCGAACAGGGCCTCGCCCGGTTTCTGCTACCGATGAGCGGCAACTTTGGCGACGTCGACAACGACGGATTTCTGGACCTGTACCTGGGCACCGGGTATCCCGACTATGAAGCCCTGTTGCCGAACGTGCTATTGCGAAACGATGGAGGCGGTGGCTTCGTCGATGTGACGTACGCGGCCGGTCTGGGCCATTTGCAGAAGGGGCACGGAATCGCCATGGCCGACCTCGACCAGGACGGGGATGTCGACATCTTCGCCCAGATGGGAGGCGCGTTTCGTGGCGACAAGTACAGCGATGCCCTCTTCGAGAATCCTGGCTCGGAGAACCAATCGATCACGATTCAACTTGTCGGAACGGAGTCGAACCGCTCCGCCATCGGCGCGATCCTGCGACTGGAAGTCGACGACGAGGAAGGTCGACGCACCATCTATCGTCGGGTTAACAGCGGCGGCAGCTTCGGCGCCAATCCCCTGCGGCAAACGATCGGCCTGGGCCGAGCCGAGGTGGTGTCGAAATTGGAAGTCACCTGGCCGACCTCCGGGCTCGTCCAGACCTTTCGCGATGTCGCCGCGGGCCAGTTCGTGCGAATTACCGAGGGGTCGGACGCGATTGAGACGATTCCGCTCGAGCCGGTGACCTTTGGCGGTGCGCCGACGTCGCGATGACGGCCACGGCCAAGAACCGTCGCCGATCAGTTCTCCTGGGGCGGCTCTGAATCGCCGTCTTGGGGCGGCTCTGAATCGGCGTCCTGCGGC
>ERZ869936.505-NODE-505-length-36494-cov-19.398364_pt1 | contig 36494 bp, 38 predicted proteins | sample MGYA00520876_ERZ869936 | MGnify/ENA primary metagenome ERZ869936 (study PRJEB32218, sample SAMN09650985) | biofilter metagenome | isolation source: enrty point of leading RO module | place: Saudi Arabia: Thuwal, RO plant located on Red Sea | collected 2016-02-17 ... | reverse complement strand
GGGCCGCGTCGAAGCTGTGCAGGGTCACGCTCTGAGCAACCGCGTGCAGCGTCGAACCACTCGTCGCGTCAGTTTTCCAGGGCCCTGATCTTGTCCAGACGCCTCACGTGGCGGTCTTCGCGGGAGAACTTCGCTCCGAGGTAGGCCTCTACCAGATCCTCGGCGACCGCAGTTCCGATGACTCGGGAGCCGAGACAGAGCACGTTGACATCGTCGTGCTCCACCATCTGGTGCGCGGTGTAAACGTCGTGGGCGACTGATGCCCTGATTCCGTTCAGCTTGTTTGCCGCAACTGCGGCCCCGGCCCCTGACCCGCAGATGATGATGCCCCGGTCGGCGCGGCCATCCAACACAGCCTGAGCGACCGCTGCGGAGTAGTCGGGGTAGTCCACCGGGTCGGAATTGTGAGTCCCCAGGTCGTAGACCGCATGGCCCGATTCAGCCAGCCAACTCGCCAGATGTTCTTTCAAGGAAAAGCCTGCGTGGTCGGAGCCCAGTGCGATTCTCATACCTGCGGCAGGGTAGCCATAGAACCCCTGGCAAACAGATCAGACCGCCGGTTTTGGCCTTTTCGAGGCTATCTTCGCCCTATGACGGCGCATCTGGTCATCAAGGGCGGCACGCCCCTCCGGGGAACGGTGGGCGTGCTCGGCGCAAAGAACGCCGTCCTCAAGGAAATGGTGGCCTGTCTTCTCGCTCCGGGTCGGCACCGCCTCGGCAATGTGCCCGGGATTCTCGATGTGGAGCTGATGTGTCAAGTCCTGACGCACACTGGCTGCAACGTCAAGCAGGAGGGCCACGACCTTTTCGTCGTGGTGCCCGAGGAGCTCAACCCGGAAGCGCCGATCGATCTCGTTCGACAGATGCGCGCATCGATAGTCGTCCTTGGCCCTCTCCTGGCTCGTTGTGGGCAGGCTCGTGTCGCGTTGCCCGGAGGCGACGATCTGGGAGCCCGGCCGATCGACATGCACACTGGTGGGTTGGAGCGAATGGGCGCAGATTTCGAGCTGGTGCACGGAGAGTTGGTCGGGCGGGTAGAGGGAAGGCTTCGGGGCACGGAGATAGAGCTGCCGTTCCCGTCTGTGGGCGCTACTGAGAACATGCTCTTCGCCGGTGTTCTCGCCGAGGGCGAGACCGTGATAGTCAATGCAGCGCGTGAGCCCGAGATAGTCGATCTGATCAGCCAACTGCAGGGCATGGGCGCACAGATCGAGGGGGCAGGCACATCGATAGTCACGGTGAAAGGCGTCGACGCCCTGTCACCCAACGACCACGTTGTCATACCCGATCGTCTCGAGGCCGGGACCTATGCGGTCGCCGGCGCGATCACCGCCGGAGACGTCACCGTCACCGGTTGCCGGCCCGAAGACCTTCGGATGGAGTTGCGCAAGCTGGAGGACACGGGTGCGGAGATCGAGCGAGGCGACGGATGGCTCCGCATCGTGGGCCCGGAGAGGCCGAAAGCCGTCGATCTCGCCACGTTGCCGTTTCCGGGGTTCCACACCGACATGCATCCCCAGATGGTCGCCTACCTGTCCATTGCCGAGGGGACCTCGGTGGTGACCGAGAACCTCTATGACGCCAGGTTCCGCTACGTGGGTGAGCTCGCCCGCATGGGCGCCGACATCGTCACGGAGGCACAGCACGCCGTGATTCGGGGCGTCGAGTCGCTCTCGGGATGTCCCGTCCTAGCCCCCGACATCAGAGCTGGCGCTGCCCTGGCCATTGCCGGGCTTCGCGCAGAGGGCATCACAGAGGTGGGAGAGGTCTCCCACATCGACCGGGGTTATGAGGGGTTCGCCGAGCGCTTGAACGCTCTCGGTGCATCCGTCGAGCGCCACGACTGACTACCCGGAGATTGCGTTACCCTCTCTCCCATGAGATCTCGCTTTTTGCTGTTTTTCGCGTTCGTACTCGTAGTGTCTGCATGCGGGGGGAGCGCGGAGGACACCACCACCACTATCGACCAGACCACCACGACGGCTGAAGAGACGACGACGACAGCGGCCGAGACCACGACGTCGACCGAGGCCACCACGACGACCGCAGGAGGAAGCGCCGGTGGCGATGATTGTGTGGTCGGAACGTGGGTGCTGGATGATGCGGCCTTCTTCGAGCAGCTTTTTGCTGCATCGCCCGAAGACGAGAGTCTGGGAATCAGTGAGATCACACCGGCCGACGGGACCTTCGAGACGACTCTCGGCGCCGATGGCTCAATGGTTGCCACCCGGGATGATTGGGGATTCTCTGCCGTGACCGACGAAGGCACGTTCAACATTCGGGTCAACGGCGAGCAGACCGGCACCTGGGAGATCGAAGGAAACATGCTGGTGGTGACGATCGATGAGGGCCCCGGCTTCGACATCGAAGCCACCGTTGTCGTGGATGGGGAGGAGTTCCCGCTTCCGAGTGCGCCTGTCAGCATCCCCACGGAGGCTCTGTCTTCCTCGAGTGCCTACACCTGTGACGGCGACACATTGTCGATCACGAGCGACGACATAACGTCGGAGTTCAATCGTGCCTAGCCGTGCCAGGATGACCACAATCGGGAACACGACGAATGACCCAGTTGTTGTACGTGAAGCATGAGTGAATCCACACCTGTGAGCATCTCCAGCTCGAAGCCGCACGAGGGCGGTATCGACATGGCCAAGCTCGAGGAGACCCTCGACTACATACGCCCAGCCGTCCAAGCAGACGGGGGCGACCTGGTCTTGCTCGGCGCCGAAGACGGCGTCGTCAACATACAGATGGTTGGCGCCTGCGGTGGCTGCCCACTCTCGATGATGACGCTCAAGGCCGGTATCGAGCGAATCCTGATGGACCGCGTTCCCGGTGTCACCGAGGTCTCGGCGGTGGCCGACGGCCCCGAAGTGGACGAGGGCGACGGCAGCGGGATCGACATCTCGGGCATCGTCGGCTCCGGTCTCAATCCTGCCTGATCTGTCCGGCGCCTCTTAACCTGTTGGCGTGATAGCGCCTGAAATCCTCGATGCCGTTCGTGCGGGCGACCGTCGCGCCCTGGCGAGAGTCATAACGGCAATCGAAGAGGACCCGTCTACGACCATTCCCGAACGGGACCCGGCCGTGCCGATCGTCGGGATCACCGGCCCGCCGGGCGTCGGGAAGTCCTCGCTCGTGAGTTCTCTGCTGACGCTGCTGCGGAAGCGGGGGAGCCAGGCGGCAGTGGTTGCTGTGGATCCTTCGAGCCCGATCACCGGCGGAGCGTTGCTCGGCGACCGGATTCGAATGCAGGATCATGTCGATGACCCCGGGGTCTTCGTGCGATCGATGGCTTCGAGGGGACATCTCGGGGGTCTGTCGGCTGCGACTGTGCGCACCGTTGACCTCCTGACGAATGCGGGCTTTGACATGGTGCTCGTGGAGACGGTCGGGGTAGGTCAGTCCGAGGTCGAGGTGATGCACCTGGCGGATGTGGTCGTGCTCGTCGTGGCACCGGGGTTCGGTGATCAGATCCAGGCAGACAAAGCCGGGATCGTCGAGATCGCCGACGTCTTCGCCATAAACAAAGCCGACCGTGACGGTGTCGAAATGGTCAGACGGGCCCTGCACGAGATCGCGAGCACGCCAAGCCGCACTCGCGCCGTGGTCGAGACCGTCGCAACGAGCGGCTCGGGTGTGGAAGATCTGCTCGACACTCTCGAGACGGAGCTCGAGAGCTGATTGGCCTCAGCTTCCGACGGACCGGAGCTTGATCTCCGCCTGCGCTGCAGCCAGGCGAGCCCCTTCGATCCGCGGTGGGCTGCACGAGACGTAGTCGAGGCCCAGCCGTCGAACGAACTCGATCGATGCCGGGTCGCCTCCGTGCTCACCACAGATCCCCACGGTGAGGTCAGGGTTCGCCTCCCGTCCCTCACGGGTAGCCACGCTGATCAGCCTGCCGACTCCCCGCTCGTCGATCGTCTGGAACGGATCCGTTTCCAGGATTCCCTTCTCGAGGTAGTCCCGCAGAAAGTGCCCCTCGGCGTCGTCCCGGGAGAGCCCGTATGTCATTTGGGTGAGATCATTGGTTCCAAAGGAGAAGAAATCCGCCGTTTCGGCGATCTCTCCCGCAGTGAGGGCGGCCCGGGGGAGCTCGATCATCGTCCCGACGGACACGTGGATCTCGATGCCTGAGCTCGACGTGGCCTCCGCCATCTCTTGCTCGACCATCTCACGCATTCTCCTCAGCTCTTCGACGGTCGAGACCAGCGGGATCATGATCTCCATCCGGGGATCACCACCCGCCTTGAGGCGGCGCTCGATGGCCTGGGCGGCGGCTCGAGCCTGCATTTGATACAGACGGGGGACGATCAACCCCAGTCGCACCCCGCGCAAGCCGAGCATGGGGTTTGTCTCTTCCCAGCGGGCCACCTGGTCCGACATCTGGTGGAGGGAGTCGATACTGCGGCCGGCTCTCACCATTCTCAGAGCTTCTTGCTCGAGCTCGAGACGAGATGGGAGGAACTCATGCAGCGGAGGGTCGAGCAGGCGCACGACGACGGGCTGCCCGTCCATGGACTCGAGCAAGCCGGTGAAGTCTTCGACCTGGAGCCGCTCCAGCTCGTTCAGGGCTTCGTTTTTCTCCGCCTCGTCGCTGGAGAGGATGATCTTCTGGACGATCTCGAGCCGCTCGCCGAGGAACATGTGCTCGGTGCGTGCCAGGCCGATGCCTTCTGCGCCGCGTTCGCGTGCCTTGGACGCGTCGGCAGCAGTGTCGGCGTTGGCGCGCACGCCCATGGTGCGTATGGAGTCGGCCCAACTCAGGAATTCTTCCAGCTCAGGCAGGGCTTCAGGCTCCGCGAGCTCCATCTCTCCGGCAAAGGCGACACCGTTGGTCCCGTCGAGAGTGATCATGTCCCCCTCCCGAATGTCGACGTCACCGGAAGCGGCGATGCCCTTGGCGACGTCGACGACCAGCTTCGATGCGCCGGTCACTGCCGGTTTGCCCATCCCGCGAGCAACTACGGCGGCGTGCGAAGTCTTGCCGCCTTGGCTCGTGAGGATCCCCTCTGCAGCTGCCATGCCGTGGATGTCGTCCGGGGTCGTCTCGGGCCGGATGAGGATCACGGGCTTGCCCGACTCGACGAGGCGCACCGCCTCATCGGCGGTGAAGCACGCGACTCCGATGGCTGCACCGGGCGAAGCGGCGACGCCTGCGACGAACACAGGTCGATCAGCACCGTTGTCGATACGGGGCCGGTGGAGCTGCTCCAGCGACTCCGGGGCAACACGCATGACGGCCGTGTCTCGGTCGATCAAACCTTCGTTCTCCATGGCGACGGCAAGGCGAATCGATGCCGCCGCCGTGCGCTTCCCGACGCGTGCCTGAAGGATGTAGAGGACGCCCTTTTCGATCGTGAACTCGATGTCGCACATGTCGCGGTAGTGCGCCTCCAGGTCGCCCATGATCTGGGTCAGCTGGGCGTGGCAGGCCGGCTGAAGGTCGGCCAGCTCGTCGAGCGTCAGTGTGTTCCGCACCCCTGCGACAACGTCTTCTCCCTGGGCGCGGGGCAAGTAGTCCCCATATCCCGTCGACTCGCCCGTTGAGGGGTCGCGGGTGAAACAGACACCGGTGCCAGAGTCCTCGCCGAGGTCACCGAAGACCATCATCTGCACACTGCATGCAGTTCCCATCTCATCTGGAATCCCGTGGATCCGGCGAAACTCGACAGCTCGTTTGTTGTTCCACGACTCGAAGACTGCGGTGATGGCTCTGCGCAGCTGATCCATCGGGTCGGTCGGAAGCTCTCCCGGTCTCGCCTCATCGATCACGGCCTTGAACTGCTCGGTCGCCAGCTTGAGGTCGGTGGCGGTCAGATCGGCATCACTCTCGGCCCCTCGCTCCCGACGGAGGTCGCTGAGGATTGCCTGGAATCTCTCGTCTTCGATACCGAGTACGACGTCGCCATACATCTGGAGGAAACGTCGATACGCGTCCCACGAGAAATGCTCGTCGCCGGACCATGTGGCCAGGGATTTCACGACGTCGTCGTTGATCCCCAGGTTGAGAACCGTGTCCATCATCCCTGGCATCGACTCGGCGGCGCCGGATCGGACAGACAGAAGAATCGGGGTCGGGCCGGAGCCGAACGAGCGCGACGTCTTCTGTTCGAGGCGGCTCACCGCGGCCGCAACCTCGTCCCAAATCCCCTCGGGGAACTCCCCGGTTTTCATTAGGTGACGGCACACCTCGGTGGTGAGTGTGAATCCCGGCGGCACCGGGAGCCCAAGGGCCGTCATGTGCGCCAGCCCGGCTCCCTTGCCGCCCAATACTTCAGAGTCGGTGGTGACCCCCGCGTCGAAATCGAAAAGCAACTTGGCTCGCTCCAGGTTTGGAATATGACCTGAAATTACCAATCAGAGCCAGTTTCTAATCGTCAGATCGACGATAAGAACGCCTAATCTTGCGTTTGTCAGCCTTCGAGAGGGCAAATCTCTCGAAAAAATGGGTCAGATCGCGGGCTACTCCTGGACGATCAGTGCGGTCACCATGCCAAACATTCCCGTGTCACGCTCGACGTGATTGAGGATGTGGCAGTGCCATACCCACGTCCCGACTCGATCGGCATGGACGAGGACCGAGTAGCGCTCACCCGGAGCCACGTTGATCGTGTCCGCCCAGAAGGGGACGTCGAGAGGGATCCCGTCCTTGGCGAAGACGAGCTGTGGGAATTGATGCTGGTGCATCGGATGTACCTGCAGCCCCTCGTTGTAGTAGTGGTAGACGAGCCAGTCGCCCTCATTGACCACATATGGCTCGGTCGCCGGGAACGACTTCCCGTTGAGGCTGAGGCCGATGACTCCGGCGTCGTTCAGCACCATGGGGATCTCGTGGGCGATCTCGAGGTCTTCGGGGATCTCGATGCCGGAGACGGTTTCGCCATATGGGATAGGGGTGTCGCCGATGATTATGGCGCCGAACATGCCGTTGGGGACACTGATTTGGCTGTGGAAGTGCGCGTGGTACATGCCGATGGCCGGCCGCTCGGCAGCGAAGGAGTAGACAAAGGTCTCGCCGGTGTACACGGGATCCTGGGTGTAGGGCGCGACACCGTCCATGTTGTTGGGTGTCGAGATCCCGTGCCAGTGGATGTCGCTGGCCATGGGTGTCAGGTTGGTGAAGTGGACCTCGAGCTGGTCGCCCACGTCAACCCGGATCCACGGGCCGGGCACTTGACCGTTGTAGGCCCATGCATCGACGAATTTCCCGGGCTCGACTTCCCACTCGATGATCTCAGCGGTCAGCTCGAACACCTTGGTCCCGTCGGCCTTGACCTCGACCGGTTCGAGCGGTTGGTTTCCCTTGCCCTCGGTCTCGGCGGGAAAGGCCAGCATCGAGTCGATCATCATCTGGTTCGCCTGCTCCGGGGTCATGTCCTCGTGGCCCGTTGCCGATACCTCTGCGGCGTCCTCGCTGACGACGAGGGTGGCCTCCATGCCGGCCTCGCGATGGCCGGGGATGTCGCAGAAGATGACGTATTCACCCTCGGATAGGTCGCCAACGTCGATGAGGTCGATCTCCCCGGTGTTGAGATCGGCGGTGCGTGCCCCGGTCTCTACAACGAGATTGTGGATTGCACTGCCGCTGTTGTGGACTTCGAAGCTCACCGGGCCTGGCCTCACTTCCTGGGGCCCGAGGATGGCGAACTCCGTCAGTTCGTAGCTGAGATTGCTCACTTCTCCAGGGACTTCGGCTGCTGCCTCCGACCCTCCTCCGCCGTTGATAGCGACAACGAGCGCCATGGCCGCCACGAAGGCGCCCATCGCACCGAAGAACCAGAGAGCGCGATCGAATGTCTTGGTCGAATCTGCCATGAGCACATTCCAACCGCAGGTGGCGACGACGCGTCAGGGCAAGAGGTCCCTACCTCTAGGGACCGATGGACTGTCTCTTAGGACGAAGCCTCGAATTCGAGTTGCGTGTCCGGTCCACTCAACACGAGCTTTCCACCCTCGATGCTCGCCTGGTCGATGCTGGCGAGAGCAGCCATGTATGCACTCTCGAGATCCATTGTCTCCGGCGGATCGCAGGCCATCTCGGTGATGCTCATCTCCAAAAAGGTGATCCCGGTGTCGGTGTTGGCGATTGTCCCTCCGTAGCCGTTGCAGGCCGCTGTTCCCCTGACCTCATCGCCATCGATCTCGAGTGTGACTGGATGAGTGGCGATTGGCTCGAGGGTGTTGCCGGCATGACTGCCGGATGTCAGTTGCCAGGTGCCATCGATTTCGTCAGCCGAGCCGACAGGCTCGTCTGAGCCGCACGAAGCCAGGGCCAGGGCCGCAATGGCCAGGAGGATGAGTCGATTTCTCTTCATGGAAGGTTCGACGCGTCGGACCCCGAGACGGTTCCGCGCCTCAGATGGTTATGGCGGCGCCGGCGGCAAGAGAGAGCCCGGTGAGGAGGTGGAGACGTGCTGTCAGCTTGAGGGCGCGTATCAGCGCCGGACCGTCGGTCTTGGCCTGCACTATGGAGACAGGCCCGGTTGCGAGTGGGACCCACATGGCAGCGAAGAGGGTTGCAATGGGGGTCCAGCCGGCCATCGCGAACACGACGATGACGGGGAATGCGCCATAGGTGAGCACGGCGAACAGGAATCGCGTTCTCTGCGGCCCGATGATGACAGCGAGAGTCCGCTTGCCGGCTCTGGCGTCGGTATCGAGGTCGCGGTAGTTGTTGGCTACGAGGATTGCCGCGGCGAGCATCCCGATGGGTATGCCGAGCAACCAGGCGTCGAGGGGAGCGGTCGAGTCGTGTACGTAGCGAGAGCCGACCGTGGCGACCAGGCCGAAGAAGAGAAAGACGAACAACTCGCCCAGGCCCCGGTAGCCGTATGGGATGGGACCTCCCACATACCCGAGCATGGCTATCACCGAGACGACGCCTATTACGAGAATCAAAGGTCCGGCTATCACGGTGAGGGCTATCCCGGCTATGGCCGAGACTGCCACGGCGGCTCCGGTTGCCATCCACATCGCTCTTGGGGTGATCGCTCCGCTGGTCACCATGCGGGGCGGGCCGAGGCGATCTTCGGTGTCGGCACCTCTCCGGGCATCCGAGACGTCGTTGGCGAAGTTCGCTGCCACCTGTATCGCCAGGGCGCCAAGCAACGCCCAGATCATGGAGTCCCAGCGGAACACCCCGTCGTGTGCGGCCAGGCCGGCGCCAACAAACACGGGAGTCACTGCTGCCGGCAGCGTGTGGATTCGGGCGGCGGTGCGCCAGGCCCGGTATCCCGAAAGGTGCTCCTCGCCGCGGGTCGATTCCATCAATAGCGCCAGGGGAATTGGCCGAAGTCGGGCTCCCGCTTCTCGAGGAACGCATCACGCCCCTCCTGAGCCTCATCGGTCATGTACCCGAGCCGGGTGGCCTCCCCGGCAAATATCTGCTGACCAACGAGCCCGTCGTCGATCATGTTGAAGGCGTACTTGAGCATCCGCTGAGCGTTGGGGCTCTTTCGCACGATCTCGGATGCCCACTCGAGTGCGACCCGCTCCAGCTCTTCATGAGGAACGGCGGCATTGACCATTCCCATGGCAAGCGCCTCCTCTGCCGAGTATTCACGGCCCAGGAAGAAGATCTCTCGTGCCCTCTTCTGCCCGACCATGCGGGCCAGGTACGCGGACCCATAGCCGGCGTCGTAACTGGCGACGTCGGCGTCGGTCTGCTTGAAGATCGCATGCTCTTTGGAGGCGATCGTCAGATCGCAGACGACGTGAAGGCTGTGGCCGCCTCCGACCGCCCAGCCCGGGACGACTGCAATCACGACCTTCGGCATGAATCGGATGAGCCGCTGCACTTCGAGGATGTGAAGCCGCCCAAGTCGCGCCGGGTCGACGGTGTCGCCGGTCTCCCCCTCTGCGTACTGGTACCCGTCCCGACCGCGAATTCGCTGGTCGCCGCCCGAGCAGAAGGCCCAGCCGCCGTCTTTGGGGGAGGGGCCGTTGCCGGTGAGGAGCACACATCCGACATCGCTCGTCTGACGGGCGTGGTCCAACGCCGCGTACAGCTCGTCGACGCTGTGGGGCCGGAAGGCGTTGCGGACCTCGGGGCGATTGAACGCGATGCGGACAGTGCCCGATCCCCGGGCGCGGTGATAGGTGATGTCGGTGAAGTCGAACCCGTCGACCTCGTCCCAGCTTGCAGGATCGAATAGCTCAGAAACCACGAAGAGAGAGCTTAAGGGGCAGAATCGTGTTGTGATCGATTGGCTGGTTTCCGATGATGCCACCGGCGTGTTCGCCGTCGGCCCCGACGGCTCGGTGGGCTACGAGGAGATCCGCCGTGCCATCACCGCCGGTCGCACCGGGCAGGTCGCCGTTCTCACGCCGGAGAGAAACGTCGCGTCGGTCCTCGAGATCTACACGTCTGTCGGGCGTGGCCCGATTGCGCTGGGAGGCGCGGCAGCCCCCACCGGCGCTCCCGTGTCGGTTGATGTCATGACAGTCCTCGGCACGTCGGGCACCACAGGGGCGCCGAAGCTCGTTCCGCTCACCGCGGCCAACTGGAAGGCTGCCGTGGAGGCGTCGGCAACCCACCTCGGCCACACGGCGGATGATGAGTGGCTGGTAGCCATGCCACTGCATCACGTCGGTGGCCTGTCGGTCCTCTTCCGAAGCTCGCACGTCGGGGGGAGGGTGCGGCTCCTCGCCGACTTCGACCCGGTGGAGTTCTCCGACGCGCTTGGCGTCGTCACGATGGCATCCGTGGTTCCGACGATGCTGAGACGTGTGCTGGACGTCGATCGGCGACGATTCGACGGGCTCAAGGCCGTTCTCGTGGGAGGGGGGCCAATCCCACCGGGTTTGCTCGAGGAGGCTTGGGAGAGAGGGATACCGGCCCTACCGACCTATGGGATGACTGAGACATGTGCCCAGGTGGCGACACTGCGGCCGGGGTCACCTCCCGCGTATCGCGCCCACCTGCTGCCTGGACTGGAGGCGAGGACGTCCCAGGACGGCAGAATCTCGGTGCGCGGGCCGCAGGTCTTCACGGGATACTTGGGAGAGGAATCTGTGCTGGTCGACGGCTGGTTCTTGACCGGTGACCTGGGAGAGGTCCTGGAAGATGGGTCGCTTCAGATCACCGGCCGGGCCGATGACGTGATCGTCACCGGCGGGGAGAATGTCGATCCTTCGATTGTCGAGGTGACGATAGCCTCCCATCCCGGCGTGACCGGCGCCATGGTCGTTGGCGTCCCCTCCGTGGAGTGGGGCAGCGAAGTGGTATGCCTCGTGACTGGCGATGTGCCGGTGCGGTCGCTCGAGCTCTATGTGAGGGAGCGCCTCAAGCCGTTCGAGGTGCCCAAGCATTGGCTGGTCGTGAGCGAGCTGCCGACAACCGCCCTCGGGAAGCCCGACCGGGAGACAGGCCGCCGGATTGCCGTCCGCGGCTCAGCTCCTCCGCGCGATGAGGACTCCCTCACGTAGGGGGACCGCCACCGCCTCGAAGGCGGGATCGCTTGCGATCTTGCGATTGAATGCGTCGGTCCCGTGACCCTCGTCGATCCAGCCTGCACCCGTCCCATAGACGTTGTCGGCCACGATGAGCCCGCCTGGCTTGATCATCGGCCCGACCATGTCGAGGTAGGCGACGTATTCGGACTTCACTGCGTCGATGAAAGCGAAGTCGACGGTGCCATCGCCCCAGGACTCCCGCAGCCCTGGCAGAACTCTTAGGGCTGGTCCCTCCACGACGTCGACCCGGTCGGCGACACCCGCAGCCTCCAACTCGGTACGGGCGAAGGCGGCATGCCTGGCGTCGTATTCGATGGTTGTCAAGGTCCCTTCCGGGGCCAGGCCTCGTGCTATCCAGATCGCGCTGTAGCCGGCCAGTGTCCCCAGCTCGAGTGCCCGCATCCCATCGGTGAGGGACACCAGGATCTTGAGTAGCCGACCCACGTCGGCCGAAACCGCGATTCGGGGCAGCCCCGCTGCGCCGGCTCGGTCCATGAGGGAGGCGAGGTGCTCGTCTTCCCTCCCGAACACTTCTTGCGAGTAGGCCTGTGTGTGCGCCCATCGGTCCGGGTTCATCATGGCCCTTCTGCCTCCTGTGAGCCGGACTCGCGATTTCGCTTCAGCCAGGCGCGTACCCACCACAACTCGTCGTCCTTCTTGCCGGCTCCGGGGATGGGCTTTCCCGTTCCCGGCAAGTCGTCGAATTCTCCATCGGCGATGGCCTTCTCGATCAACTCTTCGATCCAGGTTGGGTTCTCTGCCGGGTCCTTCACAGCGGCCAACGTTATCGCGTCATCCGACCTGCGACTCGGGGCAAATGCGGGGTCACCACTCGGGTGTCTGCCTCTTCTTCTTGATCTCGGAGCGATGACGCTTCTCCTCGAGGCGCCGCTCGTTCGAGGCCCGAGTCGGCTTGGTCTTGCGTCGCTTCGGTCTGGGCTTGCTCGCCTTCTCCAGGATCTCTACCAGACGCTGGCGGGCCAGGGCGCGATTCCTCCACTGGCTGCGTGACTCCGAGGCGGTGACCACGACCACCGACCTGCCGAGGCGACCGGTCAGCCTCGCGATGACGTCTTCGGGTAGGGATGAGGCTTCCAGGTCGAACCTCAACGTGACTGCGGTGGCGCTCCTGTTGGCATGCTGCCCACCGGGCCCCCTGCTCGTATCGAATGACTCCTCGAGGTCGCCTTCGGGTATATCCCAATTCCCGAATTTGATCCCGTCCTGGCTCACCTCAGTCGACTACTCATCCTCGTAGTACTCGGTGCCGAGATGGGTGATCGCCTCTTCGCCGACCATGTCCCGCAGGTTGTTCTTGAGCTTGGTCAGCTGGATGAACAGGTCGTTCTCGGGGTACAGGCCTTCTGCGTGCTGTGGGCTCTTGAAGTAGAACGACAGCCACTCCTGGATCCCGGATTTTCCTGCTCGCGCTGCAAGGTCCATGAACAGGGCCAGGTCGAGCACGATCGGCGCAGCCAGGATCGAGTCCTTGCAGAGGAAGTCGATCTTGATCTGCATCTTGTACCCGAGCCATCCGAAGATGTCGATGTTGTCCCAACCTTCTTTGTCGTCGCCTCGGGGCGGGTAGTAGTTGATGCGGACCTTGTGATAGATGTCGCCGTAGAGATCCGGATAGACGCTGGGCTCGAGGATTTGATCCAGAACCCCGAGTTTGGAGACTTCCTTCGATTTGAAGCTCTCGGGGTCGTCGAGCACCTCACCGTCCCGGTTCCCGAGGATGTTGGTCGAGAACCACCCGTTGATCCCCAGCATCCTCGCCTTCAGGCCGGGGGCGACCATCGTCTTCATCAGTGTTTGGCCGGTCTTGAAGTCCTTGCCGGCTATTGGCACACCTCTCTCCTTGGCCAGCTGAACGAGAGCGGGCACGTCCACCGTCAGGTTCGGGGCGCCGTTCGCAAATGGGACCCCCATCTGCAGAGCTGCGTAGGCGTAGATCTGCGACGGGCTGATCGCAGGGTCGTTGGCTTTCAAACCGGTTTCGAAAGCGTCGAGGTCTCGATGAGAGTCGGAGAGGTCCCGATATGCCTCTGTCGAGCCACACCAGACCATCGCCAGCCTGTCGAGCTGCTTCTCGGATCTGAATCGGTCGATGTCCTCCATGAGGTTCTCGGCGAGAGTCATGTAGGACGTCTCGTCCTTCACATGGTCTACGTTGTCCAGGTTCTTGACCCACTCATGGGAGAAGACCGCTCTCATGGGCTTGATTTGACGGAGCTCGTCGCCGATGCCTTCGACATGACGGGGGTCGAGGACGCCCGCTTTCATCGCGGAGGTATAGGCATCGTCGGAATATGGATCCCATCCTCCGAACTCGAGATCGTCGAGCCCTGCCAATGGCACGAGCTCTTTGATCATCGGGTTGCGGCCTTCGGTCCGCTTGCCAAGGCGGATGTGCGCCATCTGGGTCAGAGATCCGAATGGGGTGGCATATCCCTTGCGTGCGGCGAGCACGCCGGCCACGAAAGTCGTGGAGACCGCTCCCATTCCCGGGGTGAGGATTCCCAGCTTTCCTTCGGCAGGGGCGATCGAATTGGGGTCAGACATGGACCTCAGGTTACTCAGATGGCCATGGGTAACCTTGGCCCGTGGCGATCACCCCCGACTCCATCGGCCCAAGCGTCGACGTTGCCCTCCTGGCAGACTCGGTTCAGGCGGTCCGGGGCAAACTCTTCATCCTCGGCGGTGGCTGGGACACCCTCTGGGTGCGCAACTTCCCGGCCCGGCACCCCTCCCTGGCCATCGGATTGCGGCTTCGCATCCCCACTTCGTGGCACAGTGACGAAGTGCGTCTCTCTGTTGAGCTCCAGGATGCAGATGGCAGTGCCATATTTCCCCAGCCTCTCACGCAGCAGATCCGGATTCCGTCCCAAACCGATCCCGAGACGACCGATCTCGGGTTGGTGAGATCGTTCACCTTCAACAACCTCGTGTTTCCCCGGGAGGGCAGCTATTCGTTCGTTATCTCGGTCGACGAGGAGCCGGTCTCACGTCTGCGCTTCCGGGTCAGAAAACGCAGCGACCAATCCTGAGGCGCAATCCTGACGCGAAAGGCGCACGGCTCTAGGCAACCTTCGTTGACCGCTGCCTGGCGCATGCGCCGCATTTGCCTAGCGCGAGCGACTGGATAGGGTCTTCGGAACCCCAAGGGACTCCAGGTACCGGTCCCCCCAAGTAATCCCAACCAAATGGAGGCGCTTTCATGCCGTCCAAGAGGACATTCTTCAACGCGCTTGCCGTGTTGACCATCGTGGTGATGGTGGTGGCCGCGAGCCCCACGGCCCTTGCAACTTCGGAACCTCCCTTCGAGATCCGGTTCCCACAGCAGACATCAGTCACAGAGTTCGACTCGACGTTCGGCGCCGGCCGGTCGGGCGGTCGACGCCACAAGGGCAACGACTTGATGGCACCCAAGATGACACCTGTGTATGCGGCAGCCGATGGGGTGGTCGTCACCATCTCCGACGGGAAAACGTCCGGTCGATACCTGACCATCGACCATGTAGATGGATGGTCCACGAGTTACATGCACCTCAACAACGACGACCCTGGCACCGACAACGGGCGCGCCGACTGGAGTCACACCCTTGCTCCTGGCATCGAGGAAGGTGTGTCCGTGTCCGCCGGCCAACTCATCGGGTTCGTGGGTGACTCCGGAAACGCGGAGTGGACAGGGTCGCACACCCACTTCGAACTGAGGAAGAACGGGACCGCGATGAATCCGTACAACCTTTTGCTCGAAGCCTTTCGGAGAGATGAGCGTCTTCTCGTGGGAGTCGATCGTCTCCTGACCAGCCAGGTGATCCCGGCCTACATGGAATAACCCGGGATTAGATGCTGGCCGCGTCGTCGAGAGCGACAACTCGTTCGACGACGTCAGGGTCTCCGGTGGCAACCACGGCGACTTCGGGCACCTTCACCGGAGGGGTCTCGCCATCGTGGACCCAGATCACGCGCTTGACCCCGGCAACGGCGTTTGCCCACGAAGCGAGCACCTGGTCTTCAGACTTGGCGAAGGAGCGTTCCCGATCATCACGCGCCGCCTCGGTTATGAGAATCGCGCTGAAGCACCGGGTCGCCGCACCCTGAATGTGTGAGTCGTCCGACACGTCTCCCAGCGCGACTTTCACTCCTTTGTCTTTGAGCCGCTGTCCTTCGGTCTCATCGGTGACAAAGGCTCGGACCTCTCGAGGGGGGTCGACAAGAGCATCGATGATCCTCGAACCGATGGGTGTGTCGGCTCCGATGACGATCACAGGCATGACTCTTCGACGGTAGTTGCGGGCGGCGCGTAACGTCTCGCCGGTGAGCTCCGAGACCTGGGAATCCGCACGCCGCTGGCATCTGATGCGCTGGCTGGTCTACTACCTCCTCGAAGATCTCGTGCCCCCTGATATGGCCGCAGGTGCGGACATCCTCGACTTCTCGGCCGGTCTCGGCGATCTATCGCTCTACATGGAAGAAGCCGGGGCGCGATCTGTGCTGGCGACCCGTCCCGAGCCGGAGCCGGGCGACGCCGACGTCGACTGGGTGACTGAGGTAGCCGCAGGAAATCTGGTCGAGCGGATGGAGGGCCGTCGATTCGATGTGGCGGTCGCCAGGATGGTCTTCCAATTCCCCACCTGGGAAGGTGACCGCGCCGACCCGGACACGATGTTGGCGGAGTTCTCCGACGTGCTCCGGCCCGGGGGCCGGCTTGTTGTGGCATTTCACGAGTTCGTTGCGGTGGAAGAGGAGCCTTACGGCGTCGAGATCCCCGATGTCGAAGAGGTTCTCACTGCACGACCTGAGTTGGCTCGCGTCGTCCGATATCTCAATCTGCCCCCCAGGGAGGGGCCTCTGGGTCAGACCGGATTCGGCTTGAAGGTCCCTATGTTCATCAGCTCGCTCGTGTCGAACCACTTCGTCCCCGAGTCGGCTTCGCACGTGGAGCCATTTACGTTCCCCCTCGATCTGAGTGAGATGTCGGATGCCCAGGTCGAGCAGCTGGGACGAGATGTGATGGAGATGAAGAAGCGCCGGTTGGCCTGGGTGCCGGACCCATACGATCGTCCCGCCCGTATCCGCACGCTGTTGGCCGAATTGAGCCCGGTCATGCCCCACGTTGCCTGGCCGGTCGTCAAGATCGTGGCGCGTCGGCTTTGACCCGGGCAGCGACGAGTCTCTCGCCATTCTTTTTGATCAGGGATTCAGGCCGCTACAATTTCCCTATCGGCGTAGTGGAAATACGTCGACCTGGCCTTTTGTTGTACTACATGAGGCACATGATTTCTTTTTCTAGAGGTGAGTATCTGTGGCGACAGTTGATATCGATCTAGGCGGCTATCAACTCGGCTGGCGAGATGAAGTCGAGCTTGCATTCGAGCCCCGCAAGGGCCTCGATGAGGACGTGATCCGCCAGATGTCCGCGATGAAGAAGGAACCCGAGTGGATGCTCGAGTTCCGGCTCAAGGCGTACCAGCGCTTCTTGCGCAAGCCCATCCCTCAGTGGGGTGGCGGAGGTGCGCTCGACACCATCGACTTCGACGACATCTACTACTACGTGAAGCCGGAGGGGGAGCAGCAGAAAGACTGGGACATGGTCCCCGAGTCGATCAAGCAGACGTACGAGAAGCTCGGTATCCCCGAAGCCGAGCGGAAGTATCTCGCCGGCGTCACCGCCCAATACGAGTCCGAGGTCGTCTATCACCGCAACCGGGAGGATCTCGAGGAGCTGGGAGTCCTGTTCACGGACATGGACACTGCGCTGCGCGAGTACCCCGACATCGTCAAGGAGCACTTCGGCACGGTCATTCCACCCAATGACAACAAGTTCGCCGCCCTCAACTCGGCGGTCTGGTCTGGTGGGTCGTTCATCTACGTGCCGCCGGGCGTGCACGTCGACCAGCCGCTTCAGGCCTATTTCCGCATCAACTCGGAGAACATGGGCCAGTTTGAGAGAACCCTGATCATTGTCGATGAGGGTGCCTACGTGCACTACGTCGAAGGTTGCTCCGCCCCGACCTACAGCACCGACTCCCTGCATTCGGCAGTGGTCGAGATCATCGTTAAGGAAGGTGGGCGCTGCCGCTACACGACCATCCAGAACTGGTCGAACAACGTGTTCAACCTCGTGACCAAGCGAGCCGCCGCCTATCGCAACGCCACGATGGAGTGGGTCGATGGGAACCTCGGTTCGCGTCTCACGATGAAGTACCCGGCCGTGTGGCTCATGGAGCCGGGCGCCCATGGTGAGGTCCTCTCCATCGCATTTGCCGGTGAGGGCCAGCACCAGGACGCCGGGGCCAAGATGGTCCACGTCGCCCCTGACACCACTTCGACGATCGTCTCCAAGTCGATATCGAAGGGTGGGGGCCGTTCCGGGTACCGAGGCCTGGTGCGAGTAGAGCCAGGCGCCGAGAATGCGAAGAGCTTCGTGCGTTGTGACGCCTTGATCCTGGATGAGGACAGTCGGTCCGACACCTACCCGTACATGGAGATCGAGGAGAACGATGCCGAGATCGGCCACGAGGCCACCGTGTCGAAAGTTGGCGAGGAGCAGTTGTTCTACCTGATGTCCCGCGGGCTCACCGAAGACGAGGCGACCTCGATGATCGTGGCAGGCTTCATCGAGCCGATCGTCAAGGAACTCCCCATGGAGTACGCGGTCGAGATGAACCGGCTCATAGAGCTCAACATGGTCGAGGCCGGCGCCATCGGCTGACATCTTCGCCGTACAGCGTTGCGGCAAACGCAGCGATCAAACCTTGAGAACCCCGGGCCCGAGGCCCGGGGTTCTCCAGTTGGGGGGAACGGGGGTCAGCTCGCCCGGCCGACCACAAAACCCAGGAGTACGCCGCCCACGGCCGCCCAGACGATCGACAGATCACCGGTCCCGACCGCATAGATCGCAGGCCAGCCGGCGAGTGCGAATATCGCGCTGAGGGCGATGCCACCGATGGCTCCCATGAGGAGCGTGCCGATCAGCCGGTCGGCGCCGCTCAGGAACCCTCCGATCAGCCCTGCGAACGCGCCAACACCGGCGATGATGGCAAATGTGGTGGTTACTCCGACGTCCATGGGTACAGGCTATCCGCCAAACCGGTCGTGTCGACCGATGTTTGGCGGGTTGTTAGCCGTCACCTGCTGGCCGAGACCACCTTTTCTTCGACGACATCGTCGATCGGGAACTGAACCGATCTTCCGGCGACGGCGAAGGGCTCTGTCAGGAGCAGGACGATTGTCGAAGGGCCACGACAGACCACATGGCCTGTGTAAGTGTGAAACCCCTCCGGATCGCGAGTGATAAACGTGACGATCATATGTACATCCGACTCCCGTTATCGACAAATGGTTGCCAATGGTTTATGGGTCGGAAGTCCATATTGGCCGGAGACCGGGAAAACACGTGGTTTATCCGCTTCTTATCGGAATCCGTATAGGTTTTCAGCGTGCGTTTGCTGGTTGTAGAAGACGAACCGGACCTTGCCGAGGCTCTGGCGAGAGGGTTGCGGCGTGACGGTCATGCCGTCGACCTGGCCCTCACCGCCTATGACGCCGATCTTCGCCTGCGCACCGCCGGCTATGACTTGGTCTGCCTCGACTGGAACCTACCCGACGGCTCGGGGCTGGAGTTGTGCCGTGCGGTGGTCGAGGGTGAGCTTCCGCTCTTCGAGGATGGGCAAAGGCCGCGTATCCTCATGCTCACCGCACGAGACGACGTCACCGATCGCGTCGCCGGCCTCGATAGCGGCGCAGACGACTATCTGGTCAAGCCCTTTTCTTTCTCTGAGTTGTCGGCGCGTGTGAGGGCCCTGCTACGTCGCGACGTGTCGACGGGCCCGATCCTCGAGGTGGGCGCACTGCGGATGGACCCTGCCCGCTTCGAGGCCTCTCGCGACGGCGAGCCCCTCGGCCTCACATCGAAGGAATTTGCCCTTCTCAACTATTTCATGAGCCGCCCCGGCGAGGTCATGAGCCAGGAGCATCTGCTCGAGCACGTCTGGGATGAGATGGCGGACCCCCTCACGAACGTCGTGCGTGTGACGCTCAGCAACTTGCGCAAGAAGGTGGGCGAACCGCCTCTGATCGAGACAGTGCCCGGTCGCGGATACAGGCTGATCGACTCATGAGCTTCATCCGCTCCATTCGGTTCCGCCTATCCGTCCAATACTCGGCGGTCGTCTTCGGGCTCGGGGGTGCTCTCCTCGGGCTGGTGTACCTCGCCCTCCAGTACTGGTTCCGCAACCAATCGATGAATCGGTACGTGATCTCCGGGGAGCCGGTGATCATCGACGGCCAACTCGTGGGTTCCATCCCTGAGCTGACAGACCACGACATGCACATGATCGAGGTCGTCTACAACGAGATAGTTCTCGACGAAGTAGCCCGTTTCAGCCTGTTTGGCCTGCTCGCCCTGTTCCTCCTCAGTCTGGTCGTTGGATGGTTCATGTCGGGACGGGTCCTCAAGCCCATCGACCAGATCACGACGCTGGCACGGGAGATCGAAGCGTCCGACCTGAGTCGCCGCATCGATCTCAGCGGCCCGGACGACGAGCTGGGCCGGCTTGGAGCGACGATCGACGGCATGCTCGATCGTCTGGAGCGGGCCTTCAAGGGCCAGAAGCGGTTTCTCGCCGACACGAGCCACGATCTGCGGACGCCACTGGCCGTCATCCGCTCGAATGTCGAGCTTGCACTGGACGATCCTTCGATGAATGAGCCCCGTTGGCGGGAAACCGGTGAGATCGTCAAGCGAAATGTCGAGAAGATGGGTGAGATGATCGATGGTCTGCTCGCAGTAGCCCGAGCCGAGACGGCGAACGCCTCGCCGACGCCAATCGACCTCGGGGCACTCGTGGCGAGGAAGTCGCGGGAATATGAGCCGGTGGCGAGTGACGCCGGGATCGAGATCATCTCAGCTCCGGAACAGGCAGAAGTGAATGGAGTTGAGCTGGCCGTGGAGAGAGCATTCTCGAACCTGATAGACAACGCGGTGAAGGTCGCTCCTGTGGGTTCCCGGCTCACACTGGCTTCGGGAGAGGTGGATGGTTGGGCATTCCTCGCCGTCGACGATCGCGGTCCGGGGCTGAGCCGCGACCGCGACGAGATGCCAATCGGGCTCGGCCTCTCGATCGTCGAGCGGGTGGCGGCCTCCCACGGCGGTGCGTTGGCTTCCTATTCAGGTAGCTCGGGTGAGGGGACGACAATGGTGATGTGGATGCCGACCGGGAGATCAGATATCCCACATCCGAATTACTCACCCTTAACGAATGTCTAAAGAGTTGCCCCTAACTTTGAGGGTGCCAGAAGGACAAAGAGCTCAATGACAGATTTCTCCCCACAACACGAACCAAGACCTGCCGAGAAGAAGTGGCTGCCCCGCCTGCTTCTCGCCTTGCTGATCGTTGGTTCCGTTGCCGGAGTGACGTGGCTCGCGGTCTCGAATCCGCCGGCGACGACTCTGGCCGCCGAGGACCAGTCGACGACGACAACGTCCGAGCCCTTGGAGATCGAGGCGCCCATCTACCAGGAGGGCGTCGAGCCCATCGCCGATGCTGCCGAGCGAATCCTTCCTTCCGTGGTCCAAATCCGCACCACCGATGGCGTCGGGTCCGGCGTCGTGTTCGGCGAAGGCTTGATCCTCACAGCCGCCCATGTAGTCGCAGGCGAGGATACGGTGCTGGTGCGTCTGGAGACAGGCGAGAACCTGGAAGGCACGGTTGTTGGTGGAACGAGTGAGGCGGATATCGCCGTCGTCCGCATCGATCGCACCGATGTCCCCATTGCCGAGCTCGCTCTCGACTACAAGCCACGCGTGGGCCAGATGGCGATCGCCGTCGGCTCGCCATGGGGCCTGGCGTCTACGGTCACTGCAGGCATAGTGTCCGCCGTCGACCAGCCCCTCGGGTGTGACGGCGGGGGCAATTGTCGCTCGCTTCTTCAGACCGACGCTGCGATCAACCCCGGGAACTCTGGTGGAGCGCTCGTCGACCGACAGGGCCGTGTCCTGGGCATCAACGTCTCCATCTTCTCGTTGTCCGGTGCGAATGACGGCGTTGGCTTCGCAGTGCCGATCGACGTCGCATATGACCTCGCCCAGACCGTGCTTGCCGGCGATCCCATCGAGTTCGCATTTCTCGGAGTCGTCGGAAGCGACGTGGAGACAGGCCGCGCTGGAACCGTCATAACCGAGGTCCTGGAAGGCTCGGCCGCCGACGAGGCCGGTCTTGAGGTCGATGATCTCGTCGTCTCCATAGACGGGGTTCGGGTCACGGGCATCGCCGATCTGGCATCTCTCGTCCGCACCTACCAACCCGGAGAGGTCGTCGATCTGGTGATCGTGCGTGACGGGGAGGAGCGGACGATCGAGGTCACCCTCGGCGTGCGCGATGAGGAAACCTCCTAGAACGACTCGTCCCCTGGCAAGCAGCCGGCTCAAGCCTGATCCTCCGTAGCGGCACCTCGAGCCCATCCGCTATCATCCCGTCTGCCCGCCACATGCGGCGGGTGTCCGCGCAACAGCGAAGCCGGTTTGATTCCGGCGCTGTCCCGCAACTGTGAAGTCGTCTCGCCACCACGAGACGAACAAGCCAGGTCGCCTGGTGCCCGGACCACATAGGAATCTCGGATGAAGAGGACTAGGTGACTCAGGGAAGCCACCCGAATCTTCATCCTCCGAATCGGAGGATGTATTCATATGCGAAGGATTGCCCTTCTCCTCGTGTTGCTGGTCGTGGTTGCCGCGTGCGGGGCTGAAACCCAGTCGACGAGCTCCACGATCGACTCCACCACCACGAGCGCGGACTCATCGACCACGACCTCGCTCGAGACGACGACCACCGTCGACGATCGCTTTCCGGTGACCGTGACCGCCGCCAACGGTGAGGTGGAGATCGCTACCCAGCCCGAGGCGATCGTGTCTCTGTCGCCGTCGGCGACGGAGAACCTCTTTGCAGTCGGCGCAGGAGACCAGGTCGTGGCGGTCGATGACCAATCCAACTACCCCGACGAGGCACCCACGACCGACCTGTCCGGTTTCACACCAAACCTCGAAGCGATCCTCGAGTTTGAGCCAGATCTCGTCGTGGTCACGTTCGATCCGGGAGACCTGATCGCCGGGTTGGAAGCTGTTGGGGTGCCTGTCCTCCTTCTTCCCTCCGCGACTTCGGTCGAGGATGCATTTGCCGAGATCGAAATCCTCGGAGCCGCTTCTGGGCACGCGGTCGAAGCCGGGGAGATAGTGGCCGAGATGGAGGCGGGTCTCGAGGCAATTGTTGCCGAGGTGGGCGAGCAAATAGCCGGAACGACGATCTACCACGAAGTCGACTCGACGCTCTACTCGGTCTCGTCTTCGAGCTATGTGGGGGAGTTGTACGAGATGCTCGGGCTGGTCAACATCGCAGATGAAGCCGACCCGGATGGCTTCGGGTACCCCCAGCTCTCCGCTGAGTACATCGTGGCGGAAGACCCCGATGTCATCCTTCTGGCCGATGCAGGATACGGCGAGTCGATCGACACGCTCCGCGCCCGGCCCGGGTGGGCAGGGATGAAGGCGCTGCAGCAAGAGTCTGTCATCGAGATCGATCCTGACCTGGCCTCCCGCTGGACCCCCCGTTCCGTGGACTTCCTGCGATCTGTGGCTGAGCAGATAGCCGCGCTGGTGACAGTGGGTTGAGAGCCGTTCCCGCCACCGAGGCGCTTCGGCCGGCCCGGCCCGGGCCCGCGGTGGTCACCCTTGCGGTTGCCGCCTGGGTTGCCGCCTCCTTGGCCGGCCTGCTCCTGGGGCCGATAGACGTGCCAGTGCGGGAATCCATCAGGGCGCTGGTCGATGCGATCCCCCTCGTCGAGGTCGGTCATGGGCTCAGCGAGACCGAGCTGAGAGTGCTCTATGAGATAAGGGCCCCACGGGTGTTCATGGGATCACTGGTGGGGGCGATCCTGGCAGTCGGAGGCGCCGCCTACCAGGGCGTCTTCCGCAACCCACTTGCAGATCCCTACCTTCTGGGCGTGGCCGCAGGAGCGGGTCTGGGAGCCACCATCGGCTTTGGTGTCGGCGTCGACGAAAATCTGATCACCATTCTCGCCTTCGCCGGCGCGATAGCCGCGGTTGCCGCCACATATGTGCTCGGCCGATCGATGGGAAACAGGACGGCGGCGGCTCTGATCCTCGCAGGTGTGGCTGTATCGGCGTTTGCCACCGCGCTCCAGACCTACTTGTTGCAGAGGAACGTCGAAACGCTTCGCTCCGTATACACGTGGGTCTTCGGCCGGCTCACGACGGTCGGCTGGGGCCAGGTCGGGGGCTTGGTCCCCTATGCCCTCCTTGCCGTGGTCCTCATTCTCATCCACCGGAGGTCGCTCGATGTCCTCGGTGTTGGCGACGACGAGGCGGCCGCTCTCGGGCTCAATGTGGACAGAGTCAGATGGGTCGTAGTCCTTGCCGCGACCCTTGCCACGGCCGCTGCGGTTTCTGTGAGCGGATTGATCGGCTTCGTCGGGATCATCGTCCCGCACACCGTGAGACTCATGACCTCCTGGAGCTACCGGGTGATCGTCCCTCTCTCGATCATCTTCGGCGCCGCCTTTCTCGTGGCGGCGGACATCGTCGCCCGCACTGTGGCGGCCCCGGCTGAGCTCCCGATCGGGATCGTCACTGCGTTTGTTGGGGCACCGTTCTTCCTGGTGGTGCTGAGATCGGTTGGGAGACGGGCATGATCCGCTGGGAAGCCGTCAAGGTGGCATTTCCCGGAGACACCGTCATCGGTCCGGTCGACATCGAGGTCGCAAGTGGCGAATGGGTTGCGATCATCGGCCCCAATGGCGCCGGAAAGTCGACTCTGCTGAGGGCCGCGGTCGGAGCGATCGAGCACGAGGGTGAGGTCTCGTTCGGAAACGGAGCGCGTCGACCTGGCATCGATGTGGCATGGATGCCGCAACGCCCCAATCTCCCTGAGGAGATGAGTGTCGCCGATTATGCGCTCCTCGGACGCACGCCGTATCTCGGATATCTGCAGAGCGAGAGGGCCGCCGACTTCGCTGCAACCGAGTCCGCGCTTGCCCGTCTCGACCTTCTCGAAGTCGCCGCCCGGAAGCTGGCGACGCTCTCCGGCGGAGAGGCACAACGTGTCGTGCTCGCTCGAGCTCTGGCCCAGGAGAGCCCGGTCCTGCTGCTCGATGAGCCCACGTCGAGCCTCGACTTGGGTCATGCCGTCGAAGTTCTCGACCTCATCGACGAGCTACGCAGAGACCGCGACCTCACAGTTGTCACTGCTATCCACGACCTGACGCTGGCTGAGCGTTTCGCCGATCGGCTCATTCTGATGTCCGCAGGCGGGGTGGTTGCGGAAGGCGATGGTCAGTCTGTGTTGACGCCCGACCTGCTGCGCGCCCACTACGGTCCTGGGGTCGAGGTGGTCTTCCAAGATGGCCGCCCCACGGTGATACCCAACCGAGAACGGAAGCGACAGTGACCTCGCAGACGCCCCCAACCGAGCCACCACCAAAGGCAACGGTTCGCGAGCCGTCCCTGGTGCTCATCAACACCGGCGATGGCAAAGGTAAGTCGACTGCAGCTTTCGGCACGATCCTCCGGGCGATCGCCAGGGGGTGGAAAGTTGGTGTGGTGCAATTCCTGAAGTCAGGTGATTGGAACGTTGGCGAGGAGAAGACTTTGCGAGACCTGGGCGTGGACTGGTGGGCGCTCGGCGACGGTTTCACGTGGGACTCCAAGGACATGGGCGAGTCTGAGGCCATTGGCCGCGAAGCCTGGTCCCGGGCCAAGCAGCACATCGGCTCTGGTGACTACGACCTGATCGTGCTCGATGAGGTCACCTACCCGATCAACTGGGAGTGGATAGACGTCGGTGAAGTGGTCGAGGCAATCTCGAGCAGACCGGCGAGGACGAGCGTGATCCTCACGGGGCGGGACGCCCCGGCACCGCTGATTGAGATCGCCGACACGGTCACCGAGATGCGCAAGGTCAAACACGCCTACGACCGAGGGGTGATGGCCCGCCGCGGGATCGACTACTGATCTTCTCCAAGCCCGAGATGCTCGACCAGGAATCGGGCACGGTCCTCGCGGATCGATTCGAGCTCCATCTCATGACCGGCGTCGTAGGTCTCGATTGTCTTTGGATCGTTGGCTGAGCGGAACAGCTCCAGGCCCGTCATGGGAGCGATGTAGAAGTCCTGCTTGCCGAATTGAAACAGCAGCGGAGCGGTGACCCGACTCACGGCGTTGACCGGGTCGACCGGGTCCAACGAGCGCATGTAGTCGAACCGATCGCCGGCGATGGGCCAGAAGGGCAGGAACCAGTCGGCCCACCTTGGCGTCGCCGCGATCATCACCCCACAGGCGGGCTCGACCTCCGCCATCAGAAGGGCCCCGTACATCGCCCCGAAATCGTGGCCGACGACGGCCAGGGGTAGCTCGCCTCGGCTCGAGAGCAGCTCGATCCCGGAGCGGAGTGCGGTCATCTCGGCTTCGATTCTTCTGAGATCGGCTTCGCTCTCGGCCGGCGGGGTGCCCCAGGGGAACGAGAGCTGGGGGAGCAGGGAGACGGCGCCGGTCTCGGCAAGGGTGACGGCCTCGTCGACGAATTGCGTCCGATTGGCGTTCGGAGCCTCGTCGAACCAGTGCAGAAAGAGGACAGCTGCACGGGTGGGCCCTGACTCCGGCGATATGAGAAATGCCGGTTCCTCTGTTCCCTGAAGGGGGACTTCGTCGACGATTGCGCTCATGTTTCTTGTTATGTGCGGGCTCCCGGGCCCGAGTCAGGCTCGCCGCCCTGCCAGTGACGAGGCTATGCGCTCTTCGGTCGCTATTCGGTAGATGGCCACCGTCACGATGGCGATGACCGCGGCGCCGAGTATGTAAGGGACCCGTAGCCCAAATGCGTCGGCTATCACGCCGGCGAGCACAGCACCAACCGGGACCGCCCCGACACCGATGAGCCGGAAGGTGGCCACGACACGACCAAGGAGGCGATCCGGTGTGACCCCCTGGCGTAGGGCCCTGCCCACCACGGAAAACACGGAAACGCCGAGGCTCCCGATGAAGAAGCCGGCTCCGGCGATCACTCCGTTGACCGCAAGCCCCATCACTGCCTGACCTATACCGAGAAGCGCCGCTCCCGTCGTCAATGCCATCCTCCGGCCAATGCGCGCAGAGACCCGACGGGCGGCGATTGCTCCGATGAAGCCACCTATGGCGCCGGTCGCCACCAGGAGGCCGAACCCGACCTCGGACACGCCGAGGACCTCCAGCGCAAGCAGGACGAGGATCGAGCCTCCGGCTCCGACGGCGAGATTGGCCAGCGCGACTGCCAGTGCAATGCCGCCGAGCAGCTCGTGGTTTCTCACGAAGGAGACGCCCTCCCTGATCGAATCGAGCATCGATGGGCGTTCTGCAGTGACCGATTCCTGCATCGGCGCTGTGATCTGACTGATCAACAATCCGGCAACGAGGAAAGTCGATGAGTCGAGGAGAAAAGGGATCGCCGGTGCGTATGCGAAGAGCCATGCCCCGACCGGCCCCCCTAAAGCGTCGTTGGTCACGAATTCGACCGCCAGGAGCTTGCTGTTGGCATTCTCCAACTCCGGCTCCTCGACCAGCATCGGGATAGCAGCCTGCGATGAGGAGTCCACGAAGACTTCTCCCAGGCCGATCACAAAGGCCGTCACATAGATCAGCGGGATCGACTCGACCCCGCCGAGTATGGCGAGCGCGAGGGCGCCAACGACGACACCACGCACGGCCTGTCCGATCATCATCAGGTGCCGCCGGTTGAGCCTGTCGACAATTGCACCCGCCGGGAGCGACACCAGGATCCAGGGTGCGAAAGTCGCCGCGGTCACGCCGCTGACAATCAGCGGATCCCTGGTGATGGCGGCGATCAGAAGCGGCAGGGCGGTCACCCGTATCCCGTCTCCGATGTTGGATATCGCTGCCGCCGTCCACAGCTTCCAGAAGTCCCGAGAGAGGCGCGACCGGGAGGGCGTTTGCATCGAGGGAGATTATCGGGATTGGCGGAGCACGGCGGCGTTCAGGCTCGGCGCAGTCTCCTGGCCAGTGAGACCGCGGCGGTCACGATGTCGTAGGCGAGCTGCTTGGTGAGCTTGAAGCCGTCGTCGGAGAGAAGCTTCAGGATCGCCACGTAGCACCGGAGGGACTCACCGGCACCAAGCTTTGTTCGCCTCACCGACTTGATATAGCCACCCAGCCTTCTCCAGGAGGGGAACACGATGCGACCTTTCCTCTCCGGGGCGTACCAGGCGTCGCGGGCGTGGGTGAAGCGATTCTTGCCCCGTCGCCGGTAGGTGCGAACCGACCGGTTCGGATGCTCACGCAAGTAGAACTCGCTCGTGCCGGCCATAACCGCAGGGCCGTGCAGCATGATTTCTGCGACGAAGTTGCGGTCGGATCCGGAGAAGTGCCCATGCAGTTCGGTGCGGGCAACGGCATCACTGCGGAAGAGGCCGAAGACGATGACCTCCGGATGGGCCCTTGCAGCTGCGCGGAATCTCACATGTGGGTGCGGTGAGAACACGTCCTGCGGGATGGGAAAGGTCTGCAGTTTCTCACCGTTGACGCTGACCCTGAATGTCGTGGGTATGGCGACAACCGCGTCCTGGTTCGACTCGAGCGCATCGACAGCGCTCGCGAAGAAGTCGGGCGAGGAGAGGTCGTCGTGGGCATTCCAGGCAAAGTACTTGCCCAGAGACTCCCGGAACACCTTGTTGTAGTTCTCGGCCGCACCGATGTTGGTCTCATTGACGATCAGGCGGATTCGGGCATCTTCATTGGCGTGGCTCTTCACAATCGACACGGTCATGTCCGTCGAAGCGTTGTCACACACCAGAATCTCCATGTTGGTGTAATCCTGCTTGCGCAAAGCCTGAAGGGTCTCCTCGAGGAAATTCTCCCCCTGGAAGACCGGAATCCCGGCTGAAGCGAGCGGCTGGTCATTCATGCCAGGGTCACCCGATTGGCGTGGAACGCCTCGGCGTAGCCGTCCGTGGCGAGGCATTCGACGCCCCGGATCCTCATCAGGCCCGCGAAGGTCTCGCGGTGGTACCAGTGCTTGCCTTGTTGGCTCGCGAAGTGGGACTCGAGGTGGTCGAGCTTCGCCGCCGCCTCGTCGGATGTCATGGGGTGATAGATCGCCGGCTTGCCGAGATCACCTTCGAGTTTCACGATCTCGTATTCGAGGATCATCTGACTGCGAAATATCTGGTGGGCCAACTCTGCCACGAACCGATGATCTTGATGGCGGTCGCCTATGTGGGGGGCTATGACCAGGTCTGGAGAGATCATCTCCGATGCTTGACGAATGAATTGCTTGGACTCCCGGATGTGCGCATAGGGGAGCATGTTGTCTGTCATCCGCCCGAAAACCACCTTGACCCTGTCACCGAGGAGATCCTGTGCGCTGGCCATTGCCTCGTCCTCACGTGTGTCGTCCCCGGCGGCGATTGCGAACAGGAACCGGGTCGTCTGGTTGGCTCGGGCGAGAGATGCGATCAGGCCCGCTGCTCCAACCTCGATGTCGTCAGGATGAGCTCCGATGCAGACAACTGCCTCCACGTCTCTTTCAAACCGGACACCAATCATCAGTCCTGACCGTTCCTCCATAGAGCCCATGGCGCCTCGACCTTCTTGTACAAGCCGTCGAGGAAAGACTGCTCCTTGAAAGTGTCCATGGGCGACCAGAAGCCGTCGAATCGGTGGGCGTAGAGCTTCTTCTCCTTGATCAGGCGGTTGAAGGCGCCGGCGACGAGATCCTCGCCATGCTCGATGTAATCGAAGATCTCGTTTCGGAACACGAAGTAACCCCCGTTGATCCAGAGGTCTTCTTCGGCGATCGGCCCCAGCGAGACTGTGTCATCGCCGTCGAGGTGCGCGACGTGGTAGCTCTGGGGCGGCCGAACTGCGAGGAATCCTCCTGTCTTGTCGAGCGAACGGAACTTCTCGACGTAGGCGTTGAGATCGAGATCGGTGACACCATCGGCGTAGTTGGCCAGAAAGACCTCTTCGCCCTCGAGGTGGTCTTTGACCCGCCGGAGCCTCTCCCCGATCTCAGACCGGAATCCGGTGTCGACGAAGGTGATCGTCCAATCGTCGATGTCGGTGCCGAGCATGATGCGCTCCGCACCACCCTTCGCAAGGACGAAGTCGTTTGAGACGGCCTCCTCGTACTCGAGGAAGTATCGCTTGATCGCTTCGGCTCCGAATCCGAGACAGATGATGAAGTCCTTGTGCCCAAAGTGTGCGTAGTACTTCATTACGTGCCAGAGGATGGGACGGTTCCCGACCGGGACCATGGGCTTGGGGACTTCGCTCTTGTGGTCGCGGATCCGCATTCCCTCGCCACCACAGAACAGGACTACCTTCACGATGCCGTCTCCAGAATCCGAGCCTCGGGGATCGGGACGATGAACTTGCCGCCCCACTCGCCGATGTAGGAGAGTTGGCTCATCAGCTCCTCCTTGATGTTCCAGGGCAGGAGCAACAGGAAGTCGGGCTTGGTCTCTCTGATTCGCTCCGGACCGAAGATGGGTATGTGGGTGCCAGGGGTGAAGCGGCCGTGCTTGTAAGGGTTTAGGTCGCAGGCGTAGTCGATGAAATCGGTCCCGATGCCGCAATAGTTGAGGAGGGTGTTTCCCTTGCCGGCTGCTCCGTAGATCACGATCGACGCGCCGGCGTCCTTGGCCTCGATGAGGAGCTTCAAGAGCTTCCGCTTGGTTGCCTTGACCCGGTCACCGAATGACTCGTAGACGTCGGGACCGAGCAAACCGAAGGCATGTTCACGCTCGAGAAGCTCGTCGACTGCAGGCGAGACTCGGCGCGATTCTGAGCCTGCCCGGTCCACGAACAATCGCAGCGAGCCGCCGTGAGTCCATAGCTCCTCCACGTCGAACACACTCAGTCCATGCGCCGCCATGATCTTCTGTGTCGTGGCGAGGGACAGGTACGACCAGTGTTCGTGGTAGATCGTGTCGAATTGGTTGCCTTCGATCAACCGAAGGATGTGGGGAAACTCGAAGGTGGCAACGCCCCGGTCCGCCAGCACTTCCGGGATCCCGGCGACGAACGAGTTGATGTGCGGGGTGTGGGCGAGAACGTTGTTTGCCACGACGACGTCGGCGGCGAACCCCTCCGACTTCAGCCTGCCCGCCAACGAGGCGTCAAAGAACTCGACTATGGAGTCGATGCCCTTCTCCTCGGCCGCAGCAGCCACGTTCGACGACGGCTCCACCCCGAGCACGTTCATGCCGAGTTTTTGGAAGTACTGGAGCAGGTACCCATCGTTGCTGGCGATCTCGAGCACGCGGGTGTCATCTCCGAGCTCGAACCGGTCGGTCATCATGTCGACGTATTGCCGGGCGTGCTCGAGCCAGGCGCTCGAAAACGAGGAGTAGTAGGCGTAGTCGTCGAAGATCGCCTCTGGCGGCACATATTCGCCGATCTGGGCGAGGTAACACTCCGGGCAGACACGGACGTCGAGTGGGTAGAACGGTTCCATCGTGTCGAGCTGTTCGGCAGTGAGGAACGACTCGCACAACGGGTGCATGCCCAGATCCACCATCTCGATCGTGAGACGTGAACCACAGAAGCGGCAGTCACCTAGCCCCATCGCGACATGCCCCGGTCTCCGACGCGATTGAGTTGCCAAATGTTGTCTTTGGCCTCGCTCAATACCCACACAAGAGTTGACCCCCCAGTCCCATTGCAAGACTCTCCCACGGCTTGTCTCACAGCCTACGTGGATCGAACGTTAATTCAAGATGACTGCGCCCGGAGCCGGAGGGCCTATTTCAGTCGCTGATACGCCGATACAGCCTGATGGCGAGAGGTGCGAAGACGAGGATGATTCCAGCGGTCCACGCGAGGGACTGCCAGATGAGCTCAGATTGATTGAAGCCGATGAATTCGACTGCTTGCTCGGGCAGCATCAATGATCGAACGGCATTCGAGATGATGGTGATCGGTTGGTTCTCGGCGAACGCCTGCAGCCAATCTGGCATCGTGTCGGTTGGCACGAACACGGACGAGGCGAAGACGAGAGGAAAGATCGGTAGGAACCCGGCGACCTGCACAGCTTCTGTGTCCTTGATCGCGAGCCCCATGCACGCCATGACCCATGACATCGCGTACGCGAAGAACAGCACGAGTAGGACGGCGAGCGCAACCCTGAGGAATCCCTGCCCGAAGCGCCAGCCGATGAGGTAACCGACGGCGAGCATGAGCCCGAGAACCCAGAGGTTACGGGTGGTGTCGGCATTTGTCCTCCCCGTCAGCACCGCCGAGCGTGCCATGGGCAACGAGCGGAACCGGTCGATCACCCCGGCGCGGAGGTCCTCGGTCAAGCCAACGGCCGTTTGCGTGCTCCCGAACACCGCCGACTGGACGAGTATGCCCGGGATCAACCAATTGATGTAGTCGCCTACCGCAGCTGCCGGGCCGCCCTGGGTGATCGCTCCGCCAAACACGTAGTTGAAGAGGATCAGGAACATGACCGGCTGGATCGTCGCGAAGACCAATAGCTGGGGGATTCGCACGTTGCGCAGCAGGTTGCGCTTCGTGATCACACGGGTGTGGGTGAGCTTCTGCGAGATCGTCAGCTTCGGTCGCGGTTGCGTCGTGGTCATCGGCCGCCCCTCCTCCCTCGTGGGCCGGTGGGCCGCGCCTCGGCATCTTCACCCTCGGCTACCCGGCCGGTGAGGGCGAGGAAGACATCGTCCAGAGTCGGCTTGCGCAATGCAATGTCTTCAGGTCGGATCCCGGCCTCGTCGAGGCCACGGACTACCTGCGTGAGAGTGTCGACTCCGCGCAGAGCAGGAATCGTAAGTGACTGGCCCTGGATCACCGGCTCTTCTCCGGCGATCGGTGTGAGCACTGCCGCAGAAGAGTCGATGTCGCCGTCCAGCGCGTGGATCTCGACAACGTCGCCCCCAAGTCGGTTCTTCAGCTCGGTCGATGTGCCTTCTGCGATCAACTTGCCATGGTCGATCACGCCGATGCGGTCGGCGAGACGGTCCGCCTCGTCGAGATACTGGGTGGTCAAGAGGAGGGTCGTGCCCGCCTCGACCAGGTCCTCGATCAGGTCCCACAAGTCGAGTCGGCTTCCTGGGTCGACCCCGGTCGTCGGCTCGTCGAGAAAGAGGATCTCTGGCCTGCCGATCATCGAGGCGGCAAGGTCGAGACGACGTTTCATACCGCCTGAATAGGTCTTCACCGGGCGGTCAGCCGCATCGGTCAACCGGATACGCTCGAGAACCTCGTCCGCTCGCTTCCTGCTCTCATTCGCCGAGAGGTTGTAGAGCCTTCCGACCATCTCGACATTCTCCCGCCCGGTCTGATAGTCGTCTACTGCTGCGAACTGCCCACCGAGGCCAATGCGGTTTCGCACGGCCATCGGGTCATCGACCACGTCTATCCCCGCAACCCGAGCGGTCCCTGAAGTGGATCGGGAGAGGGTGGCCAGGATGCGAATCAATGTCGTCTTGCCCGCTCCGTTTGGGCCGAGCAGACCGTAGACGATGCCCTGCTCGAACTGGAGGGACACTCCATCGAGGGCGCGTACCTCGCCGAAGTGCTTGGTGATTTCGTGGGTCTGTACGGCGAGCATATGGGTCGGACTGGCGATGTTAAGCGATGGCCGGCCTATTGCCGTCGCTCGGCTGCGAGCTGGAACAGCCGCTTGGCGCCTTCGCCCAGTTCTTCAAAGCGCGGATCTTGTGTTTGTCCCCGGAGCCACCTGATGTAGATCTGCTGGAGGACCACGGCCAGCTTCCATGTGCCGAACACGATGTACCACGAGATGCCCGAAAGGTCGCGACCAGAGCCCATGGCGTAACGGTCGATCGCTTCGCTGCGGCGCATCCACCCGTCGACCGACGTGGGCATGGGATTCAACGCCGACGGCGCTTCGCCCGGGTCGTACCAGGTTGCCATCAAGGTCCCGAGATCGGCCAGTGGATCCCCCCGGGTTGCCATGTCCCAGTCGTAGACCGCAGCGCACGTACCGGGATCATCTGGATCTACGGCCATGTTGTCCAGCCGCCAATCATTGTGGATGATCGTTGGTGCCGGGGATTCCGGAACCCGGTCTTTCAGCCACCGGGCGACTTCGTCCGCAACCGGGATCGGCTCGTCTCTGGCGGCCTCCCATCGGCGGGCCCATCCGACCACCTGGCGCTCCACGAAGCCATCGGGATGGCCCAGGTCGTCAAGGCCACATTCGGCCGGGCTGACATCGTGGAGCTCCACGAGGGTGTCGATCACGACCTGAGACAGCTTGCGGTTGGCGGTCACATCGTCGCCGCCACCGAAGACCTCCGGCACGGTTTCCCGAACCACGATTCCGGGGAGCCTCTCCATCACGATGAAATTGCTGCCGATCACTGAGTCGTCTTCGCACAGCGCCAAGGCGCGAGGGGCCTTCGGAAACGACTTCCAGAGCTTGGAGAGGACCCGGTACTCGCGGGACATGTCGTGGGAGCCCTCCGCCACGGGGCCGAGGGGCGGGCGTCGCAGCACGAGATCCTTGCCGTCGCTATAAGTGAGAAGGTACGTGAGATTCGCTCTTCCGTTGGCGAACTGCCGAACGACCGGACTCTCCTCGGGCAGTCCTTCGGCGGCGGCCCACGTCGTAAAGGAGCCCACATCGAAGGTCTCGTCCTCGCGGACCGGGATCACATCGCGCACAGGCCGAGGTTAAACACTCCACGGTCCCGCACCTCAGTTCGGCCAGTGGCAATGACACCCGTAGGATTGTCCGACCACCGGCCCCAGGAATCAGCAGAGGAGGCGTTCTTGGCCACCCCATTCGAGATCTCCGATCGAATGACGGAGCAGTTGTGTGATCTTTCGCCAATGGAGGCGACCGACGCCGGGGTGCCCGGCCGCGATCATCTCTGGGATGACTTGTCGCCTCAGGGGTTCGAGGCTCGAGCGAAGTTCTACGAAGCGGCGATAAGCGAGCTCGAGCCTCATCTCGATCACCCGGAGCGCAAGCAAGCCGTCGCCGCTCGTGTGCTGACGTCGGCAGCAAGGGAAGTGCTGGCGAAGTTCGAGAATGGACACCATCTCGTAGACCTGAACCACATCCATAGCCCGGTCCAAAGCATCAGGGACGTCTTCGATCTGATGAATCATGAAGACGACGATGGCTGGAACGCAATCGTGACCCGCCTGATGACGATCGACGAGCCCCTCGACGGCTACAGGCAATGTCTTCAGGAAGGTATCGACACCGGGAAACTCGTAGCACGCCGACAGGTGCATTCAGTCATCGAGCAGACGAGATCACTTGCCTCCGACCAGTCCCGATTTCTCAAATATCTCCAATTGGCCGAGAGGCACGGTCGCGACCAGACCGAGATCGAGGAAGCCGTGGCCAAAGCCCGTAGGGCTTTCGGGGACATGGCCGACTGGTTGGAGGGGGAGTATCTCCCTCACGCCGCCGAATCAGACGCCGTGGGTCGGGAGCGGTATCTGCGAGCGACGGATTTGTTCTTGGGCATCGAGATCGATCCCGAGGAAACCTACGAGTGGGGTTGGGAGGAGATTCGGGACCTCCGCGCCCAGATGGAGAAGACGGCGTCCGAGATCGATCCGGAGATGACCATCGAAGAGGTCATCCAGCTTCTCGACACCGATCCCGATCGCTCTGCCCCTTCCCACGAGGAGTTCGCCCGGTTCGTCGAGGAGATTCAGGCTGAGGCGGTTGAGCAACTGGCAGGTGAGCACTTCGAGGTACCGGACGAGCTGCGCAAAGTGAATGTGAATATCGCCCCCGGAGATGGCGCTCTGGGTGCCTGGTACCACGCGCCTTCCGAGGACATGAGCCGCCCAGGCTCGATCTGGTATGCCCCTGGATCTCGCACTGCGATTCCCGTGTGGCAGGAGGTCTCAACGGCCTATCACGAGGGATTTCCCGGGCACCATCTCCAGGTAGGAATCGCTGTTCTCCTTCGCGAGGAGGTCTCTCGCTTCCACAGGCTCTTTCTCTGGAAGTCCGGAGCCGGCGAGGGCTGGGCGCTCTATGCAGAGCGCCTGATGGACGAGCTCGGGTACTTCGCGAAGCCTGAGTACAGGCTTGGCCTGCTCGCCAGCCAGCTGTTCCGGGCGACCCGAGTCGTGGTCGACATCGGGACCCATCTCCAGCTGAGGATCCCTGATGACGCTCCACTCCACGCAGGGAAGATGTGGGACTACGACATCGCCGTCGATTACATGGACCACATCGGGCTGCAAGAGCGGGATGTGGCCGAATCCGAGGTCAAGCGCTATCTCGGTTGGTACGGCCAGGCAATCTCCTACAAGGTCGGTGAGCGCGAGATTCTAAAGATGCGCAAGGAGCGGAAAGCCCGGGAGGGCGACAACTTCGACCTGAAGCGGTTTCACCAAGACCTGTTGGAGGCCGGCGCAATCAGGTTGGATCAGGTGCGGGAACTGGTTATCTGATTCGGATGGCTATCAAACAACATTTCGATCTCGACAGCGTCGAAGGGCGCGATCGCTACAAGCTCCTCTCCGGTCTGATCGTGCCACGGCCCATCGGTTGGATCGGGACGAGAAGGAGCAACGGGAGCTTCAACCTGGCCCCCTTCTCCTTCTTCAACGTCGTGGCTGCGTCGCCGCCAACGGTGATATTCAGCGGGGGTCGCCACCATGACCGTCCCAAGGACACGGTCGCCCTTGCTGAGGAGTCAGGCGAGTTCACCGTGAACATCGTCTCCGAGGATGTTGCCGAGGCGATGAGTGTCACCGCGGCCAGCTATGGGCCCGATGAGGATGAGTTCGCCATCGCCGGGCTGACGGCGGTCACGGGCAAATGGGTTGAGGCGCCCCTCGTGGCCGAGTCGCCCGCCAACCTGGAGTGCCGGGTCAGCCGGATCCTCGACATCGGCGAGGGCCTGAGCCGTCTGGTCGTGGGGCGTGTGCTGGCCGTCCACGTAGATGAGGATCTCCTCGACGGTACGAGGGTGGACAACGAGCGACTGAAGGCGATCGGTCGCATGGCAGGGAA
>ERZ869936.504-NODE-504-length-36508-cov-6.710806_pt1 | contig 36508 bp, 31 predicted proteins | sample MGYA00520876_ERZ869936 | MGnify/ENA primary metagenome ERZ869936 (study PRJEB32218, sample SAMN09650985) | biofilter metagenome | isolation source: enrty point of leading RO module | place: Saudi Arabia: Thuwal, RO plant located on Red Sea | collected 2016-02-17 ... | reverse complement strand
GCTACGTCCCGGCGACGGGCCTCGCCGGCCGCTGGGCCGACGGGCGGGCGCCGGAGCCCGCGCCGGCCTGCCTGGCCCTGCCCCCCGAAAGCTGCGGCGAGATCGCGACCTGCGGCAGCGCCAATGTCACTGTTCTGCACCACGGCGACGCCCGTTTCCTGCTGCGGGAGGTCCGGTGGGTCGATGCCACGCCCCTGCTGCTCAAGCACCCGCTGACCGATCCCGGCCGCTGAAGCCGCGCCGGTTGCTATAGTCCGGACGCCGGCCCGGGCGGGCCGCCCGGGACGCAGGTGCAGATGGCAGACCAGTTCACCGGCGACGACGTTGCGCCATGCGAGCCGCTGGCCGGCCGGGTGCGCTGCGCCGACGGCGTTACGCTGCTGGTCGACTGCTACGAACCGGCCGACCGGCCGGACCGGGTCGTGCTGCTGTCACCTGCGACCGGCGTGCCTGCCGGCTTCTACCGGGGTTTCGCGTGCTGGCTCGCCGCGCGCGGCCACGCGACGATCACCTGGGACTGGCGCGGCACCGGCCGCAACGCGAGCGGCAGCGTGCGCGACAGCAGTGCGACGATGCTCGACTGGGCGACGCTCGACCAGCCGGCCGTCATCGACTGGGCGCTCGAGCGTTACGGGCAGCCGCTGACCGGCATCGGCCACAGCTTCGGCGGCCAGGCGTTCGGACTCGCCGGGCGGCCCGACGCGTTCGACCGCCTGGTGCTGTTCGCGTCAGGCCACGCGTGGTGGGGACACTGGCCGGCGCCCGGCCGCTACCTGTTCCGCGCCGCGATTCCGGTCATGCTCGCGACGATCGCGGTGTGCGGCTACCTGCCCGGCCGCGCACTCGGCCTCGGCGCCAACCTGCCGGCGGGCGTGGCCCGCCAGTGGTTCGGCTGGTGCCGGCGGCGCGCCTACCTGGGCCGCTGGGAAGGTCACGCGCGCATGCCGGCGCCGGTGCTCTCCTACGGATTCGCCGACGATACCTACGCGCCGCTGCGTTCGCGGGAAGCACTGCTCGGGCACTACGGCGGGCCGCGGCGACTCGTAACGGTCCGGCCGCAGGACCACGGCGTCAGTCGCATCGGCCACCTGGGCTTTTTTCGTCGCCGGAATGCCGGGCAGCTGTGGTCCGCTTTCCTGGGCGAACTCGACGCCTGACACCCCCGCCCGCCCGCTCCGCTGCGGTCGCGTCGACCCGCTGCGTCGATGTTGCTACCTTATGCAAAAAAGCATCGGGGGAAACACCTGCATGAACGTCGGGAAACCGCTCGCGCGCGCGTCGGCGCTGCTCGTCTGCCTGTCACTGCTGGCCTGCTCACCGGAGCCGCCGGCCGACCCCGAGATCGCCCGCCTCGCGGCGATTGCCGAACGGGTCGAGATCATCCGCGACGACTTCGGGGTGCCGCACGTCTATGGCAGGACCGACGCCGACGCGGTATTCGGCATGTTGTACGCTCAGGCCGAGGACGACTTCCCGCGCATCGAACGCAACTACATCTGGGCCATCGGGCGGCTTGCCGAGGTCGATGGCGAGGACGCGATCTGGAGCGACCTGCGCGCGCGCCTGTACATGACCGTGGACGAGGCGCGGGCCGCCTACGCCGAGGCACCCGACTGGCTCAAGGCCCTGTGCGACGCCTGGGCCGACGGCCTGAACTGGTACCTGCACACCCATCCCGAGGTCGAGCCGGCGCTGCTCACGCGCTTCGAGCCGTGGATGCCGATGTTCTTCAGCGAGGGCTCGATCGGCGGCGACATCGAACAGATCCCGCTCGAGGGCATACGCGCGTTCTACGGCGAAGGCCGCGCGCTCGAGCAGCTCGAACCCGCCGTCGACCTGGCCGAGCCGGCCGGCTCGAACGGCTTTGCGATCGCGCCCGAGCTGACCGAGAACGGCAACGCGCTCCTGCTGATTAACCCGCACACATCTTTCTACTTTCGCGGCGAGATTCATGTCGTCAGCGAGGAAGGTCTGAACGCCTACGGCGCGGTGACCTGGGGCCAGTTCTTCGTCTACCAGGGCTTCAACGAGAATACCGGCTGGATGCACACGTCGACCTACGTCGACTTCATGGACGAGTTCGTCGAGGACGTCGTGCTGGTCGACGGCGAGCCCGCCTACCGCTACGGCGACGAGCTGCGCCCGGTCGAAGTCCAGCGGGTCACGCTGCGCTACCGCGACGGCGACGTCGTGCGCTCGCGCACGTTTCCGCTGTACCGGACGCACCATGGCCCGGTGACGCACAAGCTGGGCGACAACTGGGTCGTTACCCGCATCAACTGGGACCCGGTCAACGCGCTGCGCCAGTCCTTCGTGCGCACCAAGCTCGCCAATTACGACGAGTTTCGCGAGATGATGGATATCCGCCGCAACTCGTCGAACAACACCGTGTTCGCCGATTCCTCGGGCAACATCGCCTACTTCCACGGCAATTTCGTGCCGCGCCGCGACCCGTCGATCGACTATTCGAAACCCGTCGACGGCAGCGACCCGGCCACCGACTGGCAGGGCCTGCACACGGTGGACGAGACGATCACGATCCTGAACCCGCCGAACGGCTGGATCCAGAACGCGAACTCGACGCCGTTCACGGCCGCGCTCGAGCACAGTCCGAAGCGCGAGGACTACCCGGTCTACATGGCCCCGGACCCGGAGAATTTTCGCGGCATCCACGCGGTCGCCGTACTGACCGGCATCGACGACCTGTCGCTGGACGAGCTGATCGAACTCGCCTACGACCCGTACCTGCCGGGATTCGAGGCGCTGATCCCCGGCCTCGTCGCGGCCTGGGACGCGGCGGACGACAAGGACCCCGCGCTCGCGCCGGCGATCGAGGCTCTGCGCGGCTGGGACCGGCGCGTCACGCTGGATTCGGTGCCGATGACGCTCGCGCACTTCTACGGCATGCGCTACGAGGAAGAAGGCGACAACCCGCAGGACCTGCAGGGCATGGACCGCGTCAACTGGTTCGGCACCGGCTCGCCGCCGGAAGAACGCCTCGAGATCTTCGCCGCGACCGTCGCGATGCTCGAGGCCGACTTCGGCCGCTGGGACGTGCCCTGGGGCGAGGTCAACCGCTTCCAGCGCCTGTCCGGTGCCATCGACGCCGGCTTCGACGACGCCGAGCCGAGCCTGCCGGTGCCGATGACGACCAGTCGCTGGGGCGCGCTCGCCGCGTTCGGCGCGAAGCGCTTCGGCGACACGAAGCGCATTTACGGCTACCGCGGCAACAGCTTCGTCGCCGCCGTGGAATTTGGCGACCGGGTGCGCGCGAAGTCGATCCTGGCCGGCGGCCAGAGCAACGATCCCGCCTCGCCGCATTTCGACGACCAGGCGGAGCGCTACGTGGACCGGGAATTCAAGGAAGTCGCGTACTACCGCGAAGACGTCGAGGCGCGCGCCCGCGAGCGCTACGCGCCCGGCCGGCGCGGCGAGGAGACGACCGCCCCGTAGCGGCGTGGCTCAGCGGTTATCCAGCCACCAGTCCGCGAACTCGCGGAAGCTGACTTTGCCGTCCTCGTCGTCGTCGATCGCAGCGAACTCGAGGCTGCGGACCTCGTCGCTCTCGTCGTAACCGAGGCTGTCGAGGATCAGGCCGAATTCGCGCTCTTCGATGGAACCGCTCTTGTCCAGGTCGAAGCGGTTGAAGATGCGGACCAGCTCGGCCTCGAGCTCTTCGGTGATGATCGTCATGGCGGGCCCTCATCAGGCGATCGAATGGTCATTCACCGTTCAGGAAAGTATTCTACCCACATTGATCTATCAGGAAAACTTCTTATGACGGACTCGTCATGCTGAAACACCTCGTGGATCGCGTCGCCGCAGCGCTGGGCGGCCGGGACCGGCACGAACCGGACCCGGCGGAACGCGAGCACGCGATCCGCATGGCAACCGCCGTGCTGATGGTCGACGTCGCGCGCGCGGACAACGACTTCGACGAGAGCGAATTCGACCTGCTCCTCTCGCTCGTGCAGCGACATTTCGAGCTGTCGCCCGACGAGGCGAGCGAACTCGCGAACGCCGCGCACGCCGAGGCGGAGGAACTGGTCGAGATCAGCCGTTTCACGTCGTTGCTGCACGAGCACCTGAGCGACGATGAGAAGGAACACGTCGTCAGCCTGCTCTGGCAAGTCGCCTACGCCGACGGCCGCCTTAGCCGCCACGAGGATTCCCTGGTCCTGAAGATCGGCGACCTGCTGTACGTCAACCGGGCGCGCGTCATGCGCCTTAAACACGACGCCGGCGGCGGCGACCGGGGGTAAGCCGCGCTTTCAGGCGCGCTGCGGCGGGCGCAGGTGGCCGTCTTTCGCCAGCACGATCGCCTGCGAACGCGACGCGACGCCCAGCTTGTCGAAGATGCGCGTCACGTGATTGCGCACGGTCTTCTCGCTGATGAACAGCGCAGCGCCGATCTCGGCGTTGGATTGCCCGGCCGCAATGCCGTGCAGCACTTCCCGCTCGCGCGGCGACAACGATTCGAATAGCGGGTCCTCCGCGTCGTCGGCCGGCGCCACGCCCGTGAACGCCAGCACGGCCTCGCAGAACCGCTCCCAGGCCGGTTCGTGCTCGAGCAGCACGTGGTTACAGGAGTCCAGCTCGACAAACTCGGCATTCCGGATACGCTCGGCGAGAAACCGGCCCTCGGCAAAAGGCACGACCTCGTCGCGCCTGCCGTGCAGCACGAGGGTCGGCACCTCGACCTGTTCGAGCAGGTCCGTGACATTGACCCGGCCCCGCTCTTCCATCAGGCGCGTCGCGATCTCGGGGGTCGTGGTCTTGCGGCACAACTCGTTGAACCAGTCGAACTGCTCCTGCGTCGCCTCCGGTACGAAGCGCGCCGTGAAAAGCTGCCGGTAGACGGGGTTGTCCTGCCCCCAACCGAGCCGTGTGAGCTGGTTGACCGCACGGAACCGCTGCGCCCCGGCGCTGTCATCGCGCTCGCTCCAGCCGCGGGAATACGCGCCGTAGAGCACGAGCCCCGATACGTTTTCCGGATGCCGCGCCGCGTAGCTGATCGCGGCAGCGCCGCCCTGCGAGATGCCGAGCAGCGTGAAGGGCCTGGCCGGCTGCGCAACCTCGACGATGTGGTCGAAGTCGTCGAACCAGCGCTCGCGCCCGAGATCCGCGACCTCCCAGTCGCTCATGCCGCAGCCGCGCTCGTCGTATCGCACCAGCCGGAAGTGACCGGCGAGGAAACCGATCCAGTGGCGCCAGACAGGGCTGTCGAGGTCGTACTCGAGATGCGTCAGCCAGTTCGACGCCTTGACCAGCGTCGGTCCGTCGCCCGCCGTCGCCCAGGCTAGCCGCACGCCGTCGGGCGTGCGCGTGATCCTGATTCGCTGCTGCATGCCGATTGTCTGCCGCCCGCGCCAGTCGTCGCCAGTCGTCGCCAGTTTACTCCAGTCGGGACAAAGCTCACCCGTCGGCGGCCGTAGACGGCGGCACAACGGGACATCCGCCCCATGGCCGCGGGGCAGCCAGCGACCCAGACTGGACTCGTGCAATCCACAGCCGCGCAGGCAGCGCGAGGGAGCAGACTATGTACGACGCAGACCCCAAAGACGACCACGACCGCTATGCCCGCTGCATAGACATCTCGAAACGCGTGCGCTGGGACATCGAGCGGGACGTCATCCGCGGACGCGATTTCGACTTCTCGCAGGTCTTCCTGCCGGACAGCCTGTCGCTGGCCGCGGAGCTGGAGTTCCTGTCCAGCGACGAGCGGCGCTTCCTGAGCCAGGTTCAGGGCCGCACCTACGCCAACATGTTCGGGCTGATCGAGCGTTACATCAACGCGAAAATCCTCGATATCAGCCGCGAGCACTGGTTCGGCGACCAGGTCAAGCTCGAGGCGCTGGTACGCTTCAGCGACGAGGAGCTGAAGCACCAGGCACTGTTCCGGCGCCTCGACGACATGATGACGTCGCGCATGCCGCCGGGTTACCGGGTCGTCGCCGATCCGAACGAGGTCGCGCGGCTGGTGCTCGGCAAGAGCACGTGGGCCGTACTGGCTCTCACCTGCCACATCGAGATTTTCACTCTCGTGCACTACAAGCAGAGCATCGAGCCGCAGGCGAACCTGTCGCCGCTGTGGAAAGACGTGTTCCTGTTCCACTGCAAGGAGGAAGCACAGCACGCGATCATGGACGAACTCGAGTGGCGCCGCGAGGACGCGCGGCTATCGGCGGTAGAGCGCGATCGCGGCGTCGACGAGCTGATCGAACTCGTCGGGGCGATCGACGGCCTGCTCGTGCAGCAGGCCGCCGCCGATGCGGCTTACTTCCTGCGCAATGCGGGTCGCGACTGGCGAGACGACGAGCGGAAGGCCGTGGACGACACGATGTTGCGAGCCTATCGCTGGCAGTACGTCGTGTCCGGCGTTCGCGACGGCCGCTTTCTCGGCATCCTGACCGAACTGATCGACGACGACCAGACCCGGCGCGTCAGCGACGCCCTCGCCCCGCTGCTCGGATAGCTGCGCGGTTCAGGCCTGGCCGGCGCCCATCAGCGTCGTGCCGGTGACTTCGTTGACGGCCGCGACGTACGCGCAGTAGTCGCAGCCCGGCGCGGCCGCTGGCACGGCGCTGCCCTCGAGACAGGCGTGCAGCTCGGCGAGCACCGGCTCGACCCATGCGTCGTTACCGGTGTAGGGAATCAGGTGGACGTCGAAGTCGATGCGCGCGTCGAAGGCCGCCGCGTCGGGCCGGCCGGTGCAGTAGACGAAATAGCCCGTGTCGGCTACCGGGAGCCCGTTCCGGCGCAGCAGCCACTGGTAGACCTCGAGCTGGCGCTTGTAGCCGTCCTGCCAGGGCTGGTCGAGCCGCGTGACGGGCGAGGCCTTCGCCGTCGCCTTGTAGTCCACGACCAGGTAGCGTCCGTCGCCGTCGATCCACAGGTCGTCGATCGCACCCGTGACCAGCAGGTTGGTCGGCTCGTGCAGGTACTGCACGCCTTTGAAATTCTCCCGCCAGGCGTCGATCTCGGCATGTGCCGCCGGCACCGCGTCGAGGCCGTACGCCTGCTGCAGCGGATGCGGCGTACCGGCCACCCGGTGCACGTCGAACTCGGCCTTGAGCAGCGCGTCCACCGCGTTGTTCAGGTTGAACGGGTAACCCGGCGGACGCCCGGTGCCGAGCCGCCGGTCGACGTAAAAGCACCGCGGGCACTCGACGAACAGGTCGATCTTCGAGCGGCTCAGCCGGAACGGCCTGTCGCTCGCCGGATCGTACAGGTTGCGCTTGCGACGCGGGTTGTAACGGGCCATGGCGGACTCGGACTGCGGGTCAGCCGCTATCCTAGCAGTCGTCCCATGCGCCCCGGCCGGTTGGACTTGCCGCGCCGGAACCGGGATCATGCCTGCTCACCCGCCGCCGCAGCCTGACATGTCCGACCCGAACGAAGCGCGGCTCGTCGCCGACGCCGAAGCCGGCAACGGCGACGCCCAGTGGATCCTGAGCCAGCGCTGCCGGCAGGCAGGCGACCTGCAGGGCATGCTGCGCTGGCTCTCGGCAGCGAGTCGCGGCGGCCAGCCGGACGCCGTCGACGCGCTCGGTTTTTGCCACGAGAAAGGCTGGGGCATCGCGCGTGACATTGCCGCGGCGCTCGCGCACTACGATCGCGCGATCGCGGCCGGGCACCCGATGGCCGCGTTCCACAAGGCCGAACTGCTCTACAAGTCGCGGGATGCGAAGCGTCACGCCGCGGAGATCGGCGAGCTGCTCGCCGCAGCCGCGCGGGCTGGCGCCGTGCCGGCGCTGCGAACCATAGGCTACCTGGCCGTGCAGCGGCCGTCCTCGCAGCCGGCCGGGCTCTCCTGCCTGCGCCGGGCCGCCGGGCGGCAGGACCCGGTCTCGGCGTTGCTGCTCGGCTGGCAGCTGGCGCGCGACGGCCGCGGCGATCGCGGCGCGGAGGCTGCGCATTTTCTCGGCGAGGCGGCCGCTGCAGGCATGCCCTTTGCCGGGACCCTCGGGCGCGCCCTGGGTGCAGCCGCCGTACGGCCGGCGCCGCAGGACGACGACGTGGCCCTGCCGGAGCCCGGCGCCCTGCTGTTTCCCGCCGCGCGCGACGCCGATGCGCAAACGATTTGCGAGGATCCGCCCATCAGCCTGTACGCGGACGTGCTGGACCTGTTCGACTGCGCCTACCTGATCCACCTGAGCCGGCCGCACCTGCGTCGCGCCGACGTCATCGATCCCGACGGCAGCGCGCGCGGCCAGGTCTCGGACGTGCGCACGAATTCCTCGACCTACCTGCCGTTCGAGTATGTCGATTTCATCGGCCGCTACATCGAATGCAAGATCGTGCGCGAGACCGGCGAGTCGCTGCGCGCGTCCGAGCCGATGTCAATCCTGCGCTACGCACCCGGCGAGTATTACCGGCCGCACGTGGACTACTTCAACCCGCGCTTGCCGGTGTCGGAACGGCTGCTCGAGGACGGCGGCCAGCGCACGGCGTCGGCCATCACCTACCTGACGACACCCGCAGCCGGCGGCGACACGCTCTTCCCGCGGCTCGACCTGTCCGTGCGCTCTCGCGCCGGCAGCACGCTCTGGTTCCGCAACGTCGACGCGGGCGGCCGGATCGACGAGCGAACGCTGCACGCGGGCGACACGGTCGACCACGGCGAGAAATGGGTTGTCACTAAGTGGTTCCGCGAGCAGCCGACGCGCTACCTCGCTGTCTGACGGCCGTGACCGCCCCGCGGGGCAGTCATGGTATGGTTGCGCCCCGTCCGAGTACCGGGGAACCGTAACCATGCCCGCAAGCTTTCGACATGCACTGGCGAGCCTCTGCCTGCTGGTCGCATCACTCCCGCTCCTCGTCCCCGCCGCGCAGGCACAGGCGCCGCTGACGCTCGAGGAAATCGTCACGCTGCGTTCCGTCGCCGAGGTCCGCCTGTCGCCGGCCGACCGGCACATCGCCTACCTGCTGAACGTGCCGCGCAAACTGTACGTCGACGATGACGGCCCGGCCTTTCGCGAACTGCACGTCGTCGACTTCCAGGGCAACAGCAAGCCCTACGTGACCGGCGACGTGACGATCACCGCGCTCGCCTGGTCCGCAGACGGCGGCTCGTTGCTGTTCGTCGCCCAGCGCGACCCGGATGCGAAGGTCAATTCGCTCTGGCGAATACCGCTGAACGGCGGCGAGGCAGAGGAACTGTTCACCCACGAGGCGTCTATCGGTTCGATCTACCCGTCGCCCGACGGCAGGCGGCTCGCGTTCACCGCGAGCACGGAGCCGGCCGGCGTGCGCGACGAGCTGGTCAAAAAAGGCTTCAAGGCGGTGGTCTACGAGGAGTCCGCGGTGCCGACCGGCGTCTGGATGCTCGACCTCGAGGACCTCACCGCGAGCCGGCACGACCTGCCCGGCCACGCCTCCGATTTCGCCTGGGACACGAACGGCGAGTTCTACGCGGTTGCGCTCGCACCGACGCCGCTGATCGACGATTCGTTCACGGCCCGCGACATCTACGTCGTCGACGCCGCGTCCGGCGAGGTGCGGAACAGCATCGGCTCCATTGGCAAGCTCGGCATGTTCGCGCCGTCGCCCGACGGCGAGCGTATCGCCTACATCGGCAGCGAGGACATGCACGACCCGAGCGCCGGACGGCTGTACATTGCGTCGCTCGGCGGCGGCGAGCGTCGCGACCTGCTGCCCGGCTACGCCGGGCACGTCGCGGACTTCGTCTGGAGCGACGACGTGACGATCCGCTGGCTCGGCGACCGCGGCCTGTACACGGAGTGGAAGTCCGTCTCCCTGACCGGCGCGCGCGGACCCGGGAAAGCCCCGACCGGCGGACCGGTACTGTCCTCGGTGCACGGTCATCCCGATCACGATGTGGTCGCGGCCATCGGCGAAGCGCCGAACCATCCGCGCGAAGTCTTCCTGCTGCGCGACGACCGGCCGCCGCGCCAGCTGACCAACTCGAACCCGTGGCTCGCCGACCGCCGCCTGGCCCGCCAGGAGGCGCTGCGGCACGCGGCGCGTGACGGGCTCGAACTCGATGCCGTGCTGATCCACCCGCTCGAGCGCGTCGACGGCGGCAACCCGCTCGTGATATTCGTGCACGGCGGGCCCGAGGCCCACCAGTCGAACGGCTGGATGTCGAGCTACGCGCAGCCGGGCCAGGCGCTGGCCGCGCAGGGTTACCTGGTCGCCTACCCCAACTATCGCGGCAGCACCGGCCGCGGCGTCGAGTTCTCGAAGCTCGGCCAGCATGCGCTGGCCGAGGCAGAGTTCGACGACCTGGTCGACCTGAAACGCCACCTGGTCGACGCCGGGCTCGCGGACGGCGAGCGCACCGGCATTTCCGGCGGTTCCTACGGCGGCTACGCATCAATGTGGGCGGCGACCGCGCTGACCGGGGAATTCGCCGCCGCCGTCGCCTTCGTCGGTCTCGCCAACCAGATCTCCGTATTCGGCACCGGCGACATCCCCTGGGAGATGCACAACGTCCACACGCGCGCCTGGCCCTGGGACGACTGGCAGTGGATGCTGGAACGCAGCCCGATCTACCACGCCGGCAAGTCGAAGACCCCGCTCCTGATCATGGGCGGCGACGCGGACCCGCGCGTGCATCCGAGCCAGTCGCTCGAGATGTACCGCAACATGAAACTGCAGACCGACACGCCGGTGCGGCTCGTGATCTACCCCGGTGAACAGCACGGCAACCGCAACACGGCTGCACAGTACGACTACGCACTGCGACTGAAGCGCTGGATGGACCACTACCTCATCGGACCCGGCGGCGAGATGCCGCCGTACGAGCTACCGCACGCAGAGCGGCTGGAGACAGCGGAAGACTAGGGAAACGCCGCCTGCCGGCGCCGGGCGCGCGGCCGCCCGGCCGTCAGCGCAGTTCTTCGCGCACCTGCGCGTAGGCCAGCAGCGAGAACAGCACCGTCCCGCCGATGACGTTGCCGACGAGTGCCGGCAGTATGTAGCCGCCGAACGCGTGGCCGACCGATATCTCCCCGGCGAGCAGCAGCAGGAAGCACTCCGCGGAGCCGACGATCACGTGCGCGAAGTCGCCGATCGCGATCAGAAAGGTCATGATCACGATGACCCACAGCTCGAAGCCCTGCGAACTGGGCAGCATCCAGACCAGCGCCGCGATGTAGAAACCCGCCGGTATGGCGAGCAGCAGCACGTCGGACGGACTGCGGCCGACGACCGCGTGCCGCGCGACGTCCAGCATGCCGGTGAGTTGCTTGTCGGTACCGAAGGCGACGAAATCGGCGAACGCCGCGGCAATGAACGTCCCGACCAGGTTCGCCAGCAGCACCACGGCCCACAGGACTCCCATCTGGCGCAGCGCACGGTGCGAGTAGCGGGCCATGATCGGCAGCACCGGCGTGATCGTGTTCTCGGTGAAAAGCTGCATGCGACCCAGGATCACGATCGCGAAGCCGACCGTGTAGCCGAGGTTTTCCAGCAGCCAGCGCGCGTCGGACTCCGCCAGTTCCGCGTGCAGCAGGCCTTCCGTCACGAGCGACGAACTGATCGCGACCCCGGCCGTGATTCCGGACCACCACAGCGACGAGACCGGGCGCCTGAGTTCCTTCTCTCCCTCGCGCCGGACGAGTTCGAAGACGGTCCTGGCCTCTAGCCGTTCGCTGCCGTTTTCCTGCTCGTCGTCATTGTCGCTCATGTCGTCGCCCGCCGCTCGCAAGGCGACACAGTACCCGCTTGCGCCGGTCGAGTCATGCGCGCGGCGCAGCGCCGGGCGCCGTCAGCGGAAACGACCCAGGTAGGTGTCGAGCGCAGCGGCCGCCTTGCGCATGTCCGCGGGGGTGACGCGCTCCGGCTCGTGACGAATCCACATAGCGAGCGACTTCGGGGCCAGCACCCAGACGTCCGAGTGCTCCCTGGCATTCAGCGACTCGACCTGCCAACCCGGGTACAGCAGCACCGCGCGCACCGGGTAGGCGACGCCGGTGCGCTCCTTCAGCAGGCGCTTGAGCTGGCGCGCCTGCGCCAGCGGGCGCAGGATGGCACTCGCATCCGGCGGGTAGTTGTTGACTGCGACCGCCGTGCCGTCGTAGCGGATGCGCCGCTCCAGCCGCGGCGGCAGGCTGCGCCGCCGGACTTCGATGCAGTAGACGCCGTGCGTGCTCACGACGACGTGATCGGCGTTGCCGCTGTCGAGCGGCAGGTCGTGACACAGGCGGAAGCCAAGCTTGCGCAGCTGCTCGAGTTCCTCCGCGACGCTCGATTGCGCGGCGGCTTCGACGCCCAGCAGGCGACGCAGCTCCGGCCAGCAGCGCGTGACTACCCAGGCCGTGGTCAACGTCGCGATCGCGGTGGCCCACAGCGGGCTGAGTTCGGCGGGGCCGAGCCACCACAGCCACTCGAGGCCGACGACCATCCACAGCACGAGCAGCGCGCCGGCCGCCGGCAGCAGGCGCTGCGCCGCCGGTTGCGGCGCCGGGCGCAGCCTGCGCTGGCGGGCGCGGACCATGTGCCCTGCGCCGGGTTTGCTGCTCGGTACCATGGAAACTCGCGATCGCCCGGATCGCCCTATTATCGCGCGATCGGCGGCAGCGCTCCTGCGCGCTGCGTCACACCCCGGCGCGGGCCGGGATCACGTGCTGCGGCCGGCACCCGCATTGAACTCGACACGCCGCAGCGCGTCGAAAACCCGCATGACGTCGATCGCCCTGCGCGTGGCCGCCTCCGCCCTGCTTTGTGCCGGCGGCGCGGGCGCACTCGCCGCGACGACGGAGTTCTGCCTCGACGGCGACGTAGACCTCGGCGCCCGCTACCAGGGCTGGCAGCCGGCCGCCGGCGAGTTCGTGCCGTCGCGCTTCTGCATCGTCAGCGACGACGAAACCGGGCGCGTTCGTTTTCACGGCCAGGGCAGGTCGAACCCCGATTTCTACGGGGAATTTACCGTGCTGTTCCTGCCTTCGGACCGCGTGCGCATCGTCAATCGCGACTCGCCTCCCGACCTCGAGTTCCACCCTGCGACGGTCGAACACGAAGCGGCCGCGTGGCGCCGGCTCGATCCGCGGCGACTGCTCGGGATGCTCGACCAGCATCCCGAGGCGCAGGGTCCCGGGCCCGGCGACGGCTGGCGCATCGTGCGCTATCCCGGCGCCGCCTACGTCGTCGCGCTGCAGATCGTCGACGGCCGGCTCACGCACCTGCGTACCCATGCGGATTTGCCGCTGCGCGGCACCGTGCCGGTGCACTGGCACTGGGACTGGTCCGAGCCGGACGCGCCGGCAGCCCGCCTCGTGGTCGACGGCGAAGTCGTGATCCGCGGCCGCGGGCGCTGGCGCACGCTGGACGAGAGCGAGGCGGAGGCGATTTGGCTGCCGAGCGACGGGATCGAGCCCCGGCAACTGCCGGGCGCCGCCTGGCCGGCGCAGACCGACATGCAGCTGGAAACCCTCGGCGCCGGCGTCTACGTGGTGCGCGGCGTGCGCACGGGCTTCCACCACATCGTCATCGATACCGCCGGCGGTCTGGTCGTCGGCGACGCCCCGGCGGGCTGGGTCGAATTGCTGCAGGTGCCGCCGGCCGATCTCGTGCCCGGCCTCGGCATCAGCGGCCTGTCCGAGCGTTTCGTCGACTTTCTCGCTCGCGAGTTTCCGGAGCGGCCGCTGCGCGCCGTCGCGCTGACGCATCACCACGACGACCACGCGGGCGGTGCGCGGGCGTTCGCGGCGGCCGGCGCCCGCGTCTATGCGCCGGCTGCATCGGCAGGCTTTCTCGAAGACGCGCTGAATCGCGCAACGATGCCGGAAGACCGGCTGGCGGCGCTCGGCGAGCGGCTCACGGTCACGCCGGTCGACGGCAGCCTGACGCTGGCCGACAAACAGAACACGGTCAGGCTGCTGACGCTCGGGCCCGGTCCGCACGCGAGCAACGCGCTCGGCGTGCATGCCGTCGACGCCGGCTGGTTTTTCCAGTCCGACCTGCACGTGCCGCATTCGGATGCGCCCGAGCCGCGTGCCGAGCGTGCGCAGACGGAATGCTGGTTCGCCGCCTGGGCCGTCGCGAACCTGCTGGCGGACACCGTCGTGATCGGCTCGCACGGCAGCTTGCAGACGCCGGTATCGCGGCTCGCGGCCTATCTCGAAAGCCCGCGCTGCCCGTCCTGATGCATTCGCGCGCGGCCCGCGGTATGTTGCCGCGATGAGCCGCCGACTCGTTCTGCTCTGCCTGCTATTGCCGGCCATCGCCGCCACCGAGCCCGCCGCCAACAACGACGCCGAGGCCAGCGGCTTCGACTTCTGGATCGGCGCCTGGCGCGTCAACCTGCGCGTCCGCGACGACGACCTCGCCTGGCAGGACCGGGTCACGGCCGACGCGCGCGTCTGGCCGATTCTCGACGGCCGCGCCCTGCTCGAACTCTGGGATTCGGAACCGATCAAGGGCTTCAGCCTGCGCTGGTACGACCACGAGGCCGGCGCGTGGCGCTTGTGGCTGAACTGGCCTGCCGAGGGCCGCTCCGCCGGCTCCGGGCTCGCCGGGGGCTTTCGCCACGGGCGTGGCGAGTTCTTCGCGGAGTCGACGACCGGCGACGGCAAGACCCTGACGACGCGCTACACCTTCAGCGACATCGCGCCGGACCGGCTACGCTGGGACGACGCCTACTCGCGCGACGGCGGCGAAAGCTGGACCCCGAACTGGATCATGGAATTCACGCGCGTCGCGGACGAGGCGCTGGCGCCGGACGGCGCCGTGAACGCGCACACCTACGTGGACGGCAGCCGCTGCGGCGGCGCCGGGTTCCGGCGGCTCGACGCGTTCGCCGGCCGCTGGGAAGGCAGCGCACAGGACGTGCTGTTCGACGGCCGCACGACGAGCGGGCCGGCCAGCGTCAGCGTGCACCGGATACTCGACGGCTGCGCGCTAATGGCCTTCGTGCACGTTCCCGAAGCAGCCGCGGCTGCGCGCGAATTCCGCCTGCTGACCTGGAACACGCTGGCCGGTGCCTTCGAGGAGAACCTGCTCGACAACGAGGCCGGGTCGCCCTTCCGCGTACGCTTCGGGCCGGACGACGGCGGCGGCCTGCTGCTCAGCAACGCCGACGCAGGGCACCGCGGCCGCTGGCAGGCGGGTCCCGGCGACACGCTCCGCTTGCAGGATTTCCGCGTCGCCAGTGCCGGCGGCTCGCTGGCAAGGCGTCAGCTCGAGCTTCGACGCGTGGCCGACGACAGCGAGGCACCGTCCGCGGCCGCGAACAGCGAGCCTTAGCGCTACCAGTGACCGGTGTCCGGCGTGCCCTTGAACGGGCCCACGAGGTCGTCGGTGATCCAGCCGCCGTAGAAACCGCCGGGTTGCGGCCGCACGCGCTCCGCGTCCAGGAAGCACGCAACCCGTCCCGGGTAGAAGGCCAGGTGGCCGCGTAAGGCCGCGTAGGCCGCGGGCGGCGCATCGTAGCGCCAGGCCACTGCCGTGCCGTCGCCGCCGGCGAGCCCGTAGTAACGCGCGGCGCCCTTCCATTCGCAGAACGAGCGGCCCGGGACGCCGACGAGGCGCCCGAGGTCGACGTCGTCCTCGGGCAGGTCGTAGGTCGGCGGGCTCGCCGTCTCCGCAATCCGCAGTGCGCGCGCGGTCTCGGCGATGACGGTGTCGCCATGCAGCACGCGCACGCGCCGGGTCGAGGGCTCGAGCGCCGGCGGCCGCGGGTAGTCCCAGACCGATTCCTGGCCCGACCCCGGCGTGGCCGCGAACGGCGGCCGGCGCTTGCCGGTGTATTCCCACATTGCTGCCGCTCCCCTGTCCAGCGCGCGAAGCCCGAGTATCGTCCGGCCGGGCGCCGTGCCGCAAACGCAATGCCGGCCGCCGCGCGGACGCGCGCTGGTCTATGCTTCTGGTCAGTTGCAGCCGCGGAGACCACGCATGCCCGACGACGACCCGACGATCGGCAAGTACCGGCTCACGGCGGTCGCGGACGTCCCTGATTTCCGCGACTGGCCTTACGAACCGGCCCTCGTACGCCTGAAGAACGCGATCGACCGGCCGGCCCGCCTGCACATCCTCGACCAGGGCGGCGAAGGCGCCTGCACCGGCTTCGCGCTGGCGGCCGTTATCAACCTGTTGCGCGCGCAGGCACGCCGTCGCAGCGTCGTGAGCCCGCGCATGCTCTACGAGATGGCGAAGCGCCACGACGAGTGGCGCGGCTTCGACTACGAGGGCTCGAGCTGCCGCGGCGCGATCAAGGGCTGGTACAACATGGGCGTCTGCCTGGAGTCGACCTGGCCGTGGAAGGACGGCGAGGCCGGGCACCTGACCGTCACCGCGGCGAAAGAAGCGCGCGCGAATACGCTCGGCGCCTACTACCGCGTCGGCACCCGGATTTCCGATTTCCACGCAGCGCTGAACGAAGCGGGCGTGATCTTCTGCTCGGCCGACGTGCACACGGGCTGGGAAAAACCGCGAAAACTCAAGCGCTACGCGGGGCCGGTCATCAAGCCCGGCGGCCAGTCACTCGGCGGACACGCGTTCTCGATCGTCGGCTACGACGGCGACGGCTTCTGGGTGCAGAACAGCTGGGGACGCAGCTGGGGCGAGGACGGCACGGCGCTGTGGCTGTACGAGGACTGGCAGCAAAACCTGACGGATGCCTGGGTGCTGCGCCTCGCGCTGCCGACGCCGCAAATCTGGCACCTGCCGCGGGAAGGCGGCTCCGACGCCGGCCGCACGGCCGGCCTGTTCCGCCGCACGCCGACACGCGCGGAGATCGCCGGGCATTTCGTGCACATCGACGACGGCGAGTTCCACGATCACGGGCGCTACTGGAGCAACCTCGCCGACGTGCGCCAGACCGCCGAACTCGTGGCCGCCAGCGACAAGTACGACCACCTGCTGCTGTACGCGCACGGCGGTCTGAACAGCGTCGAGGACTCCGCGCGCCGTATCGCGGCGATGAAAGAGACGTTCAAGGACAACCGCATCTACCCGTACCATTTCATGTACGACACGGGACTGATGGAAGAACTGAAGGACGTATTACGCGGCCGCCACGAGGATGCGACGGCGCGCGCCGGCGGACTCAGCGACTGGATGGACCGCCTGATCGAACGGGGGACGCGGCGCGCCGGGCGCGCGGTCTGGCGGGAAATGAAACGCGGCGCCAGGAGCCCCTTTATGGCCGGCGACGGCGAAGGACGCGCCGGCAGCGCCGTGCTCGCCGCGTTTCTCGACGCGCTCGACGAGGCCGGCAGCCAGCTCAGCCTGCACCTCGTCGGCCACAGCACCGGCGCGATCCTGCACGCCTACCTGCTGGAGGCGCTCGCCGCCCTCAGGCCCGGGCTGCGCGTGGCGAGCGCGTCGCTGCTGGCCCCGGCCGCGACGGTCGCGCTGTTCCGCAGCCACTACCGACCGCTGGTCAAGGCGCGCAAGCCGGATTTCGGCATCGAGCGCATGGACGTCTACAACCTGTCCGAGGCGCTGGAACTCGACGACAACGTCATCGCGCTGTACCGGAAATCGCTGCTGTACCTCGTCAGCCGCGCGTTCGAGGAAGAACCGCTGCCCTCGCCGCTGCTCGGCATGCAGCTGCACGCGAAGCGCCTGGCCGCCAGCCTGCCGCGCATGACGATCCAGGAGAGCGACGGCCCCGGCAGCGGGCGCCGCAGGACCTGCGCGACCAGCCACGGCGACTTCGACAACGACCCGGCGACGATGAACAGCGTGCTGCAGCGCGTGCTCGGCCGCGCGCCCGCGATCCCGTTCACCCGGCGCACGCTGAAGTACTGAGAACCGGCCGCAGGACGCTCGAACCTGCCTGCAGAAAGCGTCTCAAGCCACTGAAAAAGAGAGCTGATTCGCGTTTTTCGCTGCTGCGCGTTGCGCGCTTCCGGCGTCCGTCATATCGTCGTCCGGGATGAGCGCCAACCGCATCAGCCCGGTCCCCTCCGAACCCGCCGCCCTGCCCGTGGTCGCGGCGGCGGCTTCCGACGCGGACCTCGACGATCCCTCGCTGTACCTGAACCGCGAACTGACCTGGCTCGCGTTCAACCGGCGCGTCCTGGCCGAGGCCGAGGACGACGCCAATCCGCTGCTCGAGCGCGTCAGGTTCCTGTCGATCTTCGATTCGAACCTCGACGAGTTCTTCATGAAACGCATTGGCGGCCTGAAGCACCTCGCGGGCGCGGGACTCAACGCCCCGACCGTGGACGGGCGCACGCCGCAGCAGCAAATCGAGGAATGCCAGGGCAGCGTCGCCGAGGCGCTCGGCGACCGCGCATTCATCATGCAGGAATTGCTGCAGCTGCTGCACGAAGCCGGCATTCGCGTGGACAGCTACCGCGGGCTGGCCGACGATGCCCGCGCCGGGTTACGCGAGTATTACCGTCGCTCGATCCTGCCGCTGGTAACGCCGCTCGCGATCGACGAGGCGCACCCGTTCCCGTTCGTCTCGAACCTGTCCGTCAACCTGTTGCTGCGGGTACTCGACGAATCCGAAGACGACCCGCACCTGGTCCGCATCAAGGTACCGGTCTCGTCGCGGACGCCGCGCTTCATTCGCGTCGGCGACGAGGACCGCTTCGTACCCCTCGAGGAGATCATCGAGGGCAATCTCGACCTGCTGCTGCCCGGCGCCGAGATCCTCGCCAGCGGCTTTTTCCGCGTTACCCGCAACGCGATCGTGGAGCGCGACGAGGAAAGCGCTAACGACCTGCTGGAGATGATCGAGGCCGAATTGCGCGAGCGGCGCTTTGCCCCGGTCGTGCGCCTCGAGGTCAGCCCGGGCCTCGGCACGGACCTGCGCGCCTATCTCAGGAAGCAGCTCGAACTGAAGGGGGCCGAAGACGTTTACGTCGTATCCGACCTGCTCGGTGCCCGCAACCTGATGGAGTTCGTCGCGCTGGACAGGCCGGACCTCAAGTACCCGCGCTTCGAACCCGTCTCGCATCCGCGGCTGGCCGGCGCCGGCTCGATCTTCGCGGAACTCGACGCGCGCGGTCCGCTGCTGCTCAAGCACCCGTACCAGTCCTACGACAACTCCGTGACGAGACTGCTGCGCGAGGCCGTGCAAGATTCCAGCGTGCTCGCAATCAAGACCACCGTTTACCGCACCTCGGAGGACTCGGCGATCGTACCGCTGCTGATCGACGCGGTGACGCGCGGCAAGCAGGTGGCCGTGGTCGTCGAACTGCAGGCGCGGTTCGACGAGGAAGCGAACATCCGCTGGGCGAACCGGCTGGAAGAAGCCGGCATTCACGTGTCCTACGGCGTCGTCGGCTACAAGACCCATGCGAAGGCGACGCTGATAGTCCGCCAGCAGGCGAACGGCGAACTGCGCCGCTACGTGCACCTGGGTACGGGCAACTACCACTCGGTAACGGCTCGGCAGTACGCCGACCTCGGCCTGATGATCTCCGACGAGCACATCGGCGAGGACGCAACGGAACTGTTCAACCTGCTGACCTCCGGCTCGCTGAGCAAGCGCCGCTACCGCGAGCTGCTGGTCTCGCCGCTCGGCATGAAGGCCGGCCTGCTCGCACGCATTCGCCGGGAAATCGGTCACCACGAGCGGCACGGACACGGCCATATCCAGCTGAAGACCAATGCGCTCGAAGACGCCGACATCACCCGGGCGCTCTACGAGGCGTGCCGCGCGGGCGTCAAGGTCGACCTGGTCGTGCGCGACAGCTGCCGCCTGCGACCGGGCATCCCCGGCCTGTCCGAATCCGCGACCGTGATCAGCATCCTTGGGCGCTTCCTCGAGCATGCGCGCTTGTATTACTTCCGCAACGGCGGCGCCGAGGAATACCTGATCGGCTCCGCGGACCTGATGAACCGCAATCTCGAGAGCCGCGTCGAGGCGCTAGCTCCGATCAGCGACAAGGCGCTGCAGCGCGAGCTTCGGGAGATTCTCGACCTCCAGGTCGGGGACCGCGTCGGCGCCTGGGAAATGGACGCCGAGGGCATCTACCGGCGCCGGACGCCGGCGGGCGACGACGAGCACTCGCAGCTCGCGCAGATCGAGCTGGCAACGCAGCGCGTCGGCAGCAGCGAAAGCTGAGTCGCCCGGCCGCCGCGCTCAGTCGGCGAAGTGCCTCCGCCAGGCGACGCCGAGTCGTTCGTCCGCAGCGATCGCCGCCACGATCCCCTCGATGCGCGGCAGGCTCGCACGGCGCCAGTCCTCGACCTGCGCCCAGCGGCTCAGGACCGCGGCGTAGGGGTCGACCAGGCTGAAACCCTGCGGCAGGAACCACGGCGTGCCTGCAACCTGCGCCTCGACCAGCGCCCAGCGCGTCTTCCAGATCGATCGCAGCCGCTCGCGCAGCGCCTCGCGCTCGGCCGGCTGCGCCCGGTCGCCGTCGGGATGGAACCGTTCCGGGTAGTCGATGATCTCGATCAGCGGGTAGAGCTCGGTCGCCATGAACAGCAGCCAGCGGACGGCAAGCGCGCGCGGGCCGGGATCCGCCGGCAGCAGGCCGGCCGCGGGATGCCGCTCCGCGAGCGTCAGCAGGATGGCCGCCGACTCGGTCAGGACCTCGCCGTCGGGCGTCACGAGCGTCGGCAGTTTTCGCTGCGGATTGACGGCGGCGTAGGCCGCCATGCGCTGGGCATCGTCCGCGAGCGGCACGTCGTGCACCTCCACCGGTGCACCGATGGCGACCAGCGCGAGCTCCGTGGTCGCCGAGCCGGAGCCGCGATCGGCGTACAACCGATAAGCCATTTTCACCCACCCAGCCGGTCTCCGGAACGCTACGGACGCCTCCCTGCGATTATTGATGACAACGCCGGAAAAAAGAGTATGCTCGGCGCCCGCGAACGCGCCCCGCGTCCGCCGGCCGACTTCGGCCTGCGGCAACGCGTTTCGCCCGCACCGGCGGTTCCGGCCTGCGGTGAGACCAGTGCCTGTCGCCTAACGCCGACAGGCTGAGGATAAATCGCGGGATTTATTGAAGATAGCCGCGCTTTACGAAATAATGCGCGGGCAAATTCACTCCTACCAGAGGAAGTTTGGATGATGATCAAGAACGCACTCAAAGTGGGCGCAGCCGTAGTGGTCCTCGGCCTGGCATCGGGTTGTGCCAGCACCGAAGGGATCGACTCGGTCCGCGCGACGGCGGAAGCCGCTGCACGCGACGCGGCCGCCGCCAAGTCGGCAGCCGAAGCTGCCCGCGCAGCCGCTGACAGCGCATCCCGCGCTGCAGCCAGCGCCCAGAGCACCGCAGACCGGGCCCTGTCGGCAGCGAACGCCGCGCAGTCCTGCTGCGATGCGAACCGGGATCGACTGGAACGGATGTTCCAGAAGTCGATGTCCAAGTAGCCTTAAGACTACGACGCTTTACTCAGACGCCGCGCTTGTCGCGGCGTTTTTTATTTCCTGTCCCACCGGCGCCGGAATGCCGGTGGGATTCATGACCTGCGCTTCGGCCGCATCCCAGTCGATATCGCCCTGGCGCAGGCGCGTCGCGCTGACGAAGGACTTCGTCAGCGCCGTCAGTCCGCCCGTGGCGGGATCCGCGTCTTCTGTAACGACCGGTTCGGCCGTCGCTTCGGCCGGTGTTTCCGGCGCTGCGATCGCCACGGCCAGGGCCTCGGCAGAATCGTCCGGCGCTGCCGTCAGCGCCGCGGCGACGTCCGCGATCGTCGCCTCGTCCGGCGGCGGCACGGACTCGAGCGTGCGATGCACCTCGAGGACCAGCTCGTCGCCGTCCCAGCCCATTTTCACCGGCTCGTTGATGATCGTCACGGGCGTGTTCACGCCGATGCGCTCGAACAGGAACGCGATGTCTTCCGGGAACATGCGGATGCAGCCGTGCGTCACCCGCATGCCGACGCCGGCCGGCCGGTTCGTTCCGTGAATCAGGTAGCCCGGCAGGTCGAGGCGCATCGCGTGGTCGCCGAGCGGGTTGTCGGGACCGGGCGGTACGATGCGCGGCAGCGGCCTGCCGTCGGCCTCGTGTTCCGCGCGCACGGACTCAGGCGGATACCAGGAGGGCCGGAACGCTTTCGACACGATCCGGGTCCGGCCAAGCGGCGTCTCCCAGTCCATCCGCCCGATACTCATCGGGAACGTCATGACGATCGGCCGCTCGCCCTCGGCGACCGCCGGGTAGTAATACATGCGGTACTCGGCGAGGTTCAGGATTACGCCATTGCGCGGACCCGGCGGCAGGACGTAGCGCGTCGGCAGCACGATCTCGGTGCCCTCGCCCGGCAGCCAGACGTCGACGCCGGGGTTCGCGATGACAATGTCCTCGTAGCCGAGGCCGTGGCGACGCGCGATGTCGATCAGCGTGTCGTCCGCGCGCGCCGTGATCCTGGTCAGCGCACCGACGACGTCGCTGCCATCGGGCGGCAGCTCGTAGACCTCGGCGCGGGCGCTGCCGGCAGCGGCGAGAAAAAGCAGCAGTACGGTGCAGCGGTACAGGGCGTTCGTCATTGACCTTTCTCGTCGTGTTCGAGTACTTCCACCTCTGACTCGCAGGCGGCCAGCCAGTTCTGCAGGGATTCGCTGCGCAGCAGCCGCGCCGGGTAGTGGCAGGCGGCGTCCGGCAGGTTGATGCCGTAGGTCCGGAAACGCAGCACGACCGGCGCGTACATCGCGTCGGCGATGCTGAAACGGTTGAACAGCCAGCCGCCGTCGTCGCCGTAGCGGCGCCGGCAGTCCGACCAGATCTCGAAAATGCGATCGATGTCGCGGGTCACGGCATCCGGCAGCGGTACCCGCCGGCCCATCGCACGGCAGTTCATGGGCATTGCCGCGCGCAGCGCGGCGAAACCCGCGTGCATCTCGGCGCTGATCGCGCGCGCGTGGGCGCGCGCATCGGGATCTTCCGGCCACAGCTGCGCCTGCGGCCAGCGCTCGGCGACCGTCTCCGCGATGGCCAGCGAGTCCCAGACCGGCCGCTCGTCGATCAGCAGGACCGGTACGCAGCCGGCCGGCGAATAGCGGCGGATGGCGTCGCCGAACTCCGGCGTGTCGAGCGGGATCCGGATTTCCTCGAACGCGATACCGGCTTCCGACAGCAACAGCCAGGCCCGCAGCGACCAGGACGAGTAGTTCTTGTTGCCGATGACGAGCTTCAGTGCCACGAGGCTGCCTCCTGACCGCAATGGTAGATCATGCCGGCGTCGGTCCGGGCGCTCAGTAGCGCAGCAGCGCGGAGCCCCAGGTGAAGCCGCCGCCGAAGGCCTCCATCAGCACCAGCTGGCCGCGCTCGATGCGCCCGTCGCGCACCGCGGTGTCGAAGGCCAGCGGCACCGACGCGGCCGAGGTGTTGCCGTGGTCCTGGACCGTCAGGATGACCTTCTCCATCGGCAGGTCCAGGCGCTTGGCGGTCGCCTGGATGATTCGCAGGTTGGCCTGGTGCGGCACGAGCCAGTCGAGTTCGCTCTTGTCGATGCCGTTCCGGCTGAGCGCCTCCTCGGCGACCCCGCCGAGCGTCTTCACCGCGACCTTGAAGACCTCGTTGCCGCGCATCATGATCCGCGCATCCGGCTGCGAGGTTTTGTGCAGCTCGTTGGACGCGCCGTACGGGTAGTACAGCAGGTCGCGATACTGGCCGTCGGCACCGAGATGGGTCGAGATGATGCCGGGCTCGTCCGACGGCTCGAGGATGACGGCGCCGGCGCCGTCGCCGAACAGTACGCAGGTCGTGCGGTCGGTCCAGTCGACGATCTTCGACAGCACTTCCGCGCCGATCACGAGCGCACGTTTCGACTCCCCCGTGCGCACGAACTTGTCCGCGGTGGACAGCGCATAGATGAAGCCGGTGCAGGCCGCCTCCATGCTGAACGCCGGGCACGGCGGTATGCCGAGCTTGTGCTGGATGATCGTCGCGATATTCGGGAACAACAGGTCCGGCGTCGTCGTGCCGACGACGACCAGGTCGATGTCCTGCGGCCCGACCCCGGCGGCGTCCATCGCGTTTCGCGCCGCGACCAGGCAAAGGTCGGAGCAGGTCTGTCCCTCTGCCGCGATGTGGCGCCGCTCGACGCCGGTGCGGGTGCGTATCCACTCGTCGCTCGTCTCGACCATCTTCTCGAGATCGGCGTTGGTCATGATGCGTTCCGGCAGGTAGCGGCCGGTTCCCGCGATGCGTGCGTAGGTCATGCGGCTTCCCTGGCTAGCAGGTTCCCGATTTGCCGAGGGACCTGGTTTCTGACTTCGACCAGGGCGGTTTCGATCGCGTGCTGAAAGGCCACCGAGTCCGCCCCGCCGTGACTCTTTATAACGATACCATTAAGGCCGACCAGAGACGCGCCATTGTAGTTGCGGGAATCCATGCGGACCCGCAGGCTGCGCAGGACCGGCCCGGCCAGGAATGCCTGCAGTTTGGCGAAAGCGTTGTGCGTGAACGCCCGTTTCAGATAGTGGGACGCCAGGCCGACCGTGCCCTCCATCGTCTTCAGCGCCACGTTGCCGGTGAAACCGTCGGTGACGACCACGTCGGTCTTGCCGGAGAAGATTTCGTTGCCCTCGATGTAGCCGACGTAGTTCAGGCTGCTCGCCTGCAGCAGCGACGCGGCGGCCCGCACCGTCTCGTGGCCCTTCGTGTCCTCGACTCCGATGTTCAGCAGCGCGACGCGCGGCTGCTCGAGGCGGCGGATGTCGCCGGTGACGATCGAGCCCATGACGGCGAACTGGAACAGCTGCTCCGGGCTGCACTCGGTATTCGCCCCGAGATCGAGCATGTGCACGGTACCGCCGATCGCCGGCAGTTCCGCGAGGATCGCGGGACGGTCGATGCCCGGCAGCATTTTCAGGACGAACTTGCCCGTCGCCATCAGTGCGCCGGTGTTACCGGCACTGACGCAGGCCTCCGCCTCGCCGTCGCGGACGAGGTTGATCGCCACGCGCATCGACGAGTCTTTCTTCTTGCGCAGTGCCTCGGCCGGCGACTCGGACATGCCGACGACCTGCGAGGCAGGCCGTATCTCGAGTCGCGGCTCCTGGCCTACGATCCGCCGGACCAGCCCGTCCAGGGCCGGTTCATCACCGACCAGGATCAGCTTGAGATTGACGTGCTGCTCGAGGCAGGCGCGGGCCGCGCGCACGACGACCTCGGCACCGAGGTCGCCACTCATCGCATCGAGCGCTATGACGGAAGGTGTGCCCACGTGCAGTCTTGCAGGTCGAGCCTCAAGACCCGGGGTCCGTTTTTATCCGTGCGATCGCCGCGACGACTAGTCGTCGTCTTCGTCGTGGGTCGGCTGCTCGACGACCTGCCGGCCGCGGTAGAAACCGTCCGGCGACACGCGATGACGCAGGTGCGTCTCGCCCGAGGTCGGGTCGACCGACAGCGCCGGGCCCTTGATCTTGTCGTGCGACCGGCGCATGCCGCGCCGTGCCGGTGTCTTGCGACTTTTCTGAACAGCCATTGATCTTCTCCACGTGAGCGGCGCCGCTCGGGGCGCCGCCGGTATGTACAAATTCGGCGGCCGACTACTTCGACCGCTCCAGTTTACTCTTCAGGTCCGCGAACGGCCTGACCGTGTCCTGCGCCGACTCGCCGCTCCACCCGGCAAGCTGGCCGCAGTCGCGCGCGTCGGCATGCGCGGCCGCGAGCGGCATCGCCATGACCAGCAGTTCCTCGACCAGGTCGAGGGGCCGCAGCCGCTCTTCCTCGAGTTCCCAGATCTCGAGCGCATCGTCTACCGACTGCGCGTCGCGACCGGCAACCAGCAACAGGTCGACGTCGACGTCGAGCGCGATCTCGCAGGCCTCGAGACAGCGCTGGCAGGTAGCCGGCAGCTTCGTCGCGAGACGACCGCGCACCCGCGGGATCCGCTCCTGGGCGTCGGCCCAGCCGAATTCCAGGCGGACCTCGATCGCGCGCGCGCCCGTGGCTGCCGGCCGCTGCGACGCCGACAGCCCCGCGAGCGACTCGTCGACGATCGCGGCCAGTCTCGGGAAACTGGACAATTTGTCCGTCTTCTCAATGACTTGGCGCTGGCGCGCGAGCACATCCGGGGCCGTGCGGACGAGCAGAGGGTTCGCCATGGCGGGCGCATGATAGTGACGCCGAGGGGCCCTGTCAAAGCGTTGTCGCCGGCGCCAAGCCCTTGTCGCGGCGGGAATTGCTCGGGCCCGGCGGCAGTGGCGCGACGCGTCCAAGCCGGTACACTGGGGCGCTTCGCCCGGGCCGGCCGCAACCGACGATGCAAAACCCCTCCGCCGCACCGCTGATCCTCGCCTCGTCGTCGCGCTACCGGCGACGCCAGCTCGAGCGCTTTCTCGACGAGTTCGAGGTCGTCGAGCCGGGCGTCGACGAGTCCGCCGAGAGCGCGCCGGACCCGGCGGCGCTCGCCGCCGCGCTGGCCCGCCGCAAGGCCGAGGCGGTCGCCGGCAAGCACCGCGACGCGGTCATCATCGGCGCGGACCAGGTCGCGGAACTCGAGGGGCGGGTCGTCGGCAAGCCGGGGGATCATGCGCGCGCCGTCGAGCAGCTGATGTCCGCCTCGGGCAAGACGATGGAATTCCTGACCGCCGTTTGCGTACTCGACCCGCACCGGCGCAAACGCTACGAGCACCTCGACCGCACGACCGTGCGTTTCCGCCGTTTCGACCGGCGCCAGGCCGAGGTCTATGTCGAGCACGACAAGCCTTACGACTGTGCCGGCAGCTTCCGGATGGAGGGCGCCGGTTTCGTCCTGTTCCACTCGGTGAAGACGGAGGATCCGACCGCGCTGATCGGCCTGCCGATGATCTGGCTGGCCGCCACGCTGCGGGAGCTCGGGCTGCTGCAGCCCTGAACGCCGGCGGCTGGCTCCGGTCGGCGCAGCCCGCAGCGGTCCCGGTTGCCCCGCGCGCACCGGCGCGGACGGCCGCGCTCGGGGCAGGCCGGCGCTTCGATCCCGTCGGCCGCCTCGCCGCCAGCGCAAGCGGCAGCCGGCGTGAACGGGCCGGTCAGGGTCGCCGCAGGTAGCGGGACTTGCGCTTCTGCCGGGCCGGCAGCTCGCCGGCCAGGAAGCGCTCGAGGTCGTCGGCCAGCGGCGCCGTGAAATGCCGCTCGTTGCCACTGCGGTCGGGAAACGCGATCGACTGGGCGTGCAGGAACAGCCGGCCGAGGCCGAGTCCGGCCGCCTCGCGGTTGGTCTCCGGGTCGCCGTAGCGCTCGTCGCCGACGATCGGGTGGCCGACGGCGGCGAGGTGCACGCGTAGCTGGTGCGTGCGCCCGGTTTCCGGCTGGCACTGCAGCAGGCTGTAGGCCCCGCACTGGCGCGCGAGGCGCACGCGGGTCACGGCCGGCTTGCCGCTGCCGTCGACGACGACGTGGCGCTCGCCGCCGCGCCGGTTGCGCACCTCGAGCGGCTGGTCGATCAGCAGCTCGCCGTGCTGCCAGTCGCCGGCGACCAGGGCCAGGTAGTTTTTCTCGACCCGCCCTTCGCGGAACTGCTCGTGCAGCGAGCGCAACGCGCTGCGCCGCTTGGCCAGCACGAGGCAGCCGGACGTCTCGCGATCCAGCCGGTGAACGAGCGACAGGTCCTTCAGTTCCGGGCGCGCCGCGCGCAGCAACTCGATGACGCCGAAGCTGACGCCGCTGCCGCCGTGCACGGCGACGCCGCCGGGCTTGTTGACGACCAGCAGCAGCTTGTCCTCGAAAATGATGCGGCTCGCCAGGTCCTCGACCCGGCGTCCCGGCGGTGGCGCGCCGGCCGTGTTGATGCGCGCCGGCGGCACGCGCACCTCGTCGCCGGCTTCGAGCCGGTAGTCGGCCCGGACCCGGCCGCCGTTGACCCGCACTTCCCCCCGGCGCAGCAGCCGGTACAGGCGCCCCTTCGGTACGCCCGGCAGGTGCCGCCGGAGGAAGTTGTCGATGCGCTGGCCGGCCGTGTCGTGGTCGATCGCCAGCTTGCGCACCCCGGTGACCTGGGTGTCGGAGCCAGACCCGGATTTTGGTTGCATAGGCAGGTACTTGGGTAGCTGATTGCGAGCGGATTCCGGGTGCATCCGCGGATTGCTGTGCTATATTACCGCGCAGTGTCGGCCCCCTGACGGACCCCGGTCCGGGCCGCACGACGGGTAACAAAGCGGGTAGCCGCTACGGCTTTCCGCAGAGTAATTAATTCGACTCCGTCCCGCCACTGCGAGGACGGATATCCTTTTGGCAGCGACCCGGCAGGCCGGCGAGCGCCAGGGCGGCACGTCCGCAGGGTAACGATGATTTTCTTCTTGATGAGCTGGCTCGCCAGAGTACCGGCTCCCGGAAAGCACATGCCTCACGGCTCGGGTGCCTCGCACCCGAGCTGGCTGTTGCGCGTACCCTGCACCGCCCTCGCCCCCTCGCTCACCCCTCCCGCCGAGCTGCCCTACCGACAAGCAGGGCACCATGAAAAGAATGCTGATCAACGCAACTCAGGAAGAAGAGTTGCGCATGGCGATGGTCGACGGCCAGCGCCTGTACGACCTGAACATCGAGGCACCGGCCAGCGAACGTAAGAAAGCCAATATCTACAAGGGCAAGATCACCCGCATCGAGCCGAGTCTCGAGGCGGCGTTCGTCAACTACGGCGCCGAGCGCCACGGCTTCCTGCCGCTGAAGGAAATTTCGCCCGAGTACTTCGTCAAGGACGTCGACTCCGGCAAGCCGAACATCAAGGATGTCCTCAAGGAAGGCCAGGACATCGTCGTCCAGATCGACAAGGAAGAGCGTGGCAACAAGGGTGCCGCGCTGACCACCTTCGTCAGCCTCGCGGGGCGCTTCATCGTCCTGAAACCGAACAAGCCGCGCTCCGGCGGCGTATCCCGCCGCATCACCGGCGACGACCGCGACGCCGCCCGGGAGTCGCTGAACGACGTCGAGATTCCCGACGGCATGAGCGTGATCCTGCGCACGGCCGGCATCGACCGGACCAGCGAAGAGCTGGCCTGGGACCTCGAGAACCTGCTGAACGTCTGGCAGGCTATCCTGAAGGTCGTCGTCGAGCGGCCGTCGCCGTTCCTGATCTACCGCGAATCGAACGCGGTCGTGCGGGCCCTGCGCGACTACCTGACCAACGAGATCGGCGAGATCCTGATCGACGACGAGGCGACCTGGGTCGAGGCGCGGGAGTTCGTCGAGCAGGTCATGCCGCACAACCTGCGCAAGCTGAAGCACTACACCGACCCGGTGCCGCTGTTCACGCGTTTCCAGATCGAGACCCAGATCGAGTCGGCCTTCGCGCACTCGGTGCACCTGCCCTCCGGCGGCAGCATCGTCATCGATCACACCGAGGCGCTGGTCTCTATCGACATCAACTCGGCGCGCGCGACCAAGGGCGGCGACATCGAAGCCACCGCGCTGAACACGAATCTCGAGGCGGCCGACGAGATCGCCCGCCAGCTGCGCCTGCGCGACCTGGGCGGCCTGATTGTCATCGACTTCATCGACATGGGGCCGCAGAAGAACCAGCGCGAGGTCGAGAACCGCCTGCGCGACGCGGTACGGCAGGACCGGGCGCGCGTGCAGATCGGCAAGATCTCGCGCTTCGGCCTGCTGGAAATGTCGCGTCAGCGCCTGCGGCCCTCGCTCGGCGAATCGGCTTACCTGACCTGCCCGCGCTGCTCCGGCATCGGCAACATTCGCAGCGTCGAGTCGCTGGCGCTCGCAATCCTGCGCATCATCGGCGAGGAGGCGCGCAAGGAACGGACTGCAAAGGTCATCGCGCAGCTGCCGGTCGAGGTGGCGACCTACCTGCTGAACGAAAAGCGCGACTGGGTGCAGAACCTCGAATCGCGCAACGACGTCCAGGTCGTGCTGGTCGCGAACACGCAGCTCGAGACGCCGCACTACCGCATCCGGCGCGTGCGCGACGACCAGGTCGAGCTGCCTGAGAACACCGGCTCCAGCTACCTGCTGGAGGACCCGGACCTCGAGCAGGAAGAAATCCCGGAGAGCCTGCAGGAACGCAAGCCCGCCGAGGTCGCCGCGATCCAGACGGTCGTCGCGACCCCCGCCCCGCCGCGCCCGGAACCGGCCGAGCCGCCGCGCACACCCGGGTTTTTCGCGCGGCTGGCGGCGCTGTTCGCGCGCTCGACCGACGACGAGGAGGAAGAGAAGCCGCGCCGCAAGAAGAAAGAGTCGCAGGCCAAGCGGACAAAGAAGAAAACGGCGAGCGACGGCCGCACGCCGCAGCGCGGCCGCCGGCGCGGCAAGGACGGCGGCCGGGAGTCGGGGCGCAGCCGCAGCGAACGCTCGAAGAGCAGCTCGCGCAAGCGCGGCGGCAAGAAAGCCGATGCGCAGGGCGGCGAGAACGCGGCCGAGACGGACGACAAGCAGGCCCGGCAGAACGGTAATCAGGACAACCAGAACGCGAAGTCCGCGAACGGCGACGGGCAGCCGCGCAAGAAGCGCCGCAGCCGCGGCGGCCGCCGGCGGCGCAAGAGCGGCGGTGCCGAGGCCCAGCAGGCGAAGGGGCCGCAGAACGGCCAGGCCGACGCCGGGACTGCGGACAAGGGCAAGAGCGCCAGGGACGACACGAAGGACCAGGGCCGGACAGACGCTGCGAGCCGCGCGTCGAAGCGCGACGCGGAAGCGGATGCAACAGCCAACGCGAAGCCGGCGGGTAAGCCCGACGCGAAGCCGGAGAGCAAGCCCGAGGCAAAGACCGCCGCTGCACCTGCACCGAAGCCGGAGCGCAAGCCCGAGGCGAATTCCGACGCTGCGCCTGCACCGAAGCCGGAGCGCAAGCCCGAGGCGAAGTCCGACGCCGCGCCTGCACCGAAGCCGGAGCGCAAGCCCGAGGCGAAGTCCGACGCTCCGCCGGCGCCGAAGCCGGAGGCTAAGCCGGACGCCGCGAGGACCCCGAAACCTGCAGCGCCGGCACCGGACAAGTCCCGGTCCGACAGCGATGCGCGGCCGGCGACTACGCCTGAAAAGTCGAAGGTCGTCGAGCCGGTCGCGGCCGCGGCCGCCGCCCCGGCTGCGAGCCGCGTTGCGAGCGGCGAGACGGCGGCAGCCGCACCGCAGGCGGCTGCGCAGGACAAGGACAAGGCAACGCAGTCCCCGGCGGGCGGCAACGGCCGCAAAGACGAGGCAGCGGAGAAGCCCGCAAGGCAGGCAGCGAAAGAAGACGCGCCGCGCCCTGAGGCGGGAGACGACAAGCCGAAAGGCCGGCTGCTGCCGTGGGAGCCGCAGAAGCCGCCCGGCGACGGCAGCGACGACAAATCCGCGCAGACCTGAGGTTTGCGCGGACCGAGCCCCCGGGGCGGCGTCGAGCTAGCGCGCGGCGCCGCCCTTCCTGTTCCTGAGCTCCTCCAGCAGCCCGCGGGCTGCGTTCTCGACCAGGTCGAGCACCTGCTCGAAGCCGGCGGCGCCGCCATAATACGGATCCGGCACCTCGCGCTCGCCGGCGTCGCCCTATTCGAGGAACAGCCGGAGCGTCGCACGGGCGTCGGCGGACGCCAGCTCACCCAGGATCGCGAGGTTGTCCTCGTCCATCGCGAGCACGTAGTCGAAACGCTCGAAATCCTCGGGCGCAACGCGCCGCGCCTTGATGCCCTCGAGGCTGTAGCCGCGTCGCGCGGCCGCGGCCGCGGCGCGCCGGTCGGCGGGCTCGCCGACGTGGTAGGCATGGGTGCCGGCGGAGTCGACGAGCACCTGCCCGGCGAGACCGGCGTCCTCTACCAGCCGCCGGAACACGCCCTCGGCCGTCGGCGAGCGACAGATGTTGCCCATGCACACGAAAAGCACGGATGTTTGCACGTGTTTGTCGTTCATGTCCTGACCGTCATTGGCGGCGCACAAGCTTACACGGATCGACCTCGCCCTGCTCGCTGCGCCGTCGGTACTCGGCGACGACGAATGCGCCGGCCGCGAGCTCGCCGTGCGCGTGCAATTCTTCCGGGTACTGGGCCAGCACGGGTTCACTGAGCCACAGCCAGCGCTCCATCGTACCGCTCATGTCGTGCAGACAGCGCGCTCTCCGGTCGGCCTCGCCCTCGCCCACTTGCACAGCCAGCCGCTCTTCTCCCGCCGCGGCCCGCCCCGTTCCCCGGCGAAGTATCGCGCGCCCGCAACGGCGTGCTGTTTCTCGACGAATTGGCGGTTGCACGCACGATCGCCGATCCGGGCGAGTCTGAGCGGAATCTCGCGACACACGTCGCCGAGGCATTGAGTTCAAGGGGGGTGGCGCAGAGGCTACCCGAGCGGCTCGTTAAACGACCGGTCGCTGAGCAATATCTGCAAACAGACAGCTTCTCGACAAATTGTCATTCCACGGCTATGCCGAACACGCAGACACAGCAGACTCTCAGGCACCGATCACCCGGGTAGCTCGGTCAAGGGGGGGCATGCGAGTCTCCCTGCATTGCCCCAAAGAGATCGATCTGAGAAGGCCGCGGCCGCCATGCTAGTTCGCAGGCGTCCCGCGCACCGAAAAGCGCATATGGTACTCGACGTTGAATCGTTCCCACTCGGAGTCAGGCTCGGCAAGCGTTGAATAGAATGCCCTGATCAACGGCATCGGCAGATCGCCGGGCGGTGCACCGACGGTTTCGAAATAGTTGTACCACCCGTCACCCGACGGGCGCTGTTCCGCCGTCCCGAACAGGCCTGCGCCGACAATGATCGCGTAGGCGCCCGGACCGAGCGTGACGTCGGTCTTCACACAATAACTGCGACGATCGGTAAGCTGAAACGTGCCCCAGACGATGGCGTTGTTTTCGATTCGAGCGGGCGGAAAGGCGGGCACCACGTCGTCACCCGTCCCCGGCATCGGTATCACTGCGATGTACATCTGAACGTCTTCGCTCGGAATCCCGTTTTCGCCGCCCATGACGCCGATACTCGTCACGTGATACGCCTGCTCGAGCTCGAAAGTCGTTCCGTGCGCGAGTCCGGTGACACTGTCCCGGTCCGGGCTGGTAGTGCCATCCGGAATACCCGAGGTTTCGATGATGAAAGGGCCGCGACAGGCGCACCCCGACAGGTAAGCCAGCGATAATAGAACGATGGCAAGCATCGCGCTCGACGACTTCGTCTGGCCTTTCATAGCCCCCTCCTGCATACCAGACATTACGCGGCCTTTGCTTCCCGTCATGCCAGCGATCTTGCCCAAAGTGTAGCCGGAATTGCGATCGAGAGCCGAAGCGCGTACCCGTCGGCGAATAGTACGGATACGAGGCCGTTATCTCAGGACAGACGCGGTTGGACCGAGCTGAAACCTGCTGAAACCGGGCTGACGACGGCAAATCGGGGCCACCATCGGGCGCAGCCGCTATTGCGGCGCGCGCTGGACATCCGTCATCGCGACTGCCTTGCCGGCCATCCGCTCGTTGCCAATACGCAGGCGGCGCTGGGCCGGAATCTTGCTGCACTCGGCCGCAAGGACGAGGCGCGCGCTGCTGGAACAAAGCGCCGCTGCACTGCGCGCGCACTACGGTGCGAAAGACGACGCGACGGAACGCGTCGAGGGCTGGCTGCAGGCGCTTTAGCCCGGCCTCAGATTGGCAGGTCGAATTGCCCGGGCGACAGCGGCTCGCGCGTACCACTCCAGCTGCTGTCCCACTGCATATCGAGACCGGCATTGCGCAGCCCCTCCATGATGTGGTGCGCCAGCCCGGGTGACGCGAACATCCAGTTCTTGAGCCCCATCTCGCCGTATTCCTGCTCGAACCCTGGCCACACGGCAAGCAGGTCGGCCGCGGCCGCCGCAGCCGCCTCCGCGTTACCGAGCTTTCCGTGTGCCAGCGTGCGCGCGAGTCCGTCGCCCCAGTAACCTGGCATATTGATTCGCTGCGCGATCTCGAGCGCCTCGGCGTAGTTACCCCGGTGGTACTGGTTGAAGAACGTATTGAAGTAGTACCAGCCCGGGTGGTCCGGGTTCAGGTCCATCGCGCGCGTCGTCAGTTCGACCGAGTGCACCCAGTCGCCGCCATAGCCGAGCAGGATCCCGAGAAACGCAAGTACTTGCGTCTCGTAGGGGTTGAGTTCGACGGCTCGCGCCATCGCCGCGCGGAATGCGCCAAGGTCCTGGCGGAAATACTGCACAGCGGACAGCACGTAGTGAGCGAGCGCGCTATCCCGATCGAGCTCGAGCGCACGCTGCACAGCAACGAGGGCACGATCCATCGGCTCGGGCTGCGTGTTGTACGCGCTGATGTACTCTTCCATGTAAACGTGACCGAGCGCGGCCCAGGCGTCCGCGTAACCTGGCTCCAGCTCGACGGCACGTTCAAGCGCGATACGGCTCCGCCGGTGCGACTCGGCGCTGGCGCTCTGCCTGTTCTGCGACCACATCAGCATGGCTTCGTACGGCGTCATTGCCTCGGGCGCCTTACCGCGGATGCGTACGGCGAGTTCGCGCATGACGACGCCGGTGACGTCGCCAACCGTCGCGACGATGCGTGCCGTCAGGTCGTCCTGCAGCGCAAACAGCTCGGCCTCGCTGAACTGTCGCTCGTAGCGTTGCGTCCAGACCGTCGCACCATCGTCCGCGCGTACGAGTCGGACCGTAGCGCGCAGCGTATGGCCGCCCTGCCGCATGCTGCCTTCCATAACGAAACGCGCACCGGTTGCCTCGCCGATCACCCGCACATCGCGGCTGCCGCTGGCAACGTCTTGCACGGTCGAACGGGACAGGACAAGCAGGTGCGAGTAGCGCGACATGCCGGACGTGACATCGGCGCTCAACGCCTCGGCAAACTCGGCCAGCAGGGCATTACTATCCGGTACCTCGAACGGCAGCACGGCAATCCACGGTGCGGAATCGATTTCGGACTGTTGCAGGACCGCAGCTTTTTGCGCCTCCGAGCCCGAGATCACGGCATCGTCCGATACATCGACCATCGAGATGCCGACGCCGCCGATACCGACAATCAGGCCGATCAACAGCACCTCCGTACCGCGAATGCGCTGCTCGCCCTTCTCGCCGTGGTACCACGCAATGACCAGCGCCACGAAAAACCCGATGACGAGGACCATATCGATCACGCGCGCGGCCGCTGTCGATACGCCCCATCGCGTACCGAGCACATCAACAAGCTGGGTAAGTAGCCAGGCCGTGGCGAGATAGGCCACGCCCCACTGCACGAGCTTTCGCTCCTTGAAGTCTTGCAGAAAATTCATCGCGCGGGCCGGTCGTCCTTGTAGTTTTGTGTCTTTTTGTACGCCGTGCGGGCCTCAAGTAGAACATGCAACACAGGGGTGAACCAATGTGAATCGACGCTGTTGGCGGCATTGGCTATGATCGATCGCGAAAAAACACGAAGAATCGCACCCTGACCGGACTCCCGGGAGGGAGGCGCCGACTTGATGGCGAAAAACCGCTGCTGCCGCTGCGGCCACGAATGGATTGGCCTGCCCATGGGCTTCGCGCGGCACATGCACCGCCCGAATTGCGCGTCGCCGAACTGGAATTGGCTGGGTTACAAGGACGATTCGACGATTGTCGCTGCGGTCAATCCTCGAACGAACGATGGCTACGAGTTTCAACGTGTAGACAGACTTGAGCCCGAATCACCTGAGCCTCTGGCGCACAGGGCGAAAAGAGTCACTGCCCTTACACACGAAGAGCACGGAGTTTGCAGGCGTTCGTCGTTCATGTCAGGACCGTCATTGGCGGCGCACAAGCTTGCACGGATCGATTCCACCCTGCTCGTTGCGACGCCGGTATTCCGCGACGACGAATTCACGCGCCGCGAGCTCGCCGTGCGCGTGCAGTTCTTCCAGGTACTCGGCCAGCACGGGTTCACTGAGCCACAGCCAGCGCTCCATCGTACCGCTCATGTCGTGCAGATAGCGCGCTCTCAGGTCGGCCTCGCGCTCGCGTACCTGCGCAGCCAGCCGCTCTTCTCCCGCCGAGTCGTGCAGCGCCGCCTGCAGGCCGGTGCCGACCAGGATTTCCAGCAGCGAACTGCCCTCGTTCTCCAGCCGCGCGGCGTAGGCGAGGCAGGCCTGCCCGTGAGTCGCGAGCACGTCCGGCTCGCGGCAGGCGAGCGAGGCGGCGGTCGCCACCGGCAGCAGCGCCGCGGCCGTCCCGAACGCCACGCCGGCACGCTCGGCGAGCGTCAGCCCGGTCGAGGCAGCGAGCCCGCGCTCGACCAGCAGCACCAGTTCGCTGAAACCGGAGTCGAACACCGGGGCCGCCGCCGCACGGCGCAGCGCGGCGAAGCCGGCTTCGACTTCGCCACGCCGGAAGTGCCGGTCGGCCAGCAGGCTCCAGACGACCCCGTTGTGGCCTGCCTGCCCCACGGCGAAGCGCTCGTCGCGGCCTGCAGCGCAGGCCGGATCGTCCCGGGCACGTTCGCACAGGCCCAGCCACAGGATCGCGGCGAGCGGGTGTTCCGGGCGGCGTGCAAGCGCGCGCTCGAGCGCAGCGAAATTCGCCGACGCGGCGTCGAATGGAAGCCGTCCCAGCGCGGCGGCGGCCAGCCAGTGCTCGGGATCGTCCGATGCGAGCAGCACGTCGCCTGCCGGCCCTATCGCCGCCTTCAGGGCCTCGGCATCGGCCCACGGGTCCGCGGTATCCGCGCAGGCCTGGCTCGCATCGGCCGCCGGTTGCGCGGCGGTCGGTGCAGCGGGGTCCGGCCTCGGCCCCGGTACCGCTGGCGCGGCAGCGGGCGCCGGGCACGTACTTCCATTATGGCTATACGCGGCCA
>ERZ869936.503-NODE-503-length-36511-cov-6.967769_pt1 | contig 36511 bp, 27 predicted proteins | sample MGYA00520876_ERZ869936 | MGnify/ENA primary metagenome ERZ869936 (study PRJEB32218, sample SAMN09650985) | biofilter metagenome | isolation source: enrty point of leading RO module | place: Saudi Arabia: Thuwal, RO plant located on Red Sea | collected 2016-02-17 ... | reverse complement strand
TGCCAGCCGAAATGCGGCCGTCGCCGGGCCATTTCAAGCGGCCGGCCGGCGCTTGCGGCGGCCGCCCGGCGACGCCGCGCCGTTTCACTTAATGACACTACATCTTGTGCACAGGCTCGATTTTCGCGCGGCCGTTTTTTTTCGTGGTTTTTTAATGCAGTACGTGCCGAATAGCTTGTAAATTACTGTTTTTATTGCTGTAATGAAAGCGACAAAAATTCGTTCGAAGCCTTGACACTCCCCCGCAGCAGGCATAATCTAGCCCCTCGTCGGACACAACATCTTGTGTCACGGATAACGAAGCGCGGAGCCCGGACCGGGCCCTCGTCGCCGGATTGGGGCCAGCGACGAGCGGGAAGCTATTCGCCGCGCCATTGGGGCTAAGCAAGCATTCAGACGCCCGGGCCCGCCCGCGCGCAGGGAGTAAAGGACGACATGAAGTCCGCAGTCAATTTCACCGCAGAATCCGTTTCCGACATCGACTTTCAGCCCGCATCGCTCGACATCTGGCAGGCCAAGTACCGGCTGGCCGCCAAGGACGGCACGCCGATCGACGCGGCGATCGACGATACCTACCGTCGCGTCGCCCGGGCGCTGGCCGACGTCGAGGCGGAGCCGCTGCGCGCGCAGTGTTTCGAGGATTTCCTGTGGGCGCTGCGCTCGGGCGCGATCCCGGCGGGGCGCATCACGTCGAACGCGGGCGCCCAGGAGCACAAGCCCGCGACCTCGACGATCAACTGCACGGTTTCCGGTACGGTCGGCGACTCGATGGACAACATCCTGAACAAGGTGCACGAGGCGGGCCTGACGCTGAAAGCCGGCTGCGGCATCGGCTACGAGTTCTCGACGCTGCGACCGAAGGGCGCGTACGTGACCGGTGCCGGCGCGTACACCTCCGGGCCGCTGTCGTTCATGGATATCTACGACAAGATGTGCTTCACCGTGTCGTCGGCCGGCGGCCGGCGCGGCGCGCAGATGGGCACGTTCGACGTCGGCCACCCGGATGTCATGGACTTCATCCGCGCCAAGCGCGAAGACGGCCGCCTGCGCCAGTTCAACCTGTCGCTCCTGATCACCGACGAGTTCATGCAGGCCGTCAAGGACAACGCCGAGTGGCGCCTGGCCTTCCCGGTGACGCGCAAGGAGGTGGACGCCGACGGCCTCGACGTCGACGACGAGACGCAGTTCGTCTGGCGCGAGTGGCCGGAGCCGAAGAACTACGTGCGCAACGCCGAGGGCCTCGTGGCCTGCAAGGTCTACCGGACGCTGCCGGCGCGGCGCGTGTGGGACGTCATCATGGCCTCGACCTACGATTTCGCCGAGCCCGGCTTCGTGCTGATCGACCGCGTCAACGAGATGAACAACAACTGGTTCTGCGAGACGATTCGCGCAACCAATCCCTGCGGCGAGCAGCCGCTGCCGCCCTACGGTTCCTGCCTGCTGGGCTCGGTCAACCTGACCAAGTTCGTCGTCGACCCGTTCACGGACAAGGCGCGCTTCGACTGGAAGGAATTCCGCAAGGTCGTCAAGGTATTCACGCGCATGCTCGACAACGTCGTCGAGATCAATGGACTGCCACTGGCCCGGCAGCGCGACGAGATCACCCGCAAGCGGCGCCACGGCATGGGCTTCCTTGGCCTCGGTTCGACGATCACGATGCTGCGCATGCAGTACGGCGATCCCGCCTCGGTCGCGTTCACCGAGGAGGTCTCGAAGCAGCTGGCGCTGGCCGGCTGGGAGGCCGGCCTGGAGCTGGCGCGCGAGAAGGGCCCGGCACCGATCATGGAGCAGGAGTTCACGGTCACCCAGGAGATGCTGGCCAAGCGCCCGGAGATGGCGCGCGACGGCTACCAGGTCGGCGACAAGCTGCCGGGCCGCATCCTGCACGCGCGCTACAGCCGCTACATGCAGCGCATCGCCGAGGAGGCGCCCGAGCTCGTCGAGCAGCTCGCCGAGATCGGCGCGCGCTTCACGCACCACAGTTCGATCGCGCCGACCGGCACGATCTCGCTGTCGCTCGCGAACAACGCGTCGAACGGCATAGAGCCGAGTTTCGCGCATCACTACTTCCGCAACGTGATCCGCCAGGGCAAGAAGTCCAAGGAAAAGGTGGACGTGTTCTCGTTCGAACTCCTGTCCTACCGTGCGCTGGTCAACCCGAAGGCGATGCCCGACGCCGAGGACGGCAACCCTGATACGGCGCTGCCGGACTACTTCATCACGGCCGACGACATCACGCCGAAGGCGCACGTGGATATCCAGGCCGCCGCGCAGACCTGGATCGACTCGTCGATCTCGAAGACGGCGAACGTGCCGACGGACTACCCGTACGAGGACTTCAAGGACATCTACATGTACGCCTACGAGCAGGGGCTCAAGGGCTGCACGACGTTCCGCTTCAACCCGGAAGCCTTCCAGGGCGTGCTGGTCAAGGAGCGCGATCTCAAGAACACGGTCTACACCTTCACGCTCGACGACGGCAGCACGGTCGAACTCAAGGGCGACGAGGAAATCGAATACGACGGCGAGGTGCACACCGCCGCGAACCTGTTCGATGCCCTGAAGGAAGGCTACTACGGCAAGTTCTGACAGGGGCTTGCAGGACACGCGCGCCCGGGCGGGCGCCGCTCACTACGCCGGCGAGAGGCCGGCAACATGCCGCGGCGCGGGGGACGGATTCGGTCCGCGCCGCCGCCAGACAGGTCGGATGACGACAATGAGCAAAGTTCGCATAGACAAGAAAATCGTCGGCTACGCGGTCAAGAAGCCGGAAGAGGAAGCGGCGAAGCCGGCCCTGACCCGGGAGACCTCCGAGGACGGGCGCGCGGAAGTCATCCGCATGCACGAGAAGCTCGAGCGGCCCGAGATGCTGATCGGCTCGACCTACAAGGTCAAGACGCCGGTCTCCGACCACGCGATGTACGTGACGATCAACGACATCGTGCTGAACGAGGGCACGGAGCACGAGAAGCGCCGGCCGTTCGAGATGTTCATCAACTCGAAAAACCTCGATCACTACCAGTGGATCGTGGCACTCACCCGCATCATCTCGGCCGTGTTCCGCAAGGGCGGCGACGTCACCTTCCTGGTCGACGAGCTGAAGGCCGTGTTCGACCCGCGCGGCGGCTACTGGAAGGCGGGCGGCAAGTTCATGCCGTCGATCATCGCGGAGCTCGGCTACATCGTCGAGAAGCACCTGATCGCGATCGGCCTGCTCGGCCAGAACGAGCTCGACGAGGCGCAGCAGCAGCTGATCGACGAGAAGCGCGCCGAGTACGAGGACGCGCACCGGCAGAAGGACGCGTTCGCGAAGAGCGACTACCCGGAAGGCGCGCAGCTATGCGCGAAGTGCAACACCGCGGCGGTGGTGATGCTGGACGGCTGCAAGACCTGCCTGTCCTGCGGCGATTCGAAGTGCGGGTAGGGCCGGCTTAGCTACGACGAGGGGGCGCAGCGCCGCGATGGTCGGCGCAGCCAACCTGCCGCACGCCAAGGGCGCGGCGGGTCTCACACGGTCGAGCCGGGCGCGAGGGCCCGGCTAGACGTTCAGCAGCAGGTGCTCCCGCTCCCAGGGGCTGATCTCGCGGTGGAACAGGCGCATCTCCTCGCGCTTGACCTCGCCGTAGATCATGCAGAACTGCCGGCCGAGGATCTCGTGCAGTTCGGTCGCTTCCTCGAAGCTGTCCAGCGCCTCGTCCAGCGTGGTCGGTATGTCGTAACGCTCGTCGTCGACTTCGCCCGCCGCCGGCTCGCCGGGCTTCAGCTTGTCGCGCATGCCGAGGTAGCCGCAGGCCAGCGCGGCCGCGATAGCGATGTAGGGATTGCAGTCGACGCCAATGACGCGGTTCTCCACGCGGCGGTTCTCCGGCTTTGCGTTCGGTACCCTGAGCCCGGTCGCGCGGTTGTCGATGCCCCAGGCGAAGTTGGTCGGCGCGCTCGAGCCGCCGTCGGACTCGAAGCGCCGGTAGCTGTTCACGTAGGGCGCCATTAGCGGCAGTGCCTGTGGCAGGTAGTGCTGGCAGCCGCCGAGGTAATAGCGGAACAGCCGGCTGGCTTCGCCCTTCGTGTTGCTGAACAGGTTGTGGCCCCTGGCGAGGCTGACGATGCTCTGGTGCAGGTGCATGGCCGAGCCGGGCTGGTCGCGCATCGGCTTGGCCATGAAGGTCGCGAACATGTCGTGGTTCAGCGCGGCTTCGCGGATGATGCGCTTGAAGTAGAACACCTGGTCGGCTAGCAGCAGCGGGTCGCCGTGCGTCAGGTTGATCTCGACCTGGCCGGCGCCGTCCTCCTGGATCACCGTGTCGATCGCGAGCCCGGCGTCCTGCGCGAAGCGGTAGATCGTGTCGATGACCGGGCCGTAGTCGTCGACCGCGGACATCGAGTAGGACTGCCGGCTGGTGCCGCGGCGGCCGGTGCGGCCGATCGGCGAGACCACCGGCTCGTTCGGGTCGAGGTTCGGCGTGATCAGGTAGAACTCGAGCTCCGGCGCCACGACCGGCTTCCAGCCCTGCTCGGCGTAGCGGGCGATGACCCGCTTCAGCACCTGGCGCGGCGCGATGTTCACCGGCTCGCCGTCGCGCGTGTACAGGTCGTGGATGACCTGCAGCGTCGGCTCCTTGGCCCAGGGCACGGCCTTCGCGGTGGACATGTCGGGTTTCAGCACGAGGTCGCCCTCGGCCCACTGGTTGTCGATGTCCATCTCGACGTCGTGCCCGGTGATGGTCTGGTAGAAGATCGACACGGGCAGGTAGGTCTCGTGCTCCGGGTCGAACTTGTGCGCGGGCATCGTCTTGCCGCGCGACATGCCGGCCAGGTCGGGCACGATGCACTCGACCTCGTCCACGTCGCGGCCGGCGCGATAGACCTTGAATGCCTCGGGCAGGGCTTCCAGCCAGTCCGTTACCTGTCGCATCGTGTCGCCTCGTCTGCAGCGTGCCGGCCAGCGCGCCGGATAGCAGCGAAGCTTAGCGCAATTCCCGGACGCCGCGGCGGCCGGCCGCGGCGTGCCGGGCGAGTCCGGCCTGTTCCGCTGTAGTACTATCCGCCCGTGACTCTCGCCATCCCCGACTTCAGCGTCGCCCGCGTGCTCGTCGCCGGGGACGTCATGCTGGACCGCTACCTGTTCGGCGGCACGCACCGGATCTCCCCGGAGGCGCCCGTGCCGGTCGTGCACGTGCGCAACGAGGACGTCCGGCCCGGCGGCGCCGCCAACGTCGCGGTCAACCTCGCGAGCCTCGGCGCGGCGACCCGCCTGCTCGGTGTCACCGGCGAGGACGCCGACGCAACGCTGCTGGCGAACCTGCTCGAGCCGCGGCGCATTGCCTGCGATTTCGTCCGCGTGGCCGGGCAGCCGACAATCACCAAGACCCGCGTGCAGAGCCGCGGCCAGCAGCTGATCCGCCTCGATCGCGAGGAACGCCTGACCGCCGGCGGCGGCCGCCTGCGCGAGGCGCTCGCGCGGCACGCAGGCGAGGCCCGCGTCGTCGTGCTGTCGGACTACGGCAAGGGCGCGCTGGTCGAGGTCGCCGCGATGATCGCGGCTGCGCGCGAAGCCGGCTGCGCCGTGCTGATCGACCCGAAGGGCACGGACTTCGAGAAATACCGCGGCGCGACGCTGCTGACGCCGAACCAGGGCGAGTTCGAGGCCGTCGCCGGCCATTGCGCGACGGATGCCGAGCTCATCGCCCGCGCGGAGGCAATGGTCGCCGACCTCGAGCTCGATGCGCTGCTCGTGACCCGCAGCGAGAAGGGCATGCTGCTGGTCGAGCGGGGCGCCGAGCCGCTGATGCTGCCGACCCAGGCACGCGAGGTTTTCGACGTGACCGGCGCCGGCGATACGGTCATCGCGACGACCGCGGCGGCGCTGGCGAGCGGCACGAGCCTGCCCGACGCGGCGCGGCTCGCGAACCTGGCCGCCGGGCTGGTCGTGCGTAAGATCGGCGTCGCCGCGGTGACGCGCTCGGAGCTGCAGGTCGCGCTGCACCAGCGCGGGCAGGGCGGACGCGGGCTGCTGAGCGAGGCCGAACTGCTGCCGATGGTTGCGGAATCGCGCGAGCGCGGCGAACGCCTGGTCATGACCAACGGCTGTTTCGACGTGCTGCACGCCGGCCACGTGGCTTACCTCGAAGAGGCCAAGGCGCTGGGGGACCGGCTGCTGGTGGCCGTCAACGACGACGATTCGGTGCGGCGCCTGAAGGGCGAAACCCGTCCGATCAATACGCTCGCCGACCGCATGGCGGTGCTGGCCGGGCTGGCCGCGGTCGACTGGGTCGTGCCGTTCGCCGAGGACACCCCGGCGCGGCTGATTTCCGCGGTGTTGCCGGACGTGCTCGTCAAGGGCGGCGACTACCGGCCCGATGAAATCGCCGGTGCGAAGGACGTGCTTGCGGCCGGCGGCGAGGTGCGCGTGCTCGCGTTCCGCGAAGGCCAGTCCTCGACCCGGATCATCGATCGCCTGTCGCAGGAGGCCTGAGCCCGCGCCGAGCGGCCGTAGCCCCCGCCATGCGAGTCGCCTACGCCGCACTGACCTACCTGCTGCTGCCGCTGTACGCGCTGTACTTCATGCTGCGCGGGCTGGGCAACCGCAGTTACTGGGATCGCCTCGGGCAGCGTTTCGGTCTCGGCTACCCGGCGCTGCCGGAGGGCACGATCTGGGTGCACGCGGTGTCGGTCGGCGAGGTGCAGGCGTCCGCACCGCTGGTCACGACACTGCTGGAGCGCTTCCCCGAGCGGCCGCTGCTGATAACGACCGTGACGCCGACCGGCGCCGAGCGCGCCCGCAAGCTGTTCGGCGACGCGATCACGCACTGCTACATCCCGTTCGAAACGCCGACGGCCGTGAACCGCTTCTTCGCGCGCCTCAGGCCCGCGTTCGCGCTGATCATGGAAACGGAGATCTGGCCGAACCTGTACCGTGCCTGCGGAATCCGCGGCGTGCCGCTCGTGCTGGTCAGCGCGCGCATCTCGCCGCGCTCGGTCGGCAACTACCGCCGGCTCCTGCCGCTGTTTCGCGAAACGCTGTCGCACGGAATCCTGATCGCCGCGCAGAGCCGCGCCGACGCCGACCGCTTCCTGTCGCTCGGCGCGAACCGCGAACGCACCTGGGTGACCGGCAACATCAAGTTCGACATCGCGCTGCCGCCGGAACTGCCCGCGAAGGGCAGGGCACTGCGCGCCGGGCTGTGGCCCGACCGGCCCGCATGGATCGCGGCCAGCACGCACGAGGGCGAGGAGACGCAGGTGCTGGACGCGCACGCCGCGGTGCTGGAGGCGCATCCCGACGCGCTGCTGGTGCTGGTGCCGCGGCACCCGCAGCGCTTCGCCGCCGTGGCCTCGCTGCTGGAGCGGCGCGGCCTGGATTTCCGGACCCGGACCTCGGGCGAGGCGCCCGCGGCGGCCACGCAGGTGTTCCTGGTCGACACGATGGGCGAGTTACCGCTGTTCTACGCGGCGAGCGACGTCGCGTTCGTCGGCGGCACTCTGGTGCCGGTCGGCGGCCACAACCTGCTGGAGCCCGGTGCGCTGGGGCTGCCGGTGGTCACCGGGCCGCACCTGTTCAACACGCAGGAGATCGCCGACATGTTCGCCGCGGCCGAGGCGTCGGTCAGCGTAGACGGTCCCGCGGCGCTGGGCCGCGCGGTCAGCGGCTTGCTGGCCGATGCCGGGCGCCGCGCGACGACCGGCGAACGCGGCCGGCAGGTCGTCGAGCGGAACCGCGGCTCGCTGGACCGCCTGCTGGTGCTGCTCGAGCCGCTGATCGCGGCGCGCGACACGCGCTAGCCGGCTGTCGCACGACCCGACTTCAGCGACAAGGCGCCGGCGACGACGTGCACGCGAACCGTTGCCGGGGCTGCGATTGCCTCGTATCGCCCCGGCCGGGGCGGTCCCGGCGGCCGGTCAGCTGCCGCTCTCGATCCCGTAGTCCTCGGGCTCGACGTCCTCGGGTGCCTCGCGTTCGACCAGGTGCCGGTCGATCTGCTCGAGGTCCTCGACTTTCAGCGTGCCGGCCGCCTGCTTGAGACGCAGCACGTTGCCGACGTAGACGTAACGGCTCTGGTAGTAGTTCGTGATCGCCGAGTACAGCGCGCGCTGCGAGTTCAGCACGTCGACGATCGTGCGCGTGCCGACTTCGAAGCCGGCCTGGGTCGCCTCGAGCGCCGTGCGGCTCGAGGCCACGGCCTGCTCCAGCGCGTTGACGCGGCTGATCTCGGACAGCACGCCCAGGTAGGCGTCGCGGGTCGCGCGCTCGGTCTCGCGCGCGACGCGCTGCAGCTGTTCGCGCGCGGCGCGGTGCAGGTAGACCGCCTCGCGCACCCGGGATGAGGTGCGGCCGCCGGAGAACAGCGGCACGGTCAGCTGCAGCGAGATCGAATCGGCCGTAACGTCGGTATCGAAGGACAGGTTGTCGATCAGGTCGCGCGTCTCGTCCTGCGAGTCGCTGTAGTTCGCGACCAGCTCCAGCGTCGGGTAGTGCCCGGTGCGGCGGAACGCGATTTCATCGCGGGCGATCTGCTCGTCGAGGCGGCTCGCGATCAGCGCGAGGTTCTGGTCCATGGCCAGATCGATCCAGCTCTGCTCGGCAGCCGGGTTCGGTGCCGGCAGCGGGAACTCGTCGCCCGGTGCCTCGAGGCTCGGCACGTACTGGCCGGTGATCTCGCGCAGCAGTTCGCGCGCGGTCGCCAGTTCGCGCTTCGCGCCAATCTCGGCGGCCACGGACTGGTCGTAGGCCGCCTGCGATTCCTGCACGTCGGTGATCGCGATCAGGCCGACCTCGAAACGCTGCTTCGCCTGCTCGAGCTGGCGCGCGATCGCCAGCCGGTCGGCGTGGATCGAGCGCAGCCGGTCCTCGGCGGCCAGCACGTCGAAGTAGCGGGTGGTGACCCGGACGATCAGGTCCTGTTGCGCCGCCTCGTAGTCCGCTTCGGCCTTCGCGACCTGCTTGTTCGCCTGCTTCAGCGTGACCAGCTGGTCCCAGCGGAAGATCGTCTGCCGCAGGTTGACCTGCCAGCCGGTCGAGTCGGTCTCGTTGTTGAACACGGTCGAGCCCGGTCCGGTCGGCAGGAAGATGACCTGGCCGCCGTCGGCGCTGCGCTCCTCGTACTGGCCGCCCGCCGTGATCTGCGGGAACAGCGCGCCGCGCGCCTGCGGCAGCGTCTCCAGCGCCGCGAGGCGGCGGGACTCCGCTTCGTGGATCAGCGGGTCGCTCTGCAGCGCCTGCTGGTAGACCTCGAGCAGCGAGGCGGCGTGCGCGGGCATCCCCGGCGACAGCAGCGCGCAGGCGATCGGAATCAGGAGTTTCTTGATCTGGTTCATGGTCGACTGTCCGGTCAGTGCCGCCGCAGGGCGGAGTGTTATGGTTAACTATATCACTACATCAGTCAAGGGCGGGCGGGTCAGTAGCGGCCGAGCCCGGTGTCGACTTCGCGCGACCACGCGTCGATGCCGCCGAGCACGTTGGCGACGCGCGTGAAGCCCTGCTCGACGAGGTAGCCCGCGACCCGCGCGCTTCTGCCGCCCGAGTGGCACAGGACCGCGACCGGCGTGTCCCTGTCCAGCTCCTCGAGCCGGTCGGGAATCTCGTTGAGCGGGATGTGCAGTGCCTCGTCCAGCCGGACGATTTCGACTTCCCAGTCCTCTCGGACGTCGACTATCTGCCAAAGTTCGCCGCGTTCCCGCTCGTTGCACAGCGCCATCGGCGTCAGTTCTTCGAACATGTTGCCCGTCCGCTGCGCGCGGCGCGGCATCCGCGCCGTGCCTGTTGATAGGATGCCGCGGGCGCCGAAACGGTTTCAGCGGTCCGCAGCGCCGTCAGAACGAGAATGCCGACGGTTCGACGACATTCTGCAGCCGCGGCAGGCAAGTCTCAAACGCCGCGCGCGACGCGATGCTGCCGTCCGGTTGCCGGGTGTAGACGCGCGCCTCCATGACCGGCGGCTCGCCGATCACGACGAACAGGCGGCCGCCGGGCGCCAGCGCCTCCAGCAGGCGCTCGTCCAGCCGCGGCAGCGAGCCCGTCACGGCGATCGCGTCGAACTGCCCGTCGGGCGGGCCGTCGGCCGCCACGTCGTGACGCTTCAGCGATACGTTGTCGATGCCGTGCTGCGCGAATTTTTCCGCGGCCGCATTCAGTACGTCCTCGTGGATGTCGACGCTGGTCACGCTCGCGGCAAGCCGCGCGAGGCAGGCGGTCAGGAAGCCGCTGCCGGTACCGACCGCGAGTACCGAATCGCCGGGCGCGAGTGCGAGTGCCTGCAGCAGCCGACCCTCGACCGACGGACGCAACATGCGTTCGCCGTGCGCCAGCGGAATTTCGGCGTCCGCGTAGGCCAGCTGCCGCCACTCGCTCGGCACGAAGTCCTCGCGCGGCAGTTCCCGGAACAGGTCGAGCAGCCGGTCCTCGAAGACGTCCCAGGTCCGGATCTGCTGTTCCACCATCTGTTGTCGCGCAAAATCGCTGTTCATCGGGCTGCTCTGCAACATCTGCTCATCCGTGCACACCGCGCGGCGCGCGGGCGTCATTTCGGCGGCGCGTCGGGGCGCCGGGCTGTTTTAGAATTATGGTGAATCATTGCGGTGCGGGGCAATCGCTGAGCTATGCTGTCTCGAGCGGTTTGATGCTCAAAAAATAAATACCTCGCGGTCCCGCGCCGGGAGCCATGGTCCCGGGCGCCGCATAATAACAAATGATCGGGTCGCGGCCGTGGCTGGCGGTTCGTTCGCCGAAGAGGACACGGCCAGGTTTGCATCGCGAGCAATTTCCACAGGATCTGCAGCCCGACGAAATGACTCCTGCCGGTCATACCGGAGCGCCGTCGTGGGCCTGAGCGCACTCGTCGGCCTGCTCGGCGGCCTGCTCGGCGTGGCCGTGGCCGCGCTGGCCTGGCTGGCGTTGCGCAGCCGCCGCCGGGATCGCGAGCTCGAGCGCTTCCACGACGAGCTGGTGGCGGCCGCCGGCGACGCATCCGTGGGCCGCAGGCTCGACAGCAGCCGCGGCGGCGCGCTAGGCGACGTGCAGCAGACCGTGAACCGGCTGTTCGACGCGCTGACCGACCGCGACCAGGAAATCCAGGACCGCGACCGGCTGTTCGCCGAGTTCGCGCGCACGATCCCGGAGGTCGTGCTGATCCATGACGAGCGCATCCTGCTGGCCAACGAGAGCGCGGCCAGCCTGATCGGGCTGGCGCCGGAGCAGCTCGAAGGCCGCCAGGTGGCCGACCTCGTCAAGCCGGCCTACCGTGCGCTGTTCCGCAAGACCATGGCGCGCCGGCTCGGCGGCCAGAAGGTGCCGGAGCGGCTCGAGATCCAGCTGATCAACGGCAACGACCAGGGCCTGTGGGTTGAAGCGCAGAGTTCGCTGATCGAGTACCGCGGCAATGACGCGATCCTGACCGTCGCGCGCGACGTCAGCTACCGCAAGAGCCTCGAAGTCAGCCTGAGCCGCAGCAAGCGCCAGGCGCAGTACACGCTCGAGTCGATCTCGGAGGGGGTCATTACGACCGACAACGAGGGCCGCATCGACTACATGAACCGGGCCGCGGAGAGCATGACCGGCACCGATCGCGAGTCCGCGGCCGGGCAGACGGTCGGCGACATCTTCGCGCTGATCGACGAGGCGGACCGGCGCTCGCTCGGCGACCCGGTCGAACGCTGCCTGGCCATGCGGCGGCGCGTCAACATGGGACGCCGCGCGTTGCTCGTGAGCCGCGACGGCGAGCAGGAACACTCCGTCGAGCTGACGGCGTCGCCGATCAAGGGCCCGGCCAACAGCATTACCGGCACCGTCGTCGTGTTCCACGACGTCAGCGAGCTGCGCGGCCTGACCCGCCAGATGAGCTACCAGGCCACGCACGATCCGCTGACCGGCCTCGTCAACCGTCGCGAGTTCGAACGCCGCCTGCAGGAGGCGATGGACCAGGCGCACGCCGAGGACGCCAGCCACATCCTCTGCTACATGGATCTCGACCGTTTCAAGGCCGTCAACGACAGCTGCGGGCACCTGGCCGGGGACAACATGCTGCGCGAGGTGGCCACGCTGATCAGGGACCAGGTGCGCGACTCGGACTTCGTCGGGCGCCTGGGCGGCGACGAGTTCGGCACGCTGCTGATCGGCTGCCCGATCGAGAAGGCGACGCAGATCGCGAACGACATCTGTACGGCCGTCTCCGACTACCGGTTCGTCTGGCAGGACAAGATCTTCAACATCGGCATTTCGATCGGCCTGGTCGAGATCACGCAGGCGAGCGGCACGCTGCAGGACCTCGTGAGTGCCGCCGACTCGGCCTGCTACGTCGCGAAACAGCGCGGCCGCGGCCAGGTCCACGTCTACTCGGCGCGCGACGAGGCGATCGCGCGGGAACGCGGCGACATCCAGTGGCTGCGGCAGATGCAGGCCGCGCTGCACGAGGACCGTTTCCAGCTCGCGCTGCAGTCGATCATCGCGACCACCGGCCAGGACCAGGGCCCGGCCTACGAGGTCCTGATCCGGCTGCCCGACGAGCGCGGCCGGGTCGCGAACTCGGCGGAGTTCCTGCGTCCCGCGCAGCGCTACCAGCTGATGCCGCAGATCGACCGCTGGGTCGTCTCCGCGACGCTGTCCGCGCTGAACGCCGGGGAGATCCGCCTGCCGCGCGGCCGCAGCTGCTCGATCAACATCTCCGGGCAGACGCTGTCCGACGAGGGATTCCTGGCCTTCGTCGTCGATTCGCTGGACCGCAGCGGCGTGGCCCCGGAGAGCATCTGCTTCGAAGTCAACGAGGGCGTCGTCACCACGGACGTGCAGCACGTGCAGCGCTTCATCGAAGTCCTGCACGGCATCGGTTGCACCTTTGCGCTCGACGACTTCGGTTCCGGGCTGGGCTCCTTCTCGCGCCTGAAGCGCCTGCCGGTGGACTACCTGAAGATCGACGGGGCCTACACGCGCGGACTGCCGGCCGACGAGATCAACCAGGAGATGGTCACGGCGATGATCAAGCTGGCCCGCACGATGGAGTTCCGGGTCATCGCGGAGCAGGTCGAGAGCCAGCAGGACTTCGACTGGCTGCGCGACGTCGGCGTCGACTTCGTGCAGGGTAATTTCGTCGAGGAACCGGTGCCGCTCGGCACGGCCTCGACCTCGGGCACGTTCCGCGCGCTGCGGCTGTAGCCGCCGGTCCCCGGTCCAAAAAAAACCGCCGGCAGCGAGCTGCCGGCGGTTTGCCTGTTGCGCGTTCGCTGCGTGGTCTTACAGCAGCGGCACCATCAGCAGGGCGACGATGTTGATGATCTTGATCAGCGGGTTGATCGCCGGGCCGGCCGTGTCCTTGTACGGGTCGCCGACCGTGTCGCCGGTTACCGCGGCCTTGTGCGCATCCGAACCCTTGCCGCCGCAGTTGCCGTCCTCGATGTACTTCTTCGCGTTGTCCCACGCGCCGCCGCCGGCGGTCATCGAGATGGCCACGAACAGGCCGGTGACGATCGTGCCGAGCAGCAGGCCGCCGAGCGCCTCGACGCCGAGCGCGAAGCCGACGATCAGCGGGACCGCGATCGGCAGCAGGCTCGGTACGACCATTTCCTTGATTGCCGCCTTGGTCAGCAGGTCGACGGCGCGGCCGTAGTCCGGCTTGCCGGTGCCTTCCATGATGCCCGGGATCTCGCGGAACTGGCGGCGCACCTCGTTGACGACCGAGCCCGCGGCGCGGCCTACGGCTTCCATCGCCATCGCGCCGAACAGGAACGGCACCAGGCCGCCGATGAACAGGCCGATGATGACGCGGTAGTCGTTCAGCAGGAAGGTGACGTTGCGGCCCTCGCTGAGTAGCGCGTTGTTGTAGTCGGCGAACAGCACCAGCGCGGCGAGGCCGGCCGAGCCGATCGCGTAGCCCTTCGTGACCGCCTTGGTCGTGTTGCCCACGGCGTCGAGCTGGTCGGTGATATTGCGCACCTCGGGCGGCAGCTCGGACATCTCGGCGATGCCGCCGGCGTTGTCGGTGATCGGGCCGAAGGCGTCCAGCGCGACGATGACGCCGGTCATCGACAGCATGGTCGTGGCGGCGATCGCGATGTTGTACAGGCCGCCCATTGCGTCCGGGGCGAGCTGGAAGGCGCCCCAGATGCTGGCGCAGACCGCGATGACGGGCAGCGCGGTCGCCTTCATCGAGATACCGAGGCCCGCGATGATGTTCGTCGCGTCGCCGGTCAGCGAGGCGTTCGCGATCGTTTTCACCGGCGCGTAGTCGGTGCCGGTGTAGTACTCGGTGATCACGACCATGGCCGCGGTCAGGCCGAGGCCGATCAGCGCCGAGCCGAAGATGCCGGCGGCGTTGCCGGAGCCCGCCATCATCGCGTTGGTCAGCGGGTAGAACGCAACCGCGGCCAGCACGCCGGCGACTATCAGGCCCTTGTACAGCGCGCCCATGACCTTGCCGCCGTCCGAGGTCCGCACGAAGAACGTGCCAACGATGGATGCGACGATCGACACGGCGCCGAGCGCCAGCGGGTAGATGACCGCCTCGGTGCCGTAGCTGCCGGCCAGCAGGCCGCCGAGCAGCATCGTGGCGATGATGGTCACCGCGTAGGTCTCGAACAGGTCAGCGGCCATGCCGGCGCAATCGCCGACGTTGTCGCCGACGTTGTCCGCGATGACGCCCGGGTTGCGCGGGTCGTCCTCGGGGATGCCCGCCTCGACCTTGCCGACGAGGTCGGCACCGACGTCGGCGCCCTTGGTGAAGATGCCGCCGCCGAGTCGCGCGAAGATGGAGATCAGCGAGCCGCCGAAGGCCAGGCCGACCAGCGCGTGGATCGCATCGTCTACGCTCGAGCCGCTCGCGGTCAGCACGAAGTAGTAGCCGGCGACGCCGAGCAGGCCGAGGCCCACGACCAGCAGGCCCGTGATCGCGCCGCCGCGGAAGGCCACGTTGAGCGCCGGGTTCACGCCCTTCGTCGCTGCCTCGGCGGTGCGCACGTTGGCCCGCACCGAGACGAACATGCCGATGTAGCCGGCCAGCGCGGAGAACACGGCGCCGATCGCGAAGCCCGTGGCCGTCAGCCAGTCGAGGGCGACGCCCAGCACGAGGAACAGGACCACGCCGACGATGCCGATCGTGAAGTACTGCCGGTTCATGTAGGCGCCGGCGCCTTCCTGGATCGCCTGCGCGATCTTCTGCATGCGGTCGTTACCGGCCGGCTGCTTAAGAATCCACTGTGCGGACAGGAGCCCGTACAGGATGGCGGCGATACCGGCGCCGATCGCCAGCCATAGCCACAACTCGTTACTCATTTATGTCTCCTGGTCAGATCCCCGCCGCGGCCTGTGCGGTCGCGGCCTTCTTCTTGTAATCAGGGCGGCCGTACCACTGGCGGGACGACTCGCGCTGCGCCCGCACCTGCCCCTGCGCGGCGGGCCGGGCAGGGCAAAAGGACGTCGGCTGCGGCGATGCCGGCAGCGGCGTCTGCGGTCTCGGTGCTGGGCCTGGCGGTGCTACGAACCGGCATGGCCGGCCCCCGCCAAAGCCGCGCACTATACCACAAATTCGTCGTTCAGCTGCTTCCGGACCGGATGGCCCTTGAGCGTTACGTATTTCGGCAAACCATTGACGTACGGGGGATAATTCTCGCCCTTGATCAGGGGTGCGAGGTACCGCCGGCCGGCCTCGGTGATGCCGAAGCCGTCCTTCGAGATGTAGCGCCGCGGCAGCTTCTTTTCCTTGTTGGCGACCCGCGACAACGGCGCTTCGGCGATCTTCCAGCGGTACGGACGATCGGACACGCGCTCGATGACCGGCATGACCGCGGTCTTGCCGGCCAGCGCCATCTTCACCGCCGCCTTGCCGACCGCGTAAGCCTGCTCGACGTCGACCGCGGACGCGATGTGCCGTGCAGAGCGCTGCAGGTAGTCGGCCACCGCGTAGTGGTACTTGTAGCCGAGTTCCTCGCGGACCATGTTCGCGACGACCGGCGCGACCCCGCCGAGCTGGGCGTGGCCGAACGCGTCCCGCGTGCCGGCCTCGGCCAGGAACTTGCCGTCCGCGTAGCTCGCGCCCTCGCTGACGACGACGACGCAGTACTCGTAGGCCTCGACGCAGGCCTTGACGCGCTTCAGGAACGCGGCCTGGTCGAACGGGATCTCCGGGAACAGGATAATGTGCGGCGCCTCTCCCGGCTCCTTGCCGGCGAGACCGGCGGCGGCCGCGATCCAGCCGGCGTGGCGGCCCATGACCTCGAGAATGAAGACCTTGGTCGAGGTCCTGGCCATCGACAGGACGTCGAGCGCCGCCTCGCGCGTCGACACCGCGACGTACTTCGCGACGGAGCCGAAGCCCGGGCAGTTGTCCGTCACCGGCAGGTCGTTGTCGACCGTTTTCGGGATACCGAGGCAGGTCACCGGGTAGCCCAGCTTCTTGCTGATCTGCGAGACCTTGTGGGCGGTGTCCATCGAGTCGTTGCCGCCGTTGTAGAAAAAGTAGCCGATGTCGTGGGCGCGGAACACGTCGATCAGCCGCTCGTACTCGCGCCGGTTGTCGTCGATGCTCTTGAGCTTGTAGCGCGCCGAGCCGAAGGCACCGCCGGGCGTGTGGCGCAGCGCCGCGATCGCCCGTGCCGTCTCCCGGTTCGTGTCGATCATGTCCTCGGTCAGCGCGCCGATGATGCCGTGGCGCCCGGCGTAGACGTTGGCGATGCGGTCCCGGTGCTCGCGGGCGGTCTCGATGACACCGCAGGCGGACGCATTGATGACGGCGGTTACGCCGCCCGACTGTGCATAGAACGCGTTCTTTCCCGACATGGCGCTTGCTTCCCCGGATGCTCAGCTGCGAAACGCCGTGCAGGATAGCGGAATCCCGGGGTCGCTTCACGGTCGGCCGTTTGACCCGTCCCCGGTTTGTGGGTAGCTTACCGGCCCCCGGTCGCGCCGCCGGCCGCCGGGCCGGGCGCCGCCGCCGGCGAGGTCCGTCGACCGTCACACGAGAGTCCAAGATGCGAATCGTCCTGTTGGGTGCGCCCGGATCGGGCAAGGGCACCCAGGCCAAGAAGCTCGAAGCCGAGCGCAACATTCCGCAGATCTCTACCGGCGACATGCTGCGTGCCGCCGTCGAGGCCGGCACCCGTTTCGGTCGCCAGGCGAAAGAGATCATGGAGGCCGGCCAGCTCGTGTCCGACGAGATCGTGCTCGGCATCATCAGCGAGCGCCTGCGCGAGCAGGATGCGCAGGAGGGCTTCATCCTCGACGGCTTCCCGCGCACCGAGCAGCAGGCCCTGGACCTCGAGGACCTGCTCGACGAGCTCGGCCAGCCGCTCGATGCGGCCGTGCTGATGGACGTCGACTTCGACATCCTGATGAAGCGCCTGACCGGGCGCCGCACCTGCTCGGTGACGGGCAAGCTGCTGAACGTCTACTTCTCGCCGCCCGAGGAGCTCGAGGAATGCCGCAAGGCCGGCGGCGAGCTGATCCAGCGCGACGACGACAACGAGGAGACCATCGGCAGCCGGCTCGACGTCTACCGCGAGCAGACCGCGCCGCTGATCGACTTCTACCGCGAGCGCGGCATGCTGAAGACGGTCGACGCCGAGGGGTCGATCGACGAGGTCTACGCGCGGCTGCTCGCCGCGCTCTGAGCGCGCTCAGGAGTCCAGCAGGCGTTTCAGGTCGCGGCCGACGACCCCGTCGCGCCAGCCGCTGAATACCCTCAGATTCCGTTCGCCGGCCGCGGCCGCGGCCAGTTCCCGGCGCGGCGCGAGCACCTCGGCGGCGATACCGAGTTCCTTCGCGGTGGCCGCGACGCGTTTCTGCAGCGCCTTCAGCAGCGCCTTCTGCGCCTCGTCCGGCCGCCCGGGCGGTTCGTAGCTGTCGTCGCCGGTCGCGGCGTCGCGCAGGAGTCCCAGCAGCTCGTCGCCGGAGCGCCGGAGCGTGCCGGCCGGCAGCCCGTCGATGGCGCCGAGTGCCGCCGTCGAGCGCGGGTCGCTGGCCGCGATCTCGACCAGCACGTTGTCGCGCAGTATCCATTGCCGCGGCTTGTCGCTCTTCTCGGCGCGGCGTTCGCGCCACGCCGCCAGCATCTCCGCGGCCCGCCGCGCACGCCCGCGCAGGGTCTTCGCCGCCTTGACCCGTTCGACCGCCTGCCCGGGATCGCTGGCGTACAGCGCGGGGTCGGTCAGCGCGAGGCTGTCCTCCTGGGCCCAGCCCAGCCGGCCGCGGCGATCGAGTTCGCGCGCCAGCGTTTCCCAGGCCGGCAGCAGCCATTCGACGTCCTCGGCCGCGTAGGACAGCGCCTCGGGGCTGAGCGGCCGACGGCTCCAGTCCGCGCGGGTCTGGCTCTTGGCCAGGTCGGCACCGAACAGCTCCCGCACCAGGTTCGCATAGCCGATCTGCGGCGCGTGGCCGAGCAGCGCGGCAGCCACCTGCGTGTCGAACACGTCGGTCGGCAGGCGGCCGGCGGCCGCGAGCACGACTTCGAAGTCCTGGCGCCCGGCATGCACGACCCAGCCGGGCGCGAGCAGCGTGTCCCAGAACTCGTCGAGCTCCGTGGCCTGCAGCGGGTCGGCGCACCAGTACTCCTCGCCGACCGCGAACTGCACGAGGCACAGCTTCGCGCTGTAGGTCTTCTCGCGCATGAACTCGGTGTCGACGCCGATGCGGCTCGCACCGGCCAGCGCGGCGCAGGCCGCTTCCGGGTGCGCCAGGTCGATAAAGTGGTAGTCGGGCATGCGGCCTTCGGGGCAGGGTTCGATTCGCGAGATTAACATGCGATGATTTCGCGCTGCCAAGCGGACCGGGCATCCGGCGTGCTACTGCTGCTCAAGACCTTCATCGACATCATCGCGCTGCGCCGCGGACCGGAGAGCATTCCCTCGTCCTGGGTCGTGCTGGCGGTCGCGCTCCTGCTGATGCTGCTGTCGTCGTACGCGGCCGTCACGCTGATCGAGGTGCCCGGCGAGCGCAACCACCTGGTCACCTGGTCGGCCTACGCGGCGGGACTCGCGTTCTACGGCGCCGTCGTCTACCTGGCCGGCCACGCGGGTCGCCTGCTGCCGACGCTGACCGCGATCATCGCCTGCGGCGCGCTGATCACGCTGCTGTTCGTCGCCGAGTTCGTGCTGTTCACGCCGCTGCTCGGCCGCGACGTCGCCGGGCTGCTGGCGACGCTGATCGTGTTCTGGTCGGTCCCGGTCGAGGGCCATATTATGGCGCGCGCGATCGGCCAGCACTGGTTCGTCGGCATCGTCATCGCTATCGTTGCTTTCACGCTGCAGTACGGCCTGCAGTCCATGCTGCGTGCACCGGCCTGAAGGGAGACAGCATGCACCTGCACATCCTCGGCATCTGCGGGACCTTCATGGGCGGCGTCGCGGCGCTCGCGCGCGCCGCCGGCCATGACGTTACCGGCAGCGATGCAAACGTCTACCCGCCGATGAGCACGCAGCTCGAAGCGCTCGGCATCGAAGTCGCACAAGGCTACGACGCGGACTTCCTGGCGCACCGGCCGGACTGCATAGTGATCGGCAACGCGCTGAGCCGCGGCAACGCGGCGGTCGAGGCCGCGCTGACGAGCCGCATTCCGTACTGCTCCGGCCCGGAGTGGCTGGCCCGCCACGTGCTCGACGGCCGCCACGTCATGGCCGTCGCCGGCACGCACGGCAAGACGACGACCTCGAGCATGCTGGCCTGGATACTCGAGGACAACGGGCTCGCGCCGGGCTTCCTGATCGGCGGCGTTCCGGCGAATTTCGGCGTGACGGCGCGTTACGGCGACGGCGACTGCTTCGTCGTCGAGGCCGACGAGTACGACACCGCGTTCTTCGACAAGCGGGCGAAATTCGTTCACTACAGGCCGCGCACCGCGATCCTCAACAACCTCGAGTACGACCACGCCGACATCTACGCGGACCTCGACGCCATCCTCTGGCAGTTCCACCAGCTCGTGCGCACGGTCCCCGGCGACGGCTGCCTGGTCGTCAACGGCGCCGACGCGAACCTCGCGCGCCTGCTCGAGAGGGGCTGCTGGACGCCGGTCACGACCTTCGCCGCCGGTCCGGGCGCCGACTGGCAGGGCAGTTTCGACGACGCCGGCGAGCGCGTGGTCCGCATCCGGCACGACGGCTTCGACGCGGCCGGCGAGTGGCAGCTCGGCGGCAGCTTCAATCTCGAAAACGCCCTCGCGGCGATTGCCGCCGCCAGCGCGGCCGGCGTAGAGCCCGCCGCGGCGCTGCGCGCGCTCGCAGGTTTCCGCGGGGTCAAGCGCCGGCTGGAGCAGACGGCCCGGGTCGGCGGGGTCACGGTCTACGACGATTTCGCCCACCACCCGACCGCGATCCGGCGGACCATCGAAGCGCTGCGCCGGCGACTCGGCGACGCGCGCCTCGTGATCGCGCTCGAGCCGCGCTCGAACACGATGAAGCTCGGCGTGCACAACGCCGAGCTGGCCGCCGCGCTCGGCGGCGCGGACCGGGTCGCGCTGTACCGCCCCGACGACATGGGCGCCGGCTTCGACGTCGCGCTCGCGGCGCTCGGCGAGCGGCTGGCGAGCTACCGCGACTACGACGACATGCTGGACGGGCTCGCCGCGACGCTGGAGCCGGGGGACCACCTGGTCTTCATGAGCAACGGCGGCTTCGGCGGGCTGCGCGAGCGGCTGAGCCGGCGGCTCGGGTCCGGGCGCCGGTAGCGGAAGGGCCATCTATACTCGGGATACCGCGGCGATCTCTCACCGGCTGCCGGACGCCTCGATGCGTATTTCACTGTTCCCGCTGCACACCGTGCTCTACCCGGGAGGGCCGCTGCCGCTGCGCATTTTCGAAGCGCGCTACCTCGACATGATCAGCGCCTGCCTGCGCGACGAAACGCCGTTCGGCGTCCTGCAGATCCGCGAGGGCAGCGAAACGGGCCCGGCCGCGACCTACGAAGTCGGCACGCTGGCGCGCATCGTCGACTGGTACATGGGCAGCGACGGCATACTCGGCGTCACCGCGGTCGGCGAGCAGCGCTTCCGCGTGCGCGACGCGGCGGCGCGCGAGGACGGATTGCTGACCGGCGTAGTCGACGTCATCGAGGACGACGCAGCGCTGCCGCTGCCGGAGGAATTCCTGCCGCTCGTGCAGATACTCGACGGCGTGCTGGACGATCTCGGCCGGCTGTACGACGAGTTGCCGCGCCGCTACGACGACGCCGTCTGGGTCGGCTACCGCTTCGCGGAAATCCTGCCGTTCGATCCCGAACAGAAGCAGCTCTGCCTGGAACTGGCCGACCCGCTCGAGCGCCTGCAGCTGATCCGTGAGTCGCTGCGCGACGTGCGCGGCGTCGAGCTGGCCTGAGCCGCGTCAGGCAAGCGTCGGGAGCACCCGGCGGGCTGCGTCGAGCGTTTCCTCGATCTCCTCCTCGCCGTGCGCGGCCGAGACGAAGCCCGCCTCGAACGCCGAGGGCGCGAAATAGATGCCGTGTTCCAGCATGCCGTGGAAGAAGCGCCGGAAGCGCTCGACGTCGGCGCCGGCGACCTGCTCGTAGCGCCGCACCGGGGCGTCGTCGGTGAACACGATGCCGAACATGCCGCCGGCGGCCTCGCCGGCCAGCGGCACCCCCGCCTCGGCGGCGATGCCGAGCAGGCCGTCGACGAGCGAGCGCGTCCGCGTCGCGAGCCGCTCGTAGAAGCCCTCCGCCTCGAGTTCGCCGAGCGTCGCGATACCGGCCGCCATGGCGAGCGGATTACCGGACAGCGTACCGGCCTGGTAGACCGGCCCGTCCGGGGCGAGGCTCGCCATGATGTCGGCGCGGCCGCCGAACGCGGCGGCCGGCATGCCGCCGCCGACGATCTTGCCGAGCGTCGTCAGGTCGGGCGACACGCCGTAGAGTTCCTGGGCGCCGCCGTGCGCGACGCGAAAGCCGGTCATGACCTCGTCGAAGATCAGCACGGCGCCGGCCGCGCTGCACTGCTCCCGCAGCGCCTCGAGGAAGCCCTCGACGGGCAGCACCATGTTCATGTTGCCCGCGATCGGCTCAACGATGACGCAGGCGATCTCGTCGCCGTGGCGCGCGAACGCGGCAGCGACCGCGTCGATGTCGTTGAACGGCAGCGTCAGCGTGTGCTCCGCCAGCCCCGCCGGCACCCCCGGCGAACTCGGCACGCCGAGCGTCAGCGCGCCGGAACCGGCCTTGATCAGCAGCGAGTCCGAGTGGCCGTGGTAGCAGCCCTCGAACTTGACGATCTTGTCGCGACCGGTATGCCCGCGCGCCAGCCGGATCGCGCTCATCGTGGCCTCGGTGCCGGAACTGACCATGCGCACGCGCTCCAGCGACGGCAGCGTGTGACACAGGCGCTTTGCGAGTTCCGTTTCCAGCACGCAGGGCGCGCCGAAGCTCAGGCCGTCGGCCGCCGTGCGGGTGACGGCGTCGATGACCGCCGGGTGCGCGTGCCCGAGTATCATCGGCCCCCAGGAGCCGACATAGTCGAGCAGGCAGCGGCCGTCCTCCGCCTCGACCCGCGCGCCGCTCGCGCGGCGGAAGAACACCGGCTCGCCGCCGACGGCGGCGAACGCGCGCACGGGCGAATTCACGCCGCCGGCTATGTATCGTCTGGCTTCGGCAAACAGGTCCATCGTGACCTCGGGTGCGTCGTCTGTCGCGGAGCCGAGCATGCTACCGAAGCGCGGCAGTCGCCGAAAGGCGTAGCCGGCGCGGTTGACAGGTCCGGTACCGCGCTCCACAGTCGGACGCCCGGCCCGCGCCCCGGCCGACACCCCGCGCAAGAGACCCGACAGCATGAAGACCTGGATGTGCCTGATCTGCGGCTATGTCTACGACGAGGAGGAGGGCGACCCGGAAGCCGGTATCGCACCCGGCACTCGCTGGGACGACGTGCCGCTGTCGTGGCGCTGCCCGGATTGCGGCGCGGGCAAGGAAGACTTCGAAATGGTCGAGGTCTAGCGCCCGGAGCGCGTGACCTGCTCGACCGGGAAACCGCGCGCCGCCAGCAGGGCGGGCAGCCCGTCGTCACCGACCAGGTGCAGCGTGCCGACGACGACCAGGTAGTCGTCGTCGTCGTCGAGCAGCGCCTCGATCTCCCCCAGCCAGGCGCGATTGCGGCGCCTGACCAGCGCGTCGTAGAGCTTCGGCCGCTGCTCCAGGTCCTCGAGCAGGCTCGCCTCGAGCCCGGCCGTATCGCCCCGTCGCCAGGCCGCAAGCAGCCGCCCGATCCGCCCGGGGAACGCGTCGCTCTCGGCAACGAGTTCGAGCAACAGTTCACGCTGGGTCGCGAGCGGCAGCGCGTCGAGAATCCCGAGCTGCCCGGCGACGGTCTCGAGGCCCGCGATCGGCTTGCCGTCCGCAGCGGCGCGCGCGACGAAGTGCGCTTCCACCCCCAGCGCCGCCTCGAAGCCCTCGCGCTGCATCAGCAGCTGCTCCACCGCGAGCGCGGCGAACCACGGTTCGTAGGCCGCGTAATTCGCGATCGGGATGTCCGCGGCGGCGGACAGCTCCTGCAATCGCTGCCAGCCCGCGTCGCCCATCAGCGCGGCGAGGCCGGCGTCCTCCGTGGTGCCCAGCCGGTTGGCGACCCGGGCAACCTCGGCCGGGTCGAGGTCATCCATGTCGAGTTCCATGAGCAGCGCCTCGGCGTCGGCGTAGGCCGCGTCGAAGCCGGCGGGCAGCGGGAGATCGGCCGCGCGCAGCAGGTGTACCGAGCCGAGCAGCCAGACGCGGTTGTCAGTGCCGTCGACGCGCCACAGCGGCAGCCGCGGCTCGCCGGCACAGGCGCCGGCGAGGCCGGCCAGCAGGCAGGCCAGGACGGCCGCGAGCAGCGCGGGATTCAGGCGTCGCTGCCCTGGCCCGGGTACGCGACCCAGACCAGTTCCTCGCCGATGCTGCCGTCCGCGTGCAGCAGGACGCGCCGGTAGGCAGGCGGGCGTTCGTCCAGCGCAAAGTCCTCGCTGCCCGGCATGAACTGGCGGCAGGTCGACGGCGTGCCCAGGATCCGCACGCCGTGCCGGGTCTCGTCGACGGCCTGGTGCACGTGTCCGAACAGCAGGCCGCGCACCTTGCCGGTCGCGGCGAGCGCCGCGAGAAAATCCTCGCCGTTGTCGAGGCCGACCCGGTCCAGCCAGCGACTGCCGACCGGCAGCGGCGGGTGATGCAGGCAGACCAGCACGTGGGCCGCGTCGGTCGCGGCCACGATGCCGGCAAGGCGCTCGAGTTCTGCCGCGTCGACGGCGCCGCCGGCGCTGCCGGACTTGCAGCTGTCGATGCCGACCGTGAGCCAGTCGCCGTAGCGCAGGCTGCCGCAGTAGTGAAACGGCTCCCCGGCCAGTTCGTCCTGCATCAGTTCGCGCACGTCATGGTTGCCGGGGACGCACAGTACCGGCAGCCCGCGTCCGCCGAAGTGGCTGCGGAAGCGTGCGTAGGCGCCGCGGCTGTCGTCCTGGATCAGGTCGCCGGTCATCGCGATGAAGTCGGCCGGCCAGTCGCTCGCGTCCACGTGGCCGAGCACGGCCCGCAGCGACTCGTCGGTGACGGTGCCGCGCAGGCTGGCATTGGCCTCGGAAAACAGGTGCGGGTCCGTGATCTGGAGGACCCTGACGGCGTTGGCGGCGGCTTCGATGACGGCGGGTCCCGGTCGAGATTTGCTCAGGAATTCCGGGATGATAGCCCGCCGCGGAAATGCAGGCCAGCACCCGCAACGGGTGCCGGCCGGCCGCTCGTCGGCTCAGTAGCGGTAGTGGTCCGGCTTGTAAGGCCCGCTCGCCGATACGCCGATGTACTTCGCCTGCTCGTCAGTCAGTTCGGTCAGGCGCGCGCCGATGCGCTCGAGGTGCAGCTTCGCAACCTTTTCGTCGAGGTGTTTCGGCAGCACGTAAACCTGCCGCTCGTACTGGTCGGCGTTCTTCCACAGCTCGATCTGCGCGAGCACCTGGTTCGTGAACGAGTTGGACATCACGAAGCTCGGGTGTCCCGTGCCGCAGCCGAGGTTCACGAGGCGGCCCTCGGCGAGCAGGATGATGCGGCGGCCGTCCGGCCGGATCACGTGGTCGACCTGCGGCTTGATATTCTCCCACTCGTACTTCTTCAGGTAGGCGACGTCGATCTCGTTGTCGAAGTGACCGATGTTGCAGACGATCGCCTGGTCCTTCATGCGATCGAGGTGACGGCCCTCGACGACGTGGTAGTTGCCGGTGGCGGTGACGATGATATCGGCCTGCTCGACGACTTCGTCGAGCCGCACGATGCGATAGCCTTCCATTGCCGCCTGCAGCGCGCAGATCGGATCGACCTCGGTGATCCAGACCGTGGCGCCGAGCGCACGCAGCGACTGTGCCGAGCCCTTGCCGACGTCGCCGTAGCCGCAGACGATCGCGACCTTGCCGGCCACCATGACGTCGGTGGCGCGCTTGATGCCGTCGACCAGCGACTCGCGGCAGCCGTACAGGTTGTCGAATTTAGATTTCGTGACCGAGTCGTTGACGTTGAAGGCCGGGCAGCCGAGCGTGCCGTCCTTCATCATGTCGTACAGGCGCTTGACGCCGGTCGTGGTCTCCTCGGAGACGCCGCGCACGCCCTTCATGAGCTCGGGGTACTTGTCGTGCATCACCTGCGTCAGGTCGCCGCCGTCGTCGAGCAGCATGTTCGGCTGCCAGCCGTCCGGGCCGTTGATCGTCTGCTCGACGCACCACCAGTATTCTTCCTCGGTCTCGCCCTTCCACGCGAATACCGGCACGCCGCTCGCCGCGATTGCCGCGGCCGCATGGTCCTGGGTCGAGAAGATGTTGCACGAGGACCAGCGCACTTCGGCGCCGAGCGCGGTAAGCGTCTCGATCAGCACGGCGGTCTGGATCGTCATGTGCAGGCAGCCGGCGATGCGTGCCCCGGCCAGCGGCTGGCTCGCGCCGAACTCCTCGCGCAGCGCCATCAGGCCCGGCATCTCGGTTTCGGCGATCGCGATTTCCTTGCGGCCCCAGTCGGCGAGCGCGATGTCGGCGACCTTGTAATCGTGTTCCTTGATGGCAACGGCTTCGCTGCTCATGGCGTTCTCCTGGTCAATCTGTTCGGGTACGGGAGCGGTACTGCTCAGGCCGCGGCGGCGCCGCGCAGCGCCTCGGCGCGGTCGGTGCGCTCCCAGCTCAGGTCTATGTCGTCGCGGCCGAAGTGGCCGTAGGCGGCCGTGGGCCGGTAGATCGGGCGGACCAGGTCGAGCATCTTCAGGATGCCGTAGGGCCGCAGGTCGAAGTGTTCCCGCACCAGCGCCGTCAGGCGTTCCTCGCTGACCTTGCCGGTGCCGAAGGTGTGCAGACTGATCGAGGTCGGCTCGGCGACGCCGATCGCGTAGGACACCTGGATCTCGCAGCGGTCGGCAAGCCCGGCCGCGACGATGTTCTTGGCGACGTAGCGGCAGGCGTAGGCCGCCGAGCGGTCGACCTTGGACGGGTCCTTGCCGGAAAAAGCGCCGCCGCCGTGCCGGGCCGAGCCGCCGTAGGTGTCGACGATGATCTTGCGGCCCGTCAGGCCGCAGTCGCCCATCGGCCCGCCGACCTCGAATCGCCCGGTCGGGTTGATGTGGTAGCGCACGTCGCGGGCCAGCAGTTCGGCCGGCAGCACCGGCTTGATGATCTCCTCGACGACTGCTTCCTCGAGGTCCTGCATGCGCACGTCGGCGCGGTGCTGGGTAGACAGCACGACCGCCTGGATCGAGACCGGCACGTTCTTCTCGTAGCGGAAGGTGACCTGGCTCTTCGCGTCCGGCCGCAGCCACGGCAGCTTGCCGTTCTTGCGAACCTCGGCCTGCCGGCGGACCAGCCGGTGGGCGTAGGTGATCGGTGCCGGCATCAGCACGTCGGTCTCGTTGCTGGCGTAGCCGAACATCAATCCCTGGTCGCCGGCGCCCTGTTCCTCCGGCGTGCCGCGGTCGACGCCCTGGCGAATGTCCGACGACTGCTTGCCGAGCGCGTTCAGCACCGCGCAGGACGCGCCGTCGAAGCCCATCGACGAGTCGCTGTAGCCGATTTCGAGGACGGTCTCGCGCACCAGCTCCTCGATGTCGACCCAGGCCTCGGTCGACACCTCGCCCGCGACCAGCACCATGCCGGTCTTCACCAGGGTCTCGCAGGCGACGCGCGCGGCGGGATCCTTCGCCAGGATCGCGTCCAGGACGGCGTCGGAGATCTGGTCGGAAATTTTGTCCGGGTGACCCTCGGAGACGGACTCGGAGGTGAACAGGAAGGAATCGCTCATGAGAAACGGGGCTGCGGCAGCGAAAACGACGCGCATTGTACCCTAGTGCCGCGACATTGCACCGGCACGCATTGTAACCCTCTGTATCGCGGCGAACGGCACGCGCCGCGCGGCGGCGGCTTGCGGGTCACGGGGCAAACAGGGAAAATGCCGTGGCCCGATCTCCCGCGGGCTCACGTCTTCAATCACTTTGACGGCCGCCGCGGCCGATACGAGCCCATGTCCCAGGAATCACCCCGCAGGACCGCCGCCACCGAGCCCCAGCGGCGGCAGCTCGCCAATGCCATTCGCGCACTCAGCATGGACGCCGTCCAGGCCGCCAATTCCGGCCATCCCGGAGCCCCGATGGGCATGGCCGACATCGCCGAGGTGCTTTGGAACGACTACCTGAAACACAATCCCGCCGATCCGCAGTGGGCCGACCGCGACCGCTTCGTGCTGTCGAACGGGCACGGCTCGATGCTGCTGTACAGCCTGCTGCACCTGACCGGCTACCCGCTGTCGCTCGATGAACTGAAGAATTTCCGGCAGCTGGGCGCACACACCGCGGGCCACCCCGAGTACGAGCCGGAACTCGGCATCGAGACCACGACCGGGCCGCTCGGGCAGGGGCTCGCGAACGCCGTCGGCATGGCGCTGGCCGAGAAGCTGCTGGCGGCGCGCTACAACCGGCCGGGCCAGCGGGTCGTGGATCACCGCACCTGGGTCTTCCTCGGCGACGGCTGCCTGATGGAGGGCATTTCGCACGAGGCCTGCTCGCTCGCCGGCACGCTGAAGCTCGGCAAGCTCGTCTGCCTGTACGACGACAACGGCATCTCGATCGACGGCGAAGTGCGCGGCTGGTTCACCGACGACACGGCCGGACGCTTCCGCGCCTACGGCTGGCACGTCGTCGAGGACGTGGACGGTCACGACCCGGCGGCCGTGGCCGCCGCGATCGACGAGGCGCTGGCCGACGGCGAACGGCCGTCGCTGATTTGCTGCCGCACCGTCATCGGCTTCGGCGCCCCGAACAAGCAGGGCACCGCCGCGACCCACGGCGCACCGCTCGGCGACGACGAAATCGCCGCGGCCCGCGCGGAGCTCGACTGGCAGCACCCGCCGTTCGAGGTACCCGCCGACATTCGCGCGGCCTGGGACGGCCGCGAGCGCGGGCGCGCCGCGCAGGACGACTGGGAGCGGCGCTTCGCCGACTGGGCGGCGGCGCACCCGGAGCTGGCCGAAGAATTCGCCCGCTGCCAGCGCGGCGAGCTGCCCGCCGACTGGGCGAGCTTCGCCGACGAGGCGATTGCGGCGATCGACGGCGACGGCGCCGACATGGCGACGCGCAAGGCCTCGCTGGTCGCGCTCGAGGCCTACGCGCCGCGGCTGCCGGAACTCGTCGGCGGTTCGGCCGACCTGACCGGCTCGAACCTGACGAAGCACTCCGGCTCGGTGCCGGTCGGCAGCGACGGCGCGGGCGGCAACTACGTCTACTATGGCGTCCGCGAGTTCGGCATGTCGGCCATCGCGAACGGGCTCGCGCTGCACGGCGGCGTCATCCCGTACACCGGCACGTTCCTGACCTTTTCCGACTACGCCCGCAACGCGCTGCGCATGGCGGCGCTCATGCGCGTCCGCCAGGTGTTCGTCTACACGCACGATTCGATCGGGCTCGGCGAGGACGGGCCGACGCACCAGCCGGTCGAGCACGTCGCGAGCCTGCGCATCATGCCGAACATGCAGGTCTGGCGGCCCTGCGACACGGTCGAGACCGCGGTCGCCTGGCGCGCCGCGCTCGAGCGCAGCGACGGGCCGACCAGCCTGGTGCTGACCCGCCAGGGCGTGCCGCACCAGTCGCGCAGCGCGGAGCAGCGCGCGGACATCGCGCGCGGCGCCTACGTGCTGAGCGACAGCGACGGCAAGCCGGACCTGCTGTTGCTCGCGACCGGTTCCGAGGTCGCGCTGGCGCAGGCCGCCGCGGCGCGGCTGCGCGAGGACGGCGTCGCCGTGCGCGTCGTGTCGCTGCCGTGCATCGAGGTCTTCGACGCGCAGCCGGCCGACTACCGCGCCGGGGTGCTGCCGCGCGACTGCACCCGGCGCATAGCGATCGAGGCCGGTGCGAGCGAGGGCTGGTGGCGTTTCGTCGGCACGGAGGGCCGCGTCATCGGGCTCGACACCTTCGGCGCGTCGGCCCCGGCGGGCAAGCTGTTCGACCACTTCGGCTTCACGCCGGACAACGTGATTTCCGTGGCCCGCGAACTGCTGGGCTGAAGTAGGCGCCGGCCGCGGCCGGCGTGACGACTCGACAGGAGAAAGCAATGACGATCAAGGTAGGCATTAACGGCTACGGCCGCATCGGCCGCAACATCCTGCGCGCGCTGTACGAGGGCGAGCGGCGCAAGGACATCGAGATAGTGGCCGTCAATGACCTCGGGGACGCGCAGACGAACGCGCACCTGACACGTCGCGACACGGCGCACGGACGCTTCCCCGGCAAGATCGAGGTCGACGGCGACTCGATGATCGTCAACGGCGACCGCATCAGGGTGCTGGCCGAACGCGATCCCGCCAAGCTGCCGTGGGGCAAGCTCGGCGTCGACATCGTCATGGAGTCGACCGGCCTGTTCAATTCAAAAGAGAAGGCGTCGGCGCACCTGAAGGGCGGCGCGAAGAAGGTGATCGTCTCGGCGCCGGCCGGCAGCGACGTGCCGACCATCGTCTACGGCGTCAACCACGACACGCTGAAGGCCTCCGACACGGTGATATCGAATGCCTCCTGCACGACCAACTGCCTGGCGCCGCTGGTCAAGCCGCTGCACGAGGCGATCGGCGTCGAGCACGGGCTGATGACGACGATCCATGCGTACACGAACGACCAGGTGCTGACTGACGTGTTCCACAAGGACCTGCGCCGGGCCCGCTCCGCCACGATGTCGCAGATCCCGACCAAGACCGGCGCCGCTGCCGCGGTCGGGCTGGTCCTGCCGGAACTGGCCGGGCGCCTCGACGGCTACGCGGTGCGCGTGCCGACGATCAATGTGTCCGCGGTCGACCTGACCTTCGTCGCCGCGCGCGAGACCTCGATCGACGAGATCAACGAGATCATGAAGGCGGCCGCGGACGGCCCGCTCAAGGGCGTGCTCGCGTACAACGACGAGCCGCTGGTTTCGATCGACTTCAACCACGACCCGGCCTCGTCGACCTACGACGCCGGGCTGACGAAAGTCATGAGCGGGACGCTGGTCAAGGTGCTGTCGTGGTACGACAACGAGTGGGGCTTCTCGAACCGAATGCTCGACACGACCATCGCCTACGCCAACGCGGGCTGACGCGATGCTGCGGATGGCCGATCTCGAGCTCGCGGGCAAGCGCCTGCTGATCCGCGAGGACCTGAACGTGCCGCTCGAGGACGGCCGGGTCGCGAGCGATGCCCGCCTGCAGGCGGCGCTGCCGACGGTTCGCGCCGCGCTGGACGCCGGCGCGGCCGTCATCCTCGTGTCGCACCTCGGGCGACCGGAGGAGGGCAAGCCGGACCCGCAGTTCTCGCTCGCGCCGGTCGCCGCGTGGCTGGGCGAGGCGCTCGGCCGCGACGTGCCGCTCGTGAGCGACTGGTCTGGCGGCGTCGAGGTCGCGCCGGGCGACGTCGTGCTGCTCGAGAACATCCGCTTCGAAAAGGGCGAGAAGGCCTCGGACGACGCGCTGTCGAAGCGCCTCGCCGGCCTGTGCGACGTGTTCGTCATGGATGCCTTCGGCACCGCGCACCGCGCGCAGGCGAGCACTTACGGCGTCGCGAAATTCGCGCCCGTCGCCTGCGCCGGCCCGCTGCTCGCGCGCGAACTCGACGCGCTCGGCAAGGCAATCGAGAGCCCCGCGCGGCCGTTCGTCGCGATCGTCGGCGGCTCGAAGGTCTCGACCAAGCTCGACGTGCTCGATGCGCTGGCCGGCCTCGTCGACACGCTGATCGTCGGCGGCGGCATCGCCAATACCTTCATCGCCGCGGCCGGCCACGCGGTCGGCAAGTCGCTGCACGAGGCGGACATGCTGGACACGGCGAGGCGGCTCGCGGCGGGCGGCGAGGGGCGGGCCGCGATCCCGCTGCCGACCGACGTCGTCACTGCGGACCGCTTCGCGGCCGACGCCACGGCAGAGGTGCGCGCCGTCGACGCCGTCGGCGACGACGAGTTGATCCTCGACATCGGGCCGGAGACCGCCGCCCGCTTCGCGGAGCTGCTGGCCGGGGCGGGAACGATCATCTGGAACGGCCCGGTCGGCGTGTTCGAGTTCGACGCGTTCGGCGCCGGCACGCAGAAGATCGCCGAGGCGATCGCCGCGAGCGACGCGTTCTCGGTCGCCGGGGGCGGCGACACGCTGGCGGCCATCGACAGGTACGGCGTCGGCGAGAATATTTCCTATATCTCGACCGGCGGCGGCGCGTTCCTCGAGTTCGTCGAGGGCAAGACGCTGCCGGCAGTCGCGATGCTCGAGGAGCGGGCGAGGGCGCGCTAGCCGGCGCCCCGGTCCCAGGGGCCGCGGATCGCGAGCGTCAGGCCGCGGGCCTGGATGTTGACAAACAGCTCGCTGCCGTCCGGCGCGAAGCACACGCCGGCGAGCTCCGACGCACTGTACGCGTTGTCCGCGAGCGGGTACTGGCGCCCGTCCGGGGTGAGCCCGACGAGGCCGCAGTGCTCCGCCGTGTCCTCGCAGACGACGAGATCGCCCCACGGGCTCCAGGTAATGTTGTCGGCATGCCGCAGCAGGCTGTCGCGGGTCGCCTCCGCGACGAGCCGCAGGTTCCCGCCGTCCGCCGCGGGGCGGTAGGCGAATACCTGGCCCAGGCGCTCGCTGCCGCCGATCGTGCAGGTCATGACCAGCTCGCCGTCCGCGTAGCACAGGCCTTCGCCGCGCGCGAAGCGGGCCGCGCCGAGGCGCTGCCCGGTGAAGCGCAGGTCGTTCGACGCCGGGTCGGGTTCCGGCAGGTCCACCCAGGCGACCGGCAAGGACTCGCCCGGGTCGAGGTCGCGGGTCAGGCCCCAGTTGCGCGTGTCGAAGCCCGGGCGACCGGCGATCGCGAGCGCCTGCAGGCGGCCGCCGGCGGCGAGCTGCCCCGGCCGCTCGGGCAGGTAGCGGTAGAACAGGCCGCGCTGACGGTCCTCGGTCAGGTACACGGCGCCGCTCGCCGGGTCGACCGCCGCCGCTTCGTGCTCGAAGCGCCCCATGCCGGTCAGCGGGCGCGGTTCGACCGGCCCCGCGTGCTGCGCGGGGACCTCGAAGACGTAGCCGTGCCGGCGCTCGCGGACGACGGTCTGCCCGTAGTGCAGCCGCTCGCCCGGGTTCTCGAAGCACTCCTCGCAGCTCAGCCAGCTGCCCCACGGCGTCGCCCCGCCGGCGCAGTTCATTTCCGTGCCGAGCAGGCTCATGAACTGTCGCTGCCGACGGCGTTCGCGCGGGTCCCAGGCGATCGTCGTGGTCCCGCCGGCGCCGGGCGTCCTGCGTTTGCCCTCGTCGTACAGGCTGCCGGGCAGCGCCAGCGGCAGGCGCTCGAGCGTGGCGCCGAACGGCCCGAAGCCGTCGACGCCGGCGATCACCTCGTGATTGCAGACCAGCAGCACCTCGCCGCGCTCGCCGGCGAAGGCCGCCATCCCGTCCGCGCGGGCCGGGACCAGCAGGCCGTCGTCCATCTCGTCGCCGGCCCGCGCGACGATGTCGTAGCGGAAGCCGTCGGGCAGGTCGAGAATGCGCGCGGGATCCGCGCGGAGCAGGCCGAAGCTCGCGCGGCTGTCTGCGCGCGCGTGGCCGGGCCGGCTCGCGGCCGCGGCCGCAAGTGCCGCCAGGAATCGTCGCCTGTCGATCATCGTCCCTGCCCGTCGTCGTCCGCGACACTGTACAACGCCCGTAACCGGCCTGTGCAATAATTCCGGCCATGCTCAGACGTACCAAGATCGTCGCCACCCTCGGGCCGGCGACCGACGACCCCGAAGTGCTCCGGGAGATGATCCGCGCCGGCCTGAACGTCGCGCGTATCAACTTCTCGCACGGCACGACCGAGGACCATCGCCGGCGCAGCCAGCTGCTGCGCGAGGCGGCGCGCGCCAGCGGCCGCGAGATCGGCATCATGGGCGACCTGCAGGGGCCCAAGATCCGCATCCGGCGCTTCCGCGAGGGCCGGGTGGAGCTCGAGGAGGGCGCGGACTTTTTCCTCGATTCGCAGCTGCCGGGCGATGCGGGCGACGAGCACGGCGTCAGCGTGGCTTACGACGAGCTGCACGAGGACGTGGCGGCCGGCGACGTGCTGTTGCTCGACGACGGGCAGATCACGCTCGACGTGCGTGCCGTCGAGGGCACGCGCATCCACACGACCGTGCGCTTCGGCGGCGAGCTGTCCGACCACAAGGGCATCAATCGCCAGGGTGGCGGGCTGTCGGCGGCGGCCCTGACCGATACCGACCGCGCCAACATCCGCACCGCCGCGGAACTCGAGATGGACTTCCTCGCAGTTTCCTTCGTGCGCAGCGCGGACGACGTCGAGGAAGCGCGCCGGCTGTTCCGGGACGCCGGCGGCAGCGGACTGATCGTGGCCAAGATCGAGCGCACCGAGGCCGTGGAGCACATCGACTCGATCATCCGCGCGTCCGACGTCGTCATGGTGGCGCGCGGCGATCTCGGCGTCGAAATGGGCTATGCCGAGCTGACCGGCATGCAGAAGCGCATCATTCGCCGCACCCGGCACATGAACCGGGTCGTGATCACGGCGACGCAGATGATGGAGTCGATGGTCGCGAGCCCGATCCCGACGCGCGCGGAAGTCTCGGACGTCGCCAACGCGGTCATGGACGGCTCCGACGCGGTCATGCTGTCGGCCGAGACGGCCGTCGGCGACTACCCGGTCGAGGCCATCGCCGCGATGGCGGAGGTCTGCAAGGGCGCCGAGAAGCACACGCTCGCGCGCGGCCGCACGACGCACCGGATGGACGACAAGTTCGAGCACGTCGACGAGGCGATCGCGATGGCCGTCATGTACACGGCCAACCACATGGACGTCAAAGCCATCATCGCGCTGACGGAGTCCGGCTCGACGACGCTGTGGATGTCGCGCATTCGCTCCGACATCCCGATCTACGCGTTCACGCCGCACGTCGCGACCCGGCGTCGCGTAACGATGTACCGCGGTGTCTACCCCGTCGAGTTCAAGATCGAGCACACCGAGATCCTCGAGCTGTACCGCGATATTTTCGCCACGCTGCTCAAGCACGAGCTGGTCAACGAGGGCGACCTCGTCCTGTTCACCAAGGGTGACCTGCAGGGCGTGTCCGGCAGCACGAACTCGATGAAGATCATCCGCGTCAAGTCCGACCTCTGATGCCGGGCCCCGGCCGGTGAGCGTCGCGGCGCGCTGGCTCCTGCGCGGGCTGCTCGTCGCCGCCGGGCTCGCCGTGATCGCCGCGTTCCTGGCCTGGCTCGCGCTGCGCGCCAGCCTGCCGCAGCTCGACGGCCGGATCACGGCCGCCAGCCTGGCCGCGCCGGTCAGCGTGGAGCGCGATGCCCTCGGCATCCCGACGCTCACCGCGGCGAATCGTCGCGACCTGGCCTACGCCACCGGCTTCGTGCACGGCCAGGATCGTTACTTCCAGATGGACCTGATGCGCCGCAGCGCCGCGGGCGAGCTCGCGGAGCTCGTCGGCGCGGCCGCGCTGCCGCACGACCGCAAGCTGCGCTGGCACCGTTTCCGGGCCCGCGCGCAGGCGGTGCTCGCGCAGGGCACGGACGACGAGCGCGAATTGCTCGAGACCTATGCCGCGGGCGTCAACGACGCGCTGGCCGCGATGTCGGGTCCGCCCTTCGAGTACCGGCTGCTGCGCGGCGAGCCGCGGCCCTGGCGGGCCGAGGATTCGCTCCTGATCGTCTACGCCATGTTCGTGGATCTGAACGACGAGCGTGCCGACCGCGACGCCGAGCGCGGCTACGCCGCGCGCGTGCTGCCGGACGTGGTCTTCGCCTGGCTGTATCCCCCGGGCACGCGCTGGGACGCGCCCGTCAGCGGCGAGCCCCATCGCCGCGGCTCGCTGCCCGGCCCGGAGCTCTACGACCTGCGTCCGTACCGCCTGCCGCTGGACGGCGAGGCGCCATCCGACGAGGGCTGGCTGCCCGGCAGCAACAACTGGGCGGTCGGCGGCGCGCTGACCGCGGACGGGCGCGCGATCGTCGCCAACGACATGCACCTCGGGCTGCGCGTGCCGAACGTCTTCTACCGCGCACGGCTGCGGGTCGAGGGTGCGAGGCCGGTGGACGTCAGCGGCGTCACGCTGCCGGGGGCGCCGGTGGTCGTCGCCGGCAGCAACGGGCGCGTGGCCTGGGGCTTCACGAACAGCTACGGCGACTGGAGCGACGCAATCGTCGTGCACCCCGGCCAGGCGCCGGGTACTTACCTGGCGCCCGGCGGCGAGCGCGAGTTCACGGTCCACGAGGAGGTCATAGCGGTGCGCGACGCGCCCGACGAGCGCCTGCTCGTGCGCGAGACGACCTGGGGACCGGTGCGCGAGGACCTCGTGCACCCGGACGGCGAGCTGGCCGTTGCCTGGACCGCGCACCACCCGGACGCCGTCAATCTCGTCCAGCTCGAACTGGAGCGGGTCGCGAGCGTCGACGAGGCGCTCGGGGTCGCGAGCCGCATGGGTATACCGCCGCAGAATTTCGTCGCGGGCGACGCCGACGGCAACATCGGCTGGACGATTGCCGGCCGCATACCCCTGCGCGGCGCTTACGACCCGGGCCTGCCCGCCGACGGCCGCGAACAGGCCGGGTTCACCGGCTGGCTCGCGCCGGCCGACTACCCGCGCATCGTCAACCCGCCCGGGCACCGGCTGTGGACCGCGAACGCGCGGGTCGTCGACGCCGACATGCTGGCGCTGATCGGGGACGGCGGCTACGACCTCGGCGCGCGGGCGCGGCAGATCCGCGACGGGCTGGCGGCGCGCGAGCGATTCGCGCCCGCCGACATGCTCGCCATCCAGCTCGACGACCGTGCGCTGTTCCTCGACCACTGGCGCACGCTGCTGCTCGAGCTCCTGGACGACGCCGCGGTCGCGAACAGCCAAGGGCGCGCCGGCTATCGTCAGCTCGTGCGCGACTGGCAGCCGCGCGCGTCGGTCGACTCGGTCGGCTACCGGCTCGTGCGCGAGTTCAGGAGCGCCGCGCGCGCCGAGCTGTTCCGGGTGCTGATGCTGCCGGTGCGCGAGGCCTACCCGCACGAGGTGCCGCTGCGGATGAGCAACCAGTTCGAAGGACCGGCCTGGCAGCTGCTGCAGGAGCGGCCGGCGCACCTGCTGCCCGGCAACGTGCCGAGCTGGCGCGGCC
>ERZ869936.502-NODE-502-length-36566-cov-5.988743_pt1 | contig 36566 bp, 35 predicted proteins | sample MGYA00520876_ERZ869936 | MGnify/ENA primary metagenome ERZ869936 (study PRJEB32218, sample SAMN09650985) | biofilter metagenome | isolation source: enrty point of leading RO module | place: Saudi Arabia: Thuwal, RO plant located on Red Sea | collected 2016-02-17 ... | reverse complement strand
CATACGAGATGTGCGGACGTGACTGGAGTTCAGACGTGTGCTCTTCCGATCTGTGAGGGAGGTGATCTCGACCAGCGAGGAAACGGCGCCCGCCTGCACCATGATCGTGGTGTCGTCGAGGAGCGCCGGGTCGTTGTCCAGCGGGTTGCCCGCGGCATCGTCCAGCGAGGCGGTCACGGGTATCTGAAGTTGCAGGCTGCCCTCGTCCGTCGGCGTGACCTCGACGATGAAGAAACCCGGCAAAGTCTCGGTGACCGCGCCGAAGACAACGGCCGAAGCCCCGGCGTTGGAAAAATCGTCCGTCGTGATCGTCGCGGCATCCATGTCCTCGCTGAAGGTCACGGTGAAGATGACGGTGGTGCCGACCCCCACCGGGCCGCCGCCCCGGTCATCGACGATGCCGGTGAGCGTGGGCGGGGTGCTGTCGGGGTTCACCGCGAGCGTGACGTCGTCGAGGAGCGCCGGATCGTTGTCGAGAGGGTTGCCGGCCACGTCGGTGATCGTGGCGATCGTCGGAATCCGAAGCTGCAGGGTGCCGACGGTTGCCGGCGTGACCTCGACGGTGAAGACGCCCGGGGCGGTCTCGGCGATCATACCGAAGCTGATGCCGGAGGTTCCCGCGTTGTCGAAATCAGCCGCGCTGACCGTCGCGGCGTTCATGTCCTCGCTGAAGGTCACGGTGTACGTCACCGGCGTGTTCACATCGACCGGTCCGCCGCCCCGGTCATCCGCGATGTCGGTGAGCGTCGGCGGGACCGCCTCCGGCGTCGTTTTCGTGATCTCGACCTGCGCCAGCCCGACGCGCTGGCTGGTCGTCCCCACGCCGTTCTCGGCGGTCAGGATCTCGATGCCGATATAACGCGCCGAAATCCCGCCGAGGGAAAGGATGTCATCGGGAACGTAAGGAGTGGAGGGGCCTGCGAGAGTCCTCGTCGAACCAAGCCGGGTCCAGTCTCCGCCGCTGAAATCATAATCCCCGGTCTTGGTCTTGGAATTCGGCATCGCCGGCAGCGCGTCGATCCCGACCCCGCTGGAATAGTAGATGTTGTAGTTCCGCGTGTCCTCGCCCGACCCGTTGTAGCGGTTGCTCCAGACGAACATTTCATCGAGGCCGCCGATGACGGCACCGAGATCGATGACGACCCAGCCGATCTTGCCGTTGGCCGAGCTCGCGGGGTCGAGCCGGGAATTCGCGAGCCACTCGGACTGCCAACCGACACCGCTGGCATGGGTCCACTGGGAAGGGTCTGCGGGATCCGCCGAGGTGTCGATCCCCGGAGCGTGGTCGCCGGTCGCCCAGCCCACGTTCGTGGCATTCACCATGTCGGTCAGGTGGCCGAGCGTGGACGGCCAGTTGCCACCGTCGTGACCGGTGATGCCTGTGACCGGGACGACGACGGCGTGAACCGTGAGCGCGGAAGCCGCGAAAAGAATGGCGACGGCGGACTGCAGGGGATGTGTGGGTTTCATGGGTTGAATGAAAACAGATACCGCCGGTTCGCCGAGCCGGCCATGGGTCGGACTGCCACCCGGCCGGCGGCGTGCCCGCACGAAGGTCCTTTCCCCGGCAGGGAAGATCGGTTGCACCGCATTCCCGGAAAAGCGCCCCGGATCAGCGGCGGCGGCGGAGAAGGCCCAGGAAGCCCAGGCCACCGAGCAGGGCGACGACGGGCTCGGGTACCGCGGTGACGGCGACCTCCTGGAAGCCGACCCGGGTGGCGTCGCCGCCGTTGTCGATGATCTCGATCCCGATGTAGCGCGCCGATGCGCCGTTCAAATCGAATACCTGGAGTCCGGACTGGGTGCCGGACTGTCCGGTATAGATCGAGGTCCATCCTCCGCTCGAGAAGTCGTAGTCAGCGGACGTTCCATTGGTCCGACCGTGGGCCACCGCGACGTTCGGAGACGAAGAAAGGTAGATATTGAAGTCGGTGGCGACCCGGCCGGAGTTCTCGCGGATGTGCCAAAGATAGAACTCGTCGAGGTTGGCGGTGACGCTGCCCAGGTCCAGGACCGTCCACCCGATCTTGCCATTCGTCGCAACATCGTCGCCGGCCTCCCCGTCGAGAATATCCTGGGACTGCCACTCACCTCCGTACGTCGGATTGAGTTGCTGGGGGTTGCTCGTCGAGGAAAGCGTCCAGGTCGAAGGGTGGCCTTCGCCGGTCGGCCAAGTCGGACTGCCATCCACACCGTAGCCGTTCATGCCCGAACCGTTGATCATGTCGGTGATCGTGCCGGTGTAGTTGGACGACTCGTTGTGACCGAAGACCTCGACCACCGGCACCACCGTGGCGGCGTGGGCGCTGGCAACGAAAAGGACCGCGGCGGCGGCGAGAAGCGGGGCTTTCATGGCGATGGGATGACCGAGCCGTGGCGGCCTGACGACCCGCCACGAGGAGGGTCCCCGTTTTCAGCGAGATCCCCGGGGCGCTCAAATCTTTTGTCAGCCGCATCTGTTACTGTAATGGTGTCAACGACTCGCCATGCAGCCTTTTCGCGCACTTTCCACTGTGGAACAGCTTGCCCGCCATCTGCGGAGCGAGATCCTGCGGGGCGGATTGGGCGAGACGCTGCCGGGGATCGCACAACTGGTCCGCGAACTCGGAGTCGGGACGGAGACGGCGATCGCGGCGGTGGCGATGCTCGAGCGGGAGGGACTGGTGGCCAGCCAGGGTGCCCGCCGGCCGCGCAGCATCCGGCGCACGGCGAAGGTCTCCACAGCCCCGGGACTCAACATCGAGATCCTGCTCTACGAGGACAGCGACGCCCGGGACGAGATCATGATCGACCTGCGACACCAACTGCACGAGACGGGACACAGCCCGAATTTCTCCCGTCGAACCCTGCTCGAACTCGGAATGGACCCGAAACGGGTGGCGGGGTTCGTCCACCGGACCCCGGCCGACGCCTGGGTGGTGCGGGCGGGGTCGCGACCAATCCTGGAATGGTTCGCGGCGCGGGCGACGCCCGCCTTCGCGATGTTCGGGCGCCAGGCCGAGGTGGATCTCGCCAGCGTCGCGACCGTGAAATCGCCGGCTTTGGCCGAAGCTCTGGACAAGCTGGTGGCCCTCGGTCACCGCCGCATCGTCATGATGGTCCGGGAGGAGCGCCGGAAACCCCATCCCGGACTTCCGGAGCGACGTTTTCTCCAAAAACTCCAGGCGCTCGGCGTCGCGGTCGGCCCCTACCACCTTCCGGACTGGGAAAACCATCCGGAGGGTTTTCACTCGCGGCTCGAATCGCTCTTCGAGCGCACCCCGCCGACCGTGCTGATCTTCGATGAACCGGCGTTGTTTTTCGCCACCGAGCACTTCCTCAGCCGGCGGCGCCTCGCGGTGCCGGAGGATGTTTCGCTGCTGGTCCTCGAAGACCACCCGGCCTTCGCGTGGTTCCGGCCCCCGGTTTCGCATTTGCGCACCGATTCGCGCCAGTGGGTCCGGCGCGTGGTCCAGTGGGCGAACAACGTGGCACGCGGCAGGGACGACCGCCGCGAGACGCTGACCCACGCCAGGTTCATCGCGGGCGGCACGATCGGTCCGGCGCCGAATGATTGAGGACCGCCGCCCTCACTGCCCGCGCCACACCTTGCGCACGAATTTCTCCATCTCCGGCAGGTGGGCGTCGAATTCCTCGACCAGTTTCAACTGCGTGCGGCAGCGTTCGAGGTTGTGGTCGGGGCGCTTGGTCTTGAAGTAGACGTCGCCCTCCAGGTGGTCGGTGAGGAAGCGCATGGCGACCTCGAGCGTGATCAGCTTTCCCGAGAAGGCCAGCAGGCCGACCTCGGCCTCGTTGAGGAATTCCTTCGCGCTATCCAGATAACCTTCCACCAGTGCCTCGAACATCGGCATCCGCAGGGCCACCTTCGAGAGATCGCGCTCGTCCTCCGCCGCCGGACTGACCGCGGTGCGGACCAGGTCGCCGAAATCGTAGAGCACCGAACCGGGCATGACGGTGTCGAGGTCGATCACGCAGACCGCCTCGTCGGTCTCCTCGTCGATCATCACGTTGTTGATCTTGGTGTCGTTGTGGGTGATGCGCTGCGGGATCTCGCCGGAGGCGAGGCCATGCAGCACCCGGTCCACCTCGCCTTCCTGGCGACGCACGAACTCCAGCTCCGCGGCCACCGAGCCGGCGCGCCCGCAGGGATCGGACTCGGCGACCTGCATCAGCCGCCGGTAGCGCTTCCGCGTGTGGTGGAAGTCGGGGATCGTCTCCTCGAGCTCGTCCGCCGGCAGGTCGCTCACCAGGTCCTGGAACGAGCCGAAGGCCCGTGCCGCCTGGTAGGCCTGGCGGGTGTTCTCGACGATGTCGTAGGTGTGGCAGCCCTCGATGCAGTTGTAGCAGCGCCAGATGCCGCCTCCCGGCCCGCTGACCCAGAACCGGCCGCCGCGGCCGGGGTAGAGGTTGAGCGTCTGCCCGCCGAGGTCCTTCTTCACCCGCAGCACCTTCCAGTTGATGTGGCGGGTCACGCACTCGACGTTGCGCATCACCGCCAGCGGATCCTTGAAGACCTTCTCGTTGATCCGCTGGAGGATGTAGCGGTGGAGCGAGCCGTCGCCCGCCTCGAAGGTCGCCCGGTAGGTCGCGTTGATGTGGCCGCTCTGGATTTCCTCGCCGGTGACGAACTCCCCTTCGATGGCGAACTGATTCGAGATCTGCCGGATCGATTCGAGAACGTGGGGATCGACCTGGCTGACCGGGGACGTGGAAGGAACCATGGATTTATGCGGGAAAGCAAGGGAGCTATCAGACCCGTCCGGCCCGGACAAATCCCAAAATGCTCCGTGCGTCGCAGGGCGATCAAGCTGGGGATGGAATGATGCGGGGCGCCGGGAATTGGGGAGCATGATGGACTTGATGGACAGGATGAATGGGAGCCCGCTCCCGGTCTCCGGCCTCTCGCAGGAGGAGCCGCGCGCCGTCGAAGCGACAGATTTCAGATCTCATCATGTCCATCCTTTGAATCCTCTCCATCAAGCAACCCATTCCTCCCTGGCTTGATCACCCTTTCACGCCGCCTGCCGGAGATTCGGCCTTGATTCATCGATCCGGCTCCCCGAGACCCGCCCTCATGCGTCCGGCCCGCCCTTTCAGCTATCCCGGCATCGACGGGGACGTCGCCCGGCTCGGACGGCTGCTGGATCTGGGCCTGAAGGCCGCCGACTGGGCGCCGCCCAGCCCGGCCGCGGTGCTCAATCTCGCCTGCGGCCGGGCGGACGAGACCGGCGTGCTGGTCGAGGCGCTCGCCCCGGCCGGCGCGCCGCTGTTCCTCGTGGGCATCGACCTCCGGGCACCGGAAATCGACGAGGCCCGCAACCGCTGGCTCCCGGCCCGCCAACCGGGCCAGGAACTCGATTTCCGCAGCGGAGACGCCTCGCGGATCGACCGGATGCGCCAGCTCCCGCGCTTCGACTTCACCTTCATCCGCCACCAGAACTTCTGGAACGACCCGGAGGTCTGGACGCGCCTCTACCGCCACGCGCTCGGCGCGCTGAAACCCGGTGGACGGCTGGCGATCACCTCGTATTTCGACCGCGAGCACGACCTCGCCAGCGCCTGCCTCCGCCAGCTCGGTGCCCGTCCGGTCGCCGACCTCGTCCATCCCGCCTCCCGCCCCCTCCCGGACGCCCCGGGAAAGTCGGTCGACCGCCGTCTGGCGCTGTTTCGCTACTCGGCGTAGAGCCGGTCGATCATCGCCGTGCTCTTGCGGCCGGGCAGCACGCTCAGCTCCATCTGGTTCATCGTGTAGGCGAAGCTGATCCCGTTTTCCGGATCGCCGAAGCCGTGGCTGCCCCCCGCACCCGGATGCCCGAAGGCGCCCACCTCCGGACCGTAGAGGTGCCGGATCTTGCCGCCATCCGCGTCGAGCGGATCCATCTGGCAGCCGGCGGAAAAGGCGGTCGGCTGCATCAGCACACGGTCGTCGCCCTCGATGCGCCGCGTGCCCAGCGCCTCGAGCACCCGCCCGCTGAAGGGCCCGGGCATCGCGCCGATCGCCACCTGGTAGAATTTCGCCAGCGCGCTGGCGGTGCCGACGCCGCCCTTGGCGGGAAAGCCGGCCTGCCACGCCTTCGGATCATTCATCTCGCGCACCGAACGGAATCCGGTCGGCGAGCGGAAGGACCGGAAGGTGAGGCTGCCCTCGCGCGCGAACTCCTTGTAGAACAGCGCGTCGCTCTCCCCCACCTTGGCACGCCCCGGGTGCAGCTCGGCCACCCGCGCGAACTCGCTTTCCGGCAGGCCAATCCAGAATTCCAGCCCCAGCGGCCCGGCCACCCGCTCGTTCCAGAAGGCGCCGAGAGACATCCCCGTGAGCCGCCGCACCGGCTCATCGACCAGCGGGCCGAAGGTCCGCGGATGATAGCCGTGTCCCTCGCCCGGACGCCATGCCGGCGCCTGCGCCTCGATCGCGGCCACGATCTCCGCGTGATCCCACGCATCGGCCGGCCGATCGAGCGCCGCCAGGCCGCACTGATGCGAAAGCAGATCGCCGAAGGTCGCTCCGGCCACCGGAAACTCCGGCCACACCTCGCGCACCGGGGTTTCCACTCCGAGCCCGCGCTCGTCCAGCGCCAGCAGCAGGGTGGCCGATGCCGGTCCCTTGGTCGCCGAATATACCGGCACCAAGGTGTCCGCCGTCCATTTCCTCCGGTGGTCGCGCTCGCACCAACCGCGCCCCTCGTTCAGCACCTCGGTCCCCCGCCACCACACGCTGACCGAGGCACCCAGCTCGCCGTCGTCGTGAAAATTTTCGTGAAACTGTTCGAGCACCCCCCCGAGGGCCGCCGGCGAAACTCCCATGCGCGGACCCTCGCCGCCCCCATCCCGCTTGCCAACCGCCAAACTCCCCGGGCTCAGATTTCCCCGAGGGTCGCCAGGTCGGCGTCCTGGCTGGCGCGCCCGCGCAGCGACTCATCCATCGAGAGCGCGCGCCGCAGGTGGGACCTCGCCCGCTTCGGCTCGCCGAGCACGGCATGGTAGCAGGCGATGTTGTAGTGAAAGAGGGGGTCGTCGATCAGGCTCGAGGGACCCGTCATCAGCCAGTTGCGGGCGGCTTCGGTGTCCCCCGTCTCGTGCAGGCAGTACGCCGCATGGATGAAAAACCGGGGCTCCTTCGGCTCCCGCAAACACAGCAGCCGCCCCGTGTCCGCGCCGGCGTTCCAGCGCTCGGCCTTCATTTGGGCAACCAGTTTCAGCTCCAGCGCCTGCTTGCGCATCCGGTCGCGGGCGTCGAGCCCCTCCAACTCCCTCAACGCGTCCTCGGGGAGCCCCAGCTCCAGCCATCCGAGCGCGGTTTGAAGCACTGAAACCAGTCCCATCGGCGGAACGCTAGCACCCCGCGTGCCGCGGGGGCAATCCTTCGCTTAGCGGATCGGCACCCGGGCCTCCGCCAGGCGCGCCGGACGATCGGAACGCTTCCCGACCTCCTCGCCGACCCGACGCAGCATCGCAATCAGGTAGGCATTGAGAAAATATTCCTTCAGCAGCACCTCGCGGGCCTCGCCGTTCTTGGATTTCCTTACCACTTTCATCATTCGTCGGAGTTTCGAATCGGGAAAAAATTCCCGTTATCTGCACCCTACGACGCTCAGGGCAGCCGCAAGCGATTTCGAGTCCGGCGAATCGAAACTTGGAACTTGCCCCGCGCCGATTACATCAGTCCACCGTGCCGCAGATCCCACGAGAAACCGTCGAACAGGTGCTGGCCGCCACCGACATCGTGGACCTGATCGGTCAGTACTTGCCGGTCAAGCGTGCCGGTACCCGCTTCCAGGCGCTCTGCCCGTTCCACAACGAAAAGACGCCATCGTTCTCGATCGACCCGGTCCGACAGTTCTTCCACTGCTTCGGCTGCAAGAAAAGCGGCGACGCGATCAGCTTCGTCCGCGAGTACGAGGGCCTGCCCTTCGCCGACGCGGTCCGCAAGCTCGGCGAGCGCGCCGGCATCGCCATCGTCGAGCAGGAACTCGACCCCCGCGAGGAGGCCGAGCGACGCCGTCGCGGCCAGCTCCTCGAGCTCCACCGGAAGCTGACGAAGTATTACCACGATCTGCTGCTGGCCGCCCTGTAGTCGGACAACTACCGAGACTACCTCAAGAACCGCGGTTTCACCCGCGAGACCGCGGAAAAATGGCAGATCGGCTGGGCCCCACCGAGGGAAATGTTCGTCCAGTGGGCGAAGCAGGAGGGCCTGCGCGGACGCGACCTCGCCGAGGCAGGCATCATCAAGACCGGACCGCGCGGCTCCTACTTCTACTTCCGCAACCGCCTGATGTTCCCCATCGCCAACGACTATGGGGACGTGATCGGTTTCTCCGGGCGCCAGCTCGAGGACAACCCGAAGGAGGGCAAATACGTCAACACACCCGAGACGCCGCTGTTCAAGAAGTCGAACGTCCTCTTCGGCCTCGACAAGGCGCGCAAGGGCATCATGGACGAAAAGGCGGTGCTCATCTGCGAGGGGCAGATCGACGCCATCGCCTGCCAGGAACGGGGCATCGCCAACGCCATCGCTCCGCTCGGCACCGCCTTCCCCGCCCAGCACGCGCGCACCCTGCGGCGCTACACCAAGACCGCCATCCTCTGCTACGACTCGGACACCGCCGGCAACAAGGCGGTCGAAAGCGCCTTCCTCACGCTCGCCGCCGACGGCATCGCGGTGAAGGTCGTCTCGATGCCCCCGGGCGAGGATCCCGATTCCTTCATCAAGGCGAACGGCGTCGAGGCCTTCCGCGAACTGCTCAGCCAGGCGGGCAGCTTCTTCGACTTCCGGGTGCGTCTCTCCGGCGACCTCACCGACCCGTTCCGGCGTTCGACCTTCATCGACGAGTCCGCGGCCCAGCTCGCCGTGATCCAGGACGACGTTTCCCGGGAAACCCTCATCCAGCACCTCGCCACCCGCCTGCGCATCGGGGCGCCCGATCTGCAGGCCGCCGTCACCCGCGCCCGCCGGGCCGCGAAAAACCCGAGGCGCCGACGCTTCGAGCAGAGTGAGGAAAAGACCGCCGCCGTCGTCGAGCCCTCGCCGCTCGACGGCCGCATCGGCGCGCTGTGCTCGCTCGCGCTCCACTCGGCCGAGGCGCGCGACTGGCTCGGCGAGCAGTTCGAAACCATCCATGAACTCCAGGAGCAGCTCGACGGGGTGGGCATCCTTCAGGCCGTCCTTTCCCACCGCCCCGACCCGACATCCCCCGCCTCGGTGAACGGATTTCTCTCCGACCTGCCCGAGTCCGACCGCCTCGCGCTGGTCTCCGACCCGTCCTTCAGCGACCCGCCGCCCGACGATCCCGTGGCCGGCGCCACCCAGACCCTCGCCGACGCCTCGGCGCTCGCGCTGGAGAAGGAGGACGCCCGGATCAAGGCCGCGCTCAACGACCCGAAACTCGGTGCCGAGGAAGTGGCCAGGCTCTTCGAGCGCGCCAAGGAGATCGCCGAGCTGCTCGCCGGCCTGCCCGCCCGTGCGCTCACCAACGACCGCTTCGCTCCGCGCAGCCGCCGTCGCGAGACGCGAAAACCTTGGAAAAAAGAGGGTTTTCGCGACGAAAGAAAACCTTGACCGGGGCACTACGTCCGGAAATGTTCCGCCCGCGTTTCCGCCCACGGCAGATCCGCCCGCTAATGGGTGAGGTCTATCCCGGCGTCTCCATCGTCCCGCAATGTCATCCAAGAAAGCCACCAAAACCGCCAAGAAGGCGGCTCGCAAGACGGCCACTCCCAAGACCGCCAAGAAAGCGGTGAAGAAGAAAGCCCCCGCGAAGAAGGCCGCGCCCAAGAAGAAGGCCCCCGCCAAAAAACCGGCGGCGCCGAAGAAGGCGGCTCCGAAAAAGGCACCTGCCAAGAAGAAGGCCGCTCCGAAGAAGGCGGCGGAGAAGAAGCCGGTGCCGGCGAAAAAGCCTGCGTCTCCGAAGAAAACTCCTTCCAGCAAAGCCTCCGCCGAGAAGCCGGAGGACGCCAAGCCCGCGGCGGAGGTAAAGCCGGCGGCAAAGGCAGCCGAGAGCGAGGATCCCAATGCCGAAGGCGGCAAGCGCCGGATCGACACCCCGGAGATCCAGGAGAAGATCCGCGAACTCATCAAGCTCGCCAAGGAGCAGGAATACCTCACCTACGACGACATCAACGAGGTCCTGCCGAACGACCTCGTCGAACCCTCCGACGTCGAGGCGATCATGCAGCAGCTCCGCGACATGGAGTTCGACATCATCGACGCCTCCGAGGTCGACCGCTTCAAGGACAAGAAGCGCGAGTCCGGTGACGACGACGCGGCCGAGACCAAGGACCAGAAGCTCGACATCCTCGACGACCCGGTCCGCATGTATCTCAAGCAGATGGGCCAGGTGCCGCTGCTTACCCGCGAGCAGGAGGTCGAGATCTCCAAGCGCATCGAGGACGCCGAGATCGAGGTCGCCAAGCAGCTTCACCTCTTCGGCTTCGTCGCCGACAGCTATCTCGAACTCGCCGACAAGCTCACCCGCGGCAAGGAGCGCTTCGACCGCGTGATCCTCGACAAGAAGATCGAGTCGCGCGAGCGCTACATGAAGAGCCTTTCGAAGCTCTGCGACCAGCTCCGGCAGCTCCACGAGGAGAACGACACCATCTTCCGCCAGCTCTCCGCCAAGGCGCCGCGCGGCAAGAAGAAGCTGCAGGACAAGTTCGAGAAGAACCTCCAGACGCTCCACCGCGTCTACTCGCGATTCTACTTCAAGCAGAAGGTCACCGAGGACTTCTGCGAACAGGTCGAGGAATTCCAGGCGAAGTTCTGGAAGTACGGACGGAAGTTGAAATCAACGCCGAAGAACAAGGAGTACCAGACCAAGGTCCGCGAACTCCAGCAACGCTCGTGGCACACCGCCGAGGACTTCGACGAGACCAACAAGCAGCTCCGCCACTGGTTGCGCGAGGCGCTCAAGGCCAAGACGGAGATGGTCGAGGCCAACCTGCGGCTCGTGATCTCGATCGCGAAGAAATACACCAACCGCGGCCTCTCCTTCCTCGACCTCATCCAGGAGGGCAACATGGGCCTGATGAAGGCGGTCGAGAAATTCGAGTACCGCCGCGGCTACAAGTTCTCGACCTACGCGACGTGGTGGATCCGCCAGGCGATCACCCGCTCGATCGCCGACCAGGCGCGGACGATCCGCATCCCGGTCCACATGATCGAGACGATCAACAAGCTGATGCGCGTCCAGAAGCAGCTCGTCCAGGAATACGGCCGCGAGCCTTCCCCGGAGGAGATCGCGGAGGAGATCCACCTTCCCGTCGAGCGCGTGCGCGCGGTCCTCAAGATGGCCCAGCAGCCGATCTCGCTGCAGGCCCCGGTCGGCGACTCCGACGACACGTCGTTCGGCGACTTCATCGAGGACAAGGCCGCCGAGAACCCGATGGAGGAGGCCGGCTTCGCGATGCTCAAGGAGAAGATCGGCGACGTGCTGTGCACGCTCACCGAGCGCGAGCGCGAGGTGCTCGAGCAGCGCTTCGGCCTCAAGGACGGCTACAGCCGCACCCTTGAGGAGGTCGGTCGCCAGTTCCAGGTCACCCGCGAGCGGATCCGCCAGATCGAGGCCAAGGCATTGCGCAAGATGCGCCACCCCACCCGCATCCGGAAGCTCGAGGGCTTCATCGAGCTGCCGGGGATGTGATCCGGAGGTGGGGCGCCCCCGCCCCACGACCTGAGAGCCGGTTCGCACCTCTCCTCGTCCTTCGCGGGGCGGGGGCGCCCCGCCTCCTATTTCCCTTGCCCATCCGCCCTCACGCCGGATGCTCCGCCCCATGCGCTGGCTTGAACGAATCGAGAACCGGCTCCACTGGATCGCCTTCCCCGGGATTTTCAAGTGGATCACGCTGCTCGGTGCCATCGTCTTCGCCTCACAGCTCGCCGATCCGGGAATCGCCTCCGCCGTCGCCTTCGACCGGGCGGCCATCCTCGACGGCGAATGGTGGCGGATCGCGACGTTCATTTTCGATCCCGGCATCGGGTTCAGTCCGTTCGGCGCGTTGTTCTTCTTCTTCGCGGTGATGATCGCGTTCCTGATCGACAACTCGCTCGAAGCGGTCTGGAGCACCACGCGGATCACGCTCTACGTCCTGGTGTGCTGGGTCTCGTTGGGGGTGGCGCTGTGGTTCCTGCCCGTGCCCGAGGGCGGGGCCGGCCGCTACCTCTTCACCTCGATGTTCTTCGCCTTCGCCACCCATTTTCCCCGGCATGAGTTCCTGATGTTCTTCATTCTGCCGCTCCAGGTGAGGTTCCTCGCCTGGGTGGCCCTGGGTTTGCTGGTGTTCTCGGGCCTGACCTTTCCCCCGGCCTTCCTGCTGCTGCTCGCGGTCACCTTCCCCTATGCCCTCTGGGTTTTGCCCGCCTACCTCGGCAACCGAAAGACGCTGATCGAGGCCGGCGTCCGGCGGCGCAAGTTCGAACGGCAGGCCGCGCCCGAGGACGATGCCTTCCACCGCTGCGACCAATGCGGGCGCACGGAACTCACCGACCCCGAACTCGACTTCCGCACCATGACGGACGGAACCGAGTATTGCATCGACCATCTTCCGGAAGATCCTGCCTCATCATGAGTTCGTTCAATCCTGAAGACGTTCGCGACGAGTTCCCGATCCTCGCCACCGAGGTCAACGGGCGGCCGCTCGTCTATCTCGACAACGCCGCCACCTCCCAGAAGCCGCGCCGCGTGCTCGACGCCTCCCGCCGCTACTACGAGGAGCTGAATTCGAACATCCACCGCGGCACCCACCACCTCGCCCGCGCCGCGACCGGGGCCCACGAAGACGCCCGCGAAGTCGTCGCCCGGCACCTCAACGCCTCGGCCACCGAGGAGGTCATCTTCACGTCGGGCACCACCGACGGCATCAACCTCGTCGCCAGCATCCTGACCGGCGGAATCCAGGCAGGAGACGAGATCCTGATCTCCACCCTCGAGCACCACTCGAACATCGTGCCTTGGCAGATGCTCTGCGAGCGCAGCGGCGCAAGGCTCGTGGTCATCCCCTGCGACGACCATGGCGTGCTCGACCTCGACGCCTTTCACCAGCTTCTCAACGAAAGGACCCGCATCCTCGCGCTGACATGGATCTCCAACGCCTTCGGCACCGTCAACCCGGTCGCCGAAATGACCGCCGCCGCGAAGGCGGCCGGGGCCATGGTTCTGATCGATGCCGCCCAGGCCGTGCCCCACATGCCGGTCGACGTACAGGCGCTCGGCGCCGACTTCCTCGTCTTCTCGGGGCACAAGATCTACGCGCCCACCGGGATCGGCGCGCTCTGGGGGAGAAAGGAACTGCTGGAAGCATTACCCCCGTGGCGCGGCGGCGGCGAGATGATCAAGGAAGTCCGCTTCGAGGGCCCCACCTACAACGACCTGCCGTTCAAGTATGAAGCCGGCACCCCGAACATCGAGGGAGCCATCGCGCTCGCCGAGGCGCTCCGTTTCGCCGGGGAGATCGGCATGGAAGCCATCCACGATCACGAATGCTCCCTGCTGAAGCAGGCGGCGGCGGCCCTTTCGTCGATCGAAGGAGTCCGCCTCTACGGCCCGGGTGATCGGGCCGGTGCGATCTCCTTCGCCATCGACGGCGTTCATCACTACGACCTCGGCACCCTGATCGACCAGATGGGCGTCGCCGTCCGCACCGGTCACCACTGCTGCCAGCCGCTGATGGCCCGCTTCGGCATCACCGGCACCACCCGCGCCTCCTTCGCCTGCTACAATACGACCGAGGAGGTCGACGCCCTGGCAAGCTGCGTCGAGAAGGCGGCGATGATGCTTCGGTAGCCCAAGCCTCCGGCGAATATTTCTCCGGCCGCTTCGTTTAAACAGGGCATGCGATCCCTGCTTCTCGTTCTTCTCCTTGCGACTTCCGCATCCGCCTGGATCGACGCCGGACCACTCCCGACGATTCCGCACACGTCGCGGGTTCTCACGGTCGAGGATGTTGAAACCTATTGGTTCAACGTCCTGCGCCGGACCGAGATTCCACGGCGACCCAGCGCGCTCCACCCCGAGAAACAGAAGCAATGGGACGCGAAGATCGCCGGATTCAAGCAGCACCTCCGGCAGATTCTCAACGGTCACTTCCGCGTCGAGGCCGAGGTCGCGATGCTCCGGCACAACATCGTCGCCTGGGAACGCAAGGGAGATCCCCGGGAGGCCGATCGATGCCGTGACCGGCTGCGAGCCGTTCTGGAACACCAGGCGCTGATGAAGGCACTGGCCACCAAGGAGGAAGCCGCCCGCCGGACCGCCGACGCCGCCGAGCGTCAGGCCCGGGCCCTCGAGCGAATGGCCGCCTCGGACGACCGGGATCATACCACGGTCGTCGTTCATCCCGCTCCGACCCACTGTCCCCAACCGGCGGCCCCGACCCGGCCGGACCCGCGACCCGAACCCTGGCCCGCCGTGCCCACCCGTCCAACCCCCGAGCCACCCGGGCGCCCCTTCTGCCCGGTCGGATCCCCGGATTTTCCCGCACGGTAGCGTTCCGCCCAGTTTTCACGTGCATTCCGGCAGCTCCGGCCTTCCCATTCCGGCGACGTGAGCATCGCCGAAAAACAACAGCAGGTCCTCGACGAACTCGATCTGTTCCAGGACTGGCAGGAACGCTACGAATACGTGATCGGACTCGGCAAGAAGCTCACGCCGATGCCCGACGCGGTGAAGACCGAGGACAAGCTGATCAAGGGCTGTCAATCGCAGGTCTGGCTCGATGCCAGCGCCGAGGATGGGAAGGTCCGCTACGCCGCCGATTCCGACAGCGTCATCACCAAGGGCATGATCGCCCTCTTCGTCCGGGTGCTCGATGGCGAAGCCGCCGACGACATCCTCACCGCCGACCTTTCCTTCATCGACAGGACAGGCCTCAAGGAACACCTGGCGCCCACCCGCGCCAACGCCCTCAACCTGATGGCCACCCAGATGAAGCAACGCGCGCTGGAACTGTCTGGAGGGTGACTTCCGGAGCATCGACATTCCTGTCGATCATCCTAATGCCGCTTCAAAAACGGTTTGAGCAACAGCACGATCAGTCCGCCGGCGGCGATCCCGAAAGCGCCGTCGAAGAGCGTGATCATCACCTTTCCCCATCCGCCCCACGGCTCGACCAAATGCTCGATCCAATGGAGCAACGGCGGAATGCCGTGAACGAGGATCTGTCCGCCGACGAGGAACATCGCGGCGGTTCCGACGATCGACAGCAGCTTCATCAGGAAGGGCGCCGCCCACAGAATGCCCCGCCCGAGCGCCATGCCTTTCCTGCTGAGATGGAGCCCGAGGTCGTCGAGCTTCACGATGCATGCCACCAGCCCGTAGACCCCGACGGTCATCAGAGCCGCGATCGCCGTCAGCACCAGCGCCTGGGTGGCAAAGGGCCGCGCGGCGACCACCCCGAGCGTGATGACGATGATCTCCGCCGACAGCACGAAGTCGGTGCGGATGGCTCCTTTTATCTTCGCCTTTTCATCGACCTCGCCACGCTTCAGTTCCTCCACCTTCGCCTGCGCCGCCTCGACCGATTTCTCCCTCTTGTGGGCGAAGTAATGGATGAGCTTCTCGACGCCTTCGAAGCAAAGGTAGGCCCCACCGAGCATCAGCAGCGGCGTGAGCAGCCACGGGAGAAAATGGTTAAGCGCCAGGGCCGACGGCACCAGGATCAGCTTGTTGAGCGCCGAGCCCTTGGCCACCGACCAGACCACGGGGAGTTCGCGCTTCGCCACCACGCCGCTGACCTGCTCGGCGTTCAACGCCAGGTCGTCGCCCAGCACCCCGGCGGTCTTCGAAGCCGCCTTCTTGGTCATGATCGACACGTCGTCGAGCACCGACGCGATGTCGTCCAGCAGCATGAGCAGACTACCTCCGGCCATGCGCGGAGCCTACGGCCCCGAAGTTCCAAGTGAGAAGTGCCAAGTTCCAAGGCACCGCTCAACCCAGCCCGAAGCGTGCCTTCACCGCCTCGCGCTTGAGCCGCAACTCCCGCCATTCATTGACGAGACGGCTGGCCTCGATCACGCCGCAACCGGCGGGGAGCAGGACCCTGTCCGTCTGCCACCAGATCCCCCGGATTGCGACCAGGCCGCGGAAAACCCCATCGACGATCGCGCCGAAGGGGGCGCCGAACTCTTCGGGCGCACCCAGTCGCTTCCGCCAGGCGATGAGCCTCGCCATCGTTTCGCCGGTCCGCGGCAACGGACCCAGCGCGGGCGTCGGATGAAGGCGGCGGATGAGGTCGTCCACCGCCTCGTCGCCCGCCAACTCGACCTCGACCGGAGTGTGGAAATGCACGATCGGCCCCAGATCCATGATCTCCCGCGGCCCGCGCCGCAGGTCGCCGAGATCGCCGAGCTTCGAGACCAGCGCCTGGGCGCCGAACTCGTGCGCGCGGATCTCCTGCTCGTCGGCCTCCAGGACCTCGCGCTCGTCGGCACGGGCCGTGCCGGCGAGGGCCATCGTTTTCAGCCGGCGCCCTTCGAGCACCAGCAGATGCTCCGGCGACATCCCGGCAAATCCTCCGTCCCCGCATGCATAGCCGTAGGGAACGAGGGGAAGCGAAGCGGACGAGACCCGCGCCAGCAGTCCCGAGGCATCCCCGTTGCGGACCCGGCCACGCTCGACCACCACCGGCACGGTCTTCTCGAAGATCCCCCAGCGGATCGACGTCGTGATCTCCTCGAAGACCCCGGCGAAATCCGATGCCTCCGGGACCGTCCAGGCGATCTCCGGTGAACCGGTCGGCGCCAAGTTCGCAACCACCTCATCCGGCGTGAGGAATTCCCATCGCGAGGGAACCAACCACGGCTGGGCAAATCCCAGGCCGAAATCGTTGTGATAGAACGCCGCACCGGACCCGGGGGGATCGGTGACGCGCTCGAAGGGACCGTGACCGAGCAGAACCCGACCATCCGACCAACCGATCAGCGCCTTCTCGTCCGTACTCACGCCGCCGGACCGCCATCAATGCGGGCGAGTTGCTCGTTCTGCGCCGAGATGACCATGTCCAGTTCGTCAATCCGCTCGCGGAGCCGCCGAACCTTGAGACCATGGACCGCGAAGCCGATCGCGAACAGCAGCAGCCCGAGACCCACGGCTATCGCCGCGCCGACCACGAGAATCTGCAGCACCTCAAAGGCGGGCGGGGGAGCGCTCGACCCACCCGGCCCGGAGACCACCCGGACGGTCTGATAACTGATCACCGCACCGGCAATACCCCCGACAATCCCCAGGGTCATCAAGACGAGACCGCTCAGCATCGACCACCAGGCGCCGCTCCGCCCCGCCTTCGCCAAACCGATCACTCCAAACCAGAGCGCCACGAACACCGGCAGCCAAACCAACAATCCAAGCACTCCAGACGAGATCATGCTCCACGGGCTTAGCGGAGGGGATCGGCCGGGTCAACCCGCACGCGGTCGTTCACGACTTCCGGGCGAGTTGCTCGTTCTGGGCCTCGACCACCATCGCAAGCGAAAGGACCGCGCGACGCTGTCGCGCATCAACCCCTTGGAGGCGGGCCGCCATCGGCCCGCAAGTCGGACGGGCCAGGCACCCGAAAGGCATCCATTCGACCTGGAGCGCCGGACTGGTTGCGGGACGAAGGCGTCCCGCCTCCTAATCCTCTTCCGGTGCCTTCGGCAGCTTGTCGACCTCTTCAAGCAGGTTGACCATGTCCACCCCACGCTCGGCCGATCCGTCGTGACGGAAATCCAGCACCGGCGTCGACTTGAGCACCACACGTTTCATCACCTTCGTCTGGATCGCGCCGCGGTCGTGGCCGAGCTTGTCGATGACGGCGACGGGATTGCCGGCCATGACGCTGATCCACACCTTCGCCTCCTTGAGATCCTGGGTCACCTCGACCCCGCTCACCGTCACCAGCGCGCCGTGCCACAAGTAATCCCGCTGGATCACCGTGCCGATCTCGCGCTTCAGCAGCTCGTTGACTCGTGTCAGGCGGAGGGACATCGGGGAGTAAAGGCTGAAAAACTGAAACGCTGAAATGCTGAAAGGAGATGAGGTCGGCCAAATTCTGAATTTCAGCGTTTCAGCTTTTCAGCGTTTGCGCCTAAAGCGTCTGCGGGATCTTTTCGAGTTCGTAGCACTCGATGATGTCGCCTTCCTGGTACTCGTTGAACTCGCCCAGGCGGATGCCGCATTCGATGCCCGACTTGACTTCCTCGACCTCGTCCTGGAAGCGGCGCAGGGTCGACATCTTACCGTCGAAGACCGGCACGCCGTCGCGGATGACGCGGGCATGCGCCTTGCGGTGAACCTTGCCGTCCTTCACGAAACAGCCGGCGGCCCGGCCCTTGAGCACCTTGAAGACCTGCCTGACCTCGGCGTGGCCGATGACGGTTTCGCGGGTCTCCGGCTCGAGCAGTCCGAGCATCGCCTCGCGTACCTGGTCGATCAGCTCGTAGACCACCGAGTAGAGCTTCACCTGCACGCCTTCGGACTTGGTGAGGCGCGCGGCCTTCGCCTCGACCTTGACGTTGAAGCCGATCACGACGGCGTCGGAAGAACTGGCGAGCTGGATGTCGCCCTCGGTGATCGGACCGGCGGCGGCGGCGAGGAAGTTCACGTCGACCTTGTCGGACTCGATGTCCAGCACGGCATTGCGGATCGCCTCGACGGACCCCTGGACGTCGGTCTTGAGAATCACGCGGAGCTGGGCCTTCGAGCCGCCCTCGGTGGCGTGGGCGAGAAGATCCTCCATGCGGCTCTTCTGCGGAACCTTGAGCCTCTCGGCCCGGATCTCCTGCTGGCGCTCGCCGGCGAGCTTCTTCGCGGCCCGGTCGCTTTCCAGCTCGACGAGCTCGTCGCCGACCCGCGGAAGTTCCTCGAAGCCGAGCACCTCGACGGGCGTGCCGGGCGTGGCCGACTGGATGTTTTCGCCGCGGTCGTTGATCAGCGCCTTCACCTTGCCGGCATACGGGCCGCAGATGAACGGCTGCCCGACCTTCAGGGTGCCGCTTTCGACGATGACGGAGGCCACCGCCCCGCGTCCCTGCTGGAATTTCGCTTCGATGATCGCCGCCCGGGCATGACCCTTCGGGTTGGCTTTCAACTCGAGCACCTCGGCCTGCAGCGCGAGCAGTTCGAGCAGGTCATCGACCCCGTCGCCCTTGAGCGCGGAGATCTCGAGGCACTCGGTGTCGCCGCCGAAGTCCGTCGTCTGCAGCCCCTGCTCGGCGAGCTGGCTCTTGACGTGCATCGGGTTGGCCGACTCGAGATCGCACTTGTTGATCGCGACGATGATCGTCTTGCCCGACTTCTTGGCGTGCTCGATCGCCTCGAGCGTCTGGGGCATCAGGCCGTCGTTGGCGGCGACGACCAGCACCACGATGTCCGTGATGTCAGCGCCGCGGGCCCGCATCGCGGAGAAGATCGCGTGACCGGGCGTGTCGATGAAGGTCACCGGCTTGCCCTCGTGCTCGACCTTGTAGGCGCCCACGTGCTGGGTGATGCCGCCCGCCTCGCCGGCGACGATCCGCGAGTCGCGAATGCGGTCGAGCAGGGTCGTCTTGCCGTGGTCGACATGACCCATGATCGTGATGATCGGCGGGCGGAGCTGGAGGTCGTCCTCCGGTTCGTCGGTCGGCGCTTCGGGCTCGACGACGATGTCCTCCTCCTTGTGGACCCCGCCGCCCTTCTCCCGCTTTTCGCGCTCGAAGGTGAAGCCGTGCCGCTCGCAGACCTTGGCCGCGATGTCCGGCTCGATCGCCTGGTGGGGCGCCACGAACACCTGCAGCTTGATCAGGTCGGCCAGCAACTGGAAGGGCTTCAGCCCCATCAACTCCGCGAGTTCGCTGACGATGATGGGCGGCTTGATGGTGATGACCTTGCCGTCGCGTCCGCCGTCGCCCCCTTCCTGATCCCCGGCACCCTCATCAGGCGTGGTCGGGGGTGCGGGCGGCTTGGCAGGCGGTGTGGAACCGGTCGGGACCATCGACGGATCGTCCTCGTCCAGCACCTTGGAAATGGTCGGCAACACCGCCTTGCCGGACTTGTCCGTCTTGCGGATCTTCGGCTTCTTTTCCTCCGCGAAGGGATCGTACGCCTCTTTCTTGGCATCCTCGACGGTCTTGCGCTGCGCTGCCTCCTGCCGCTGCCGCTCGCGTCGGGACGGCTTCTTCCTTCCCTCGTCGATCAGATCGAGAGGTTCTTGCTTCTTGGGCTTGCTGTCGCTTTCGTCAGGCATCAGGGACTCTTGGAGGGTCTGGATGGGCAATCGATGATTCGGCTCAGGCGTTCTCCGGCTTGGTCTCGGCGGACTCCTCGCTCCCGGCGGGAGGCTCCTCCGCTGCCGGCGCTTCGGTCTCGGCGGGGGCTTCCTCGGTTTCGTCCTCGGCCGGTGCGGCCTCGGCGGGGGCTTCGGAAACTTCTTCAGCCGGTTCGTCGGCGGAACCGGGTGCCGGCTCGCCGGTCAACTCGGCAGGAAGTTCGCGACCGACCACCTCGTGGGCCCGCACCAGAATCTCCCTCGCGCGCTCGTCCTCGATCTCGAGCACCTGCACGATGTACTCGGCGGGCATGTCGACGATCATGTCCGGCGAAGTGCCGCCGGCGTGGAAAAGCTTGTCCGCCATCGCATCGTCGATGCCGAGTTGTTCGGCCACCGAGTGCGCCGCGTCGGCCACCTTGGCCTGGAACTGCTCGAGCTTCGACTCGTCCTTGCGGACCTGCACGTCCCAGCCCATCAGGCGCGAGGAAAGGCGGGCGTTCTGACCGCGACGGCCGATCGCCTTGCTCAGGTCCTCCTCGTCGACGGTCACGTTCACCACGCGGTTCTCCTCGTCGATGCTCACGCTGCGCAACACCGCTGGCTTGAGCGCCTCGCGGACGAACTCGTCCGGATCGTCGCTCCAGCGGATGATGTCCACCTTCTCGTTGTTGAGTTCGCGGACGATGTTCTTCACGCGCGCGCCCTTGAGGCCGACGCAGGCGCCGACGGGATCGACCTTCGGGTCGTTGCTCCACACGGCGACCTTGGTGCGGTAGCCCGCCTCGCGGGCGATGCCGCGGATCTCCACGGTGTGGTCGGAAATTTCGTTCACCTCCGCCTCGAACAGACGGCGCACGAAGTTCGGATGGCTGCGGGAAAGAATGATCTCCGGACCGCGGCCCTCGTTCTCCACCGCCACGACGTAGGCGCGGATACGGTCGCCGATGTTGTATTCCTCTGTCTGCACGCGCTCGCGGGAAGGCATCACGCCCTCGAACTTGCCGAGGTCGAGCATCACGTCGGAGCGGTCGAAGCGACGCACCGTGCCCGACACGACGTCGCCAGCGCGGTCCTTGAACTCCTCGTAGATCATCTCCTTCTCCGCCTGGCGCAGCCGCTGCATCATCGTCTGCTTGGCGGTCTGCACGGCGATCCGGCCGAAGTTCTTCGGCGTGATGTCGAACTCCACCTTGTCTCCCAACTGGGCGTCCGGGTTGCGCTTCTGCGCGAGCGACAGCGGCACCTCGTTGAACTTGTCGACGTAGTCGTCGTCGGCGACGGTGGTCAGGGTGGCGTGGATGCGGGTGTCGCCCTTGCGGGTGTTGATGTCGGCGCGGATCTCCTCGATCGCGTCGGCGCCGGCGACCATCTTGCGGTAGGCGGAAATGAAGGCGTACTCGAGGGCGGCGACGACCTTGTCACGGTCGATGCCTTTCTCCTTTTCGTAGTAATCGATGAGAGCGACGATGTCGTTGGTCATGGCTGGCGTGGCGCGCAGGGGATGTCCAGAGACGCAAAAGAGTGGGTACACGACCCACTCCGTTCTTGCGTCGGAATATTGATCGACGGCGGGATACGCCCGACACCCCGCGCATGCAAGCCCAATCTCCCCTTCTTCCTTACGGTTGAAGGGGTTCCGGCAGAGGTTTCCATCTCATGTTCCGCATCTCGCCGACCGTCTCCCAGGTTGCGACGCCGAAGGGCGCGCACACCTCGATCGGGCCCGGCCGCAGCGACAGCTTGCGATCCTCGACCGGGACGTCGATCACCGGCTCGCCGTCGATCCACGCCTCGATCCGCGACGCGCTCACCCGCAGCCGGATCGCATACCATCTCCCGTCCTCGAGATTCATGAACTCCGCGGTCTCGTTCTCGGACGCGTCGAGCCCGTCGATCGAGGAGATCCCGACCAGGCCCCCACCCCAGCCGCCGACCACCAGCGTCGCCGCCTCGGCATCGGTGCGGCCGGGAAAGGTGACGCTGAAGAAGAAGTCGCTGCCCATGACCCGTCGTGCCTCCGCCTCGAGTTCGAAGGGAACCTTCGGGATCTCCCCGTGCCAGCGCGCGCCGGTCAGCGAATAGCCGGCCTCCAGACGCAGGATACCGTCCGTCTCCGTGACCTCGGCCCCTTCCACGCCATGCCATTGACCGGTGAGAGGCATCCAGGCTTCGGCCGGTTCTTCAGCCGCGGGCCCGGATTGCGGAGGATCACCCGCCTGCTCGCGGCAACCCGCGAGACCGGCCCCGATCGCGACGCCGAGGATGAGATGACGATGAAGCATGCCGGAATGCTGAACCGCCGGGCGAGGATCACAAGCCGGGGATTGCCGATCTCCGCTCCGAGCTCCAACTTCGCCGCGTGATCGAAGCCCTGCTGTTCGACGCCGCCGGCACCCTGATCGCCCCGGCCGAGCCGGTCGGCGACACCTACGCGCGCATCCTCGCCAGCCACGGACTCGTGCATCACGACCTGCAGGCCGGCTTCATCCGCGCCTTTGCCACAGCCGGTGAGCCCGACTTCGATCACCACTCCGACGGCGACCTCGCCGAGCGCGCATGGTGGCGCCGGGTGGTCGAGCTTTCGGTCGGACAAACGGTCACCGACCCGATGTTCACGGATCTCTTCGACCACTACGCGTCCGGATCGGCGTGGCGCATCCTGCCCGGTGTCGAGGACGCGCTCGATACCGCCGGCGGATTCCGCCTGGCGGTCGTCTCGAATTTCGACCAACGACTCCACCGTGTGCTGGCCGAACTCGGCCTCGCCGACCGGTTCGAGTTGATCCTGCCCTCCTCCGCCGCCCGCGCCCGCAAGCCCTCTCCGGCGATCTTCCTTCACGCGCTCGACCGGCTCGGTCTCCGCCCCGACCAGGTCCTCCACGTCGGCGACTCGGAGATCGCCGACGGCCAGGGCCCCGCCAACGCCGGCATCCGCGGCCACGTCCTCGGCCGCGATGTCACCGACCTCGCCCAGTTCGTCCGTCTTGCTGGAGAGATGGCGAAGCAACCACGGACGACCGACGATCCTTGATGCGTGCCGAGCGGATTTCGGCTATCCATCAGACATTACTGATGAAGGCACTTCCCCACGTTAGAACACGACTCCTGGTTCTCGGGCTTCTCGCAGTGTTGTCGCCCATTTCACCCGCCGGCTACCCGCCGATGGTGCCAACCCTCCAACCATACCGAGTTTCCTCCCCGCAAGGGACTTGGCAACTCGATGTGAAGCCGTGCAATCGCGAAGGGGCCGGCCCCGCCACCACGACCCTAACAAACTCGGCGACCGGTGAGATCGCATGGAAGCGGATGCTCCCTTACACCTTCTGGCAATGCTGCGTGAATGAAGCCGGTGTCGTGGGCGGCTACGCCTACACCAAGGGAGTGATGGGGAAACGCGATCCGGACCAAGACGCCGGACACTTCGTCATTTCCTTCCTCGATGTCGGGGGGGTGTCGATGCACGAGGAACGCACCCATCGTCCGCCATCGTCGGTCGGTATGGGATACTACGTCCCGGCGCATTGGGCCCACCGCCTGCTGCTCGATGCTAACAACGACCGGATGATCCTGCTCATGCCGGACGGGTTGTTCCGCTCCCATAGCATGCGGGACGGGACGCTGAATGCGGCGTTCATCCCGGAGAGTCAAGGGGACGCATCCGGCTACGAATGGCCCGACAAGATTCTCTTCTTCCAGGGCAATCCCCTGATGCTGTTGGAATCCAACAGCGCATGGGGAAACAGCACCGAGACACGGTCCACATCCTGCATCCAGCTAATCGATGGCGCCGGCCGGACGCTCTGGGCGACCAGCCGCCACCGGACCTACGGGGCCGACAAGGAATGGCCGTTCCCAAAGTTTCGCATCCTCGATCCCGAGCCGCCGGTCGTAACCGATCCTTTTGCCGAGAAACCCTCCACAGACCAAATCGATCCTTTCGCAGAGTCGGACCCTTTCGCGGAGGAGGACGAAGTGCCCGAACCCGCCGACCCTCCCTCACCCGCTTGGATCGCCACTTTCGATGCATGGTTCGGCGACACCGAAGAGAAGGCCACGTTTCACATCCTCGAATCCGAGGATGACGACCAAACTCCAAGCTACCAGGTCTTGGAAGTTTCCCGCGAGAAGTGGACTCTGCCCGAGGAGCGCCCCGCGGAGGAAGATCCCTTTCCGCCCGTGGATTTCCCACGGGTGGGTGCGAAGAGAATCGCGTCTTTCCAGCTCCATAGTGCGGATGGCGCGCCCTTATCCGGGCTCGCTGCGGTCACTCTCGGGCCCGAATCCACGATCCATGCGCTCGCTTCCGACGGCGGGCTTGTCCACATCTTCGGCAGCGAAGGCAAACTCCTGAGGACCGCCGATCCGGGGCAGGAGCACACCATCGACACCAGCCACTACTCGGCCTGCATCGCGGTCGACGGGAAGGGCGAATTCTTCGTGCGGATTTCCGATGGCTACGGCGACGAGGAAGACGAGAGAGATTCGCATGCCGGGCACTACCTGAGGTTCTCGGCGGACGGCAAGCGGACGACGAAGGTGCTCGTCCCGCCATCGGATGAGTTCTCCGGCCATCTCGTCAGCCAACCGCACGTCGACAAGCTCATCTTCTTCGGCTACGGAAACGAGGTGGCGGTGTCGAACCGCGACCCCTACGGCAGCCGCGCAGCGACCCTGAGTCACCGCAAGGACGGCCAGTGGCTGGAGCACATCCTCGACGTCGCCTGCGCACCAAACGGCCTGATCGCCGTCCGCGACAGTTCCCAGGGAGACACCTCCGGCGGGTTCACCACGCCGTTCCCCCGTCTCCCGAACCATCTGCCCGCGGAAACCATCACGATCTACGAGGCCGACGGCGATCCCGTCCGAACGATCGATTTCTCCCGCTTCGCCGGTCTCTCGAGGATTGCGTTCGATGGAAAGCGGATCGCCGCAACCTTCCCCCACAATCCGCCCACTCCCCTCGTCTATCTGTTCGACTCCGAGGGTACGCCACTGGGAGCCATCCGGATCGAGGAGTTGGCCGACCAAGAACAGGTGAATCTCCAGCCCTTCATCGTTTCAGAAGGAACGGAGATCATGGCCATCGACAAGGCGAGCGGCAGGGTCTTCCGCTTCCGGATGCCGTAGTTTTCGCTTTCGCTCAGTCCCCGGCCTCGATGGCCGTCGCGTTGATCACCAGCAGCTCGGCGCTCGAACCCTCGGCGACGGTGCCGGAAACGGTCAGCTTTGCCAGCTTCTCGATGCCACCGACTCCCTCGATGCCCTCCTTCAGCACGCGTCCGTCCTCGCCGACCACCTGAATCGTCGCGGTGCCCCGCTGGACGTCCTCCTTGGAGTCGCAGCAGTTGTCCCAGGGCGTCTCGCAGGAGTCGTCGGGACGCTCGTTGCACGGCGTGAGCACCTCGGGATCACCCAGGATGAAGGCGGACCGGCCTTCGACGAACGGGCTCGGATTTCCCATCACCCGCCCGCGGACGGTGACCCGGTCGCCAGGTTGGACGGTCTGCCGGACGAGGTGGATCGGCGAGGCCTCACCTTCGGGTCGGGCTTCGATCACGGCGGCCAGGGCCGCGCCAGGCGCGTCAGCCCGCGGAGTGGACTGGACGATTTCGGACTTCTCGCACGCTGCCAGGAGGACGGCGGCGAACAACAGGGTGGTGTGTTTCACTATCATTGTTTTCTTGGGTTGAGGATTACATGCGGAGCGCCACGGGCAGCGGTGGCTTGAGACAACGGACCGCCGGCGGCAGCGCGCCGGCCAGTCCGAGAAGAAGTCCGGTTCCGATCCCGGCGATCGCCGCGCCGGGACCGATCTCGATGGCGAAGGCGCCGATCGAGAATGGCACCGTGGCACCGTCGAAAAACCACACGGCCAGGAGCGAGGCGACCAGCGCGCCGCCCAGACACGCCAGCGTGCTTTCCTGCACCAGGCTCCAGATCAGCGTGCCGCGGCCGAAACCGATCGCCTGCAGCGTGCCCATCTCGCGCACGCGGGAGGCGAAAGCGGCGTAGAGCGTGTTGAAGCCGCCGAAGAGCGCCCCGGCGGCGATCAGCCCGGCCGTGACCCAGACCATCGCCCGCAGCGGACTGAAAAAGCTACTAAGCTTGCCGTAGTAGTCCGTCTCCCGCAGCGCGGTCAGCTCGAGATCGAGGCGCTGCTTGGCGAAAAGGTCCGCCTCGGAGAAATCCGCCGGATCGTCGAGACGGATCACCACGCACGAAAGCGTCTCGCGCTGGGCGAGCACCCGCAGGTCGCCGACCGTCGTCCAGATCTCGGATTCGTAGACCGTGCCCGGCGCCGCGAAGAACCCCGAGACCACCATCGACTGCCCGTGGATCGACACCTCGCTTCCCACCTGCAGGGCATCTTCGTCGATCCCGAGCGTGCGCCAGGCGAGGCGGCCGACCATCACCTGTCCCGGCCGCGGAAACTCGCCGCGGGCGACCCTGACCTCCGAGTGCACGTGGAGCGCGGCCGGCGAAACCCCACGGAAGGTCGCCTCCGCCCTGCCTCCGTCCGGCAGGCCGAGGTAACTCATGTAGAAGATCTCGCCGGAGACCGCGCGCACGCCGAGATTCTCCGAAATGCCGGGGATGCTGGCCGCCGCGATGCCGGCCGCCCTTTCCGGCACCTCGCTGCGCTGGACGCTCTCCTCCGATCCGGCGCCGAGGAGGATCACGTTGTGCGGCGAACCGGAGGCGGAGAGCACGCGCTTCATGCCCTGGTTGATGGCCACCGCCGCCATCACCAGCAGCACCACCAGCGCGCTGCCGCCGATCGTCTGGAGCAGGCGGGGCTTGGAGCGGAACAGGTTCCGGGCGGCGTAGCTGAAGGGAAGCATGGCTCAGTGACGAAGACTGCGGACGATGGGTTGGCGGATCGCCTGCACCGCCGGCCACAGCGACGCAAGCACCCCGAGCAGCAGCCCGGAGCCGATGCCGATGACCACCACGGAAAGGTCGGGCCGAACCGCGAGGGTCAGCCCCTCGTTGCCCATGGTGAAGCTCTGCCAGTGAAGGAACCCGGCAGCCAGCGCGACCCCGGCCACCCCACCGGCCAGCCCGAGCATGCCGCCTTCGCTGACCACCAGCGTGGCGATCGCCCGGCCGGGATAGCCGAGCGTGCGCAGGACGGCGTTCTCCTTCACCCGGCCGCGGACGATCAGCAGCAGCGCGTTGGCCACCAGCGCCGCCACCGCCACCACCGCACCAACGCCGAGCCAGCGGGTGAAGCCGATCAGCTCGATCAGCTCGGAGGCGGTCTCGGCGAAGAACGCCTTCTCAGGCTTGGTGTCGGTCGGTTCCTGCGCCGAGCGGAAGACACCGTCGATCGCCGCGGACACCTCGTCGAGCCGGTCGGCGTCCTCGACGCGCACGTTGAACTGCGTCACCACGCCGAGCCCGGCGCGCGACGCCTGCTGGAGGAACGGCAGCTTCACGTAGGCGACGTTGTTGTCCTGGGCGTTCGGGGAACGCAGGACGCCCGAGACCGTGACGGTCACCCCGGCCGCGTCGAAGCGGTCACCCGGAGAGAGCCCGCGCCGGCGCGCGAAGACCTCGCCGAGCAGCGCGCCGTCGTCGCGCGCCATCCACGCCTCCTCGCTGCCCTCGATGATCTCGATCTCCGGCGCGAACCTCGTCAACAGCCCGGCCGGCACGCCGCGGAAGGTGATCACGTCCAGCGAGGCGCCGCAGTTGTTCACCACCACCTGCACCGGGATCACCTCGCGCACCCCGTCGATGCGGCGGATCTCGTCGGCGTAGTGCTCGGGCAGCCGGCTGGTCGCCGGGCAGAAGCGGTTCTCGCGATACACCACCAGCGTGGTGTCGTCCGCGGTCTCCTCGGTCGCCCGGGCGAGCGAACGCTGCAGGGTCTCGACCGCGGTGAAGAGGAACATCCCCGACGCCACGCCGAGCACGGTCAGCAGCGACCGCACGCGGTGGCGGGCGAGCTGCAGCCACGAGAGACGTAGTAGATTCAGGAAGGAACGCATGCGTCTTCTAGCAGTTGGCCTTTCTCCAGATGCAGCGTGCGGTCGGCGGCCGCCGCGGCCTTCGCATCGTGGGTCACCATCACGATCGTCTTCCCATGGTCCTCGGTGAGGCTGCGGAGCAGTTCGAGGATGCGCGTGGCCGCCCCGCGATCGAGGTCCCCGGTCGGCTCGTCGGCGACCAGCAGCGGCGGATCGGCGACGATCGCCCGCGCGATCGCGACGCGCTGCTCCTGCCCGCCGGACAGCTCGGTCGGCGCGTGGTGGATGCGGTCACCGAGATCGACCAGCTCCAACGCCGTCCGGACCCGCTCGTGCCGCTCCTTCTTGGACAGGCCGGAGAGCAGCAGCGGCAGCTCGACGTTCTCGAAGGCGGTCAGCACCGGCACCAGGTGGTAGAGCTGGAAGATGTAGCCGACGTTTCGCGCCCGCCACGCCGTGAGCTGGCGCCGCGGAAGTTTCGCGATCTCCTCGCCGGCGACGACCAGCGAACCGGTCGTCGGCGAGTCGATCCCCGACAGCAGGTTGAGCAGGGTCGTCTTGCCCGAGCCCGACGGTCCCATGAGCGCGAGGAACTCCCCGCGCGGGACGTCGAGGTCGAGCGCTTCGAGCGGTGTCACCTCGGTCCTGCCCTTGAAGTAGGTCTTCGAGACACCGCGGCATTGGATCATCGGTTCGTTCATGGCCGGATGAGTTCGGGTTTCACACGCTGGCCGCCGCGGAGATCACCGGGGGAAAGAACGACCCACTCGCCCGGGCGCAGGTCGCCATCGATGCGGACATGCTCCTCGCGGCCGGACCCGACGGCTTCGACCGAGCGGCGCTCGACCCGCTTCGACTCCGGATCGCAGACCCACACCGCGTCGTTCGCAAACGCCGCCTCGGGCACCCACGTCGCCAGCCGGCCTCCCACCGCAGGCCCGGCTCCGGCACGGGCGATTTCGAGAAACTCGACCCGGCAGAGCATTTCGGGCCGGAGCTGGTCGCTCGGGTCATCGATGCGCACCTTCGCCTGCAGGGTGTTCCGCTGGATGTCCGCCTCACCGGTGATGCGCGTGACTTCCCCGTGGAAAATGGTCTCGGGCAGGAGGCTGCAGCGGATGCGCGCCTTCTGGCCGATCTGCAGGCCGGCCGCGTCGGCCAGCGGCACGTCCACCCGCACCTGCAGCTCCCCCGGCTTGTAGAGGATCGCGACCGTGGCGCTGTCGGGATCGTCCATCCGCAGCAGCTTCTTCTGCCCCGGCGCGGCATTCAGGCGCAGCACCCGGCCGTCCACCGGCGAGGCGATGCTGGTCCTGGAGAACGCGAGTTCCGCCTGCTCGACCTCCACCCCGGCGGTCCTCACGGCGCTCTCGAGCACCGCGACCCGGGCCTCCAGGCTCTTCACCTCGGCTTCGGACCGTCCGATCGCCGCCCGTGCCGCCGCCCCGCCGGCCATCGCCTTGAGGTGGGCGGCGCGGATCGCCACCCGTTCGGTTTCGGAGATCGTGCCACTCGCAAGACCCTCGATCCGCCGCACCCGGTCCCCGGTTTCGTTCACCAGCGCGTCGGCCGCCTCGGCCCGGGCTTCGGCGGCGGTCACTTCGCGTTTCGCCGCCTCGATCGTCTCGCGGTGGGCGACCAGTTCCGCCTGCCGCATCCGCAACGCCTCCCGCGCCGCGTCGAGCGCAAGGCGGGTGTCGTCCCGGATCAAGGTCGCGAGTTCCTGGCCGGCCTCGACCTTCTCGCCCTCGAGGACGTGGACTTCATCCACGACCCCGTCGACCAGTGCGGTGGCCTTGATCGGCAAGGGATCGGGTTCGACCCAGCCGCTGGCCTGGAAGGCCATCGGTGCGTTCGCCGCGGCTTCCGGAGGGTCCGCGGACACCCCCGGTCCGGCAGACCCCTCGTCGGTGGTGGCGAGCACCACCGCCACCTCGACCCGCGGCGCGGGCAGGATCCTGTCGCGGAAAAGCGCGATAAATAGCAGCGCGAAGCCAATGGCGATGCCGGCCGGAACGAGCCATGCGGGAGGGCGTCGGCGGGCGCCCGGCGCGGCGTCGCTTCGGGTGAGTGATTGCAGGGAGACTTTCATGAAATGGCGATTCAGGAGACATGACGTCCGTCAACCGGACATACGGACCACGCCCGTGAGGACGCGGGGAAACAGGGCGGCAAGAGCCCGGTCTCAAAGTCTCCAGATCGCCAGCATCGCCCGAGGCGGCGGGCCGGTCGTCGGACCGCGGATCGGCGCGGCCCGGTCAAGCAACAGCAAGGACTGTGACGGGGAGTCCGGAAGGGCGGTTGCGGCATTCCCGAGCACCATCACGGGAACCGGCGGCAACCCTGTCGGCGATTCGGGAGCCGGCGCCTCGGGAAGGCTCTCGACCCACGGGCACTCGTCCGAGCAATCGGAACCGCAGTGGTCGCAGCAATCGCAGCAACCGCTGGCGTCCTCGAACCAACCGGCGACGCACAGGCACAGGGGACCTCCTGCCGCCGGGAGCGAAAGCCCGACGCAGAGCAGGAGAACCGATGCCAGAAGGCGTCTCATCACCCTCCTAATCACGTCGATGAGAGATCGGGGTCAAGAATCGATTCCCGGAGATGGGCCGCTCGATCGCCGGGTTCATCGGGTTCACCGGGCAAAATCATCTTGCCAAGGGTCCGGCACGCCCCTACCCCCTCCCCGCCCACCGGCCCAACAAGCGCGGATAGCTCAGTTGGTAGAGCACTCGGCTTTTAACCGATTGGTCCTGGGTTCGAGTCCCAGTCCGCGTACTTTCTCCCCGCAATAGTCGTTTTCCCTTCGCGAAGTGACTCTCTTCCTTGAACGCCCGGGCGAAGCATCATCCACTTATTCAAGAAATGAGTTTCTTTTTTTCTTGTTTGATTGCGATCAGGCGCCTATTCTGGTGCCGATCCAAGCAGCGGAAAATCCACACCACCAACCACGCCCATGAAACCTTTCCTGCCAGTTCTCATCGCCCTTGCTTCTGGCTCGCTCGTCGCAGCCGGGCAGACCACCGCGCCCTCCGAAACGGAGGATGTGCCGCTCAAGGGCGAAGAAGTCGCGATCCTCACCGACCCTCCGAACGTCCCTCCTCCGATCACCCGGAAGCATCCCACCCGGGTGACGGTCGAACTCGAAGTCACCGAGGTCGTCAAGCGCATGGCAGACGGCGTCGATTACACCTTCTGGACCTTCGGCGGCAGCGTGCCCGGCAAGTTCATCCGGGTCCGCCAGAACGACGAGGTCGATTTCACCCTCAAGAACCATCCGTCGAGCAAGATGCCGCACAACATCGACCTTCACGCGGTGACCGGTCCCGGCGGTGGCGCCAAGGCGACCTTCACCGCCCCCGGCCACAAGACCAACTTCAGTTTCAAGGCCGTCAACCCCGGCCTCTACATCTACCACTGCGCCACCGCCCCGGTGGGCATGCACATCGCCAACGGGATGTACGGCCTGATCCTGGTGGAACCGAAGGAGGGCCTGCCTCCGGTGGACAAGGAGTTCTACGTCGTGCAGGGCGATTTCTACACCACGGGCAAGTACGGCGAGCCGGGGCTTCAGGGCTTCGACATGGAAAAGGCGCTTGAGGAGAACCCGGACTACGTCGTCTTCAACGGCGCGGTCGGATCGATGACCGGCGAAAACGCCCTCCAGGCTTCCATCGGTGAAACCGTCCGCCTCTTCGTCGGCAACGGCGGACCCAACCTGGTGTCCTCCTTCCACGTGATCGGCGAGATCTTCGACCGTGTCTACACCGAGGGCGGGAGCCGCTATCAGGAGAACGTCCAGACCACCCTCGTCCCGGCGGGCGGCGCGACGATCTGCGAGTTCAAATTGGAGACCAGCGGCGACTTCATCCTGGTCGATCACTCGATCTTCCGCGCCTTCAACAAGGGCGCGCTCGGCATCCTCGACGCCACCGGCGAACCGGATCTCGTGGTCTTCTCCGGCCAGAAGAAGGACGAGGTTTACCTGCCGGAAGGCGGAGTGGTCCAGGCGATCCCAAGCGACAGCAGGCCCGCGGCCGCCGCCGCCACCAAGGAGGAACGCATCGCCGCCGGCAAGATCGTCTATGGTGCCAACTGCGCCGCCTGCCACATGCCGAACGGAACCGGCGTCCCGGCCGCCTTCCCGCCCCTGGCGAAGTCCGACTACCTCAACGAGGACGTCGACCGCGCGATCGACGTGGTCCTCCACGGCCTCCAGGGCGAGGTCACGGTCAACGGCGACAAGTTCAACAGCATCATGCCGAAGCTCGGACTCAGCGATGAGGCCGTCTCGAACGTGCTGACCTACGTTTACTCCGAATGGGGCAACTCCGGCGAGGAAGTCACGCCCGCGCAGGTCGCCAAGGTCCGTGCCGCCAGGAAGTAACCCGTCACCTCTCATCCGACGATGAAACACGCCGTCCTCGTCCTGGCTTGTGTCGCCGGCTTCGCCCGGGGGGAAGAAGCCGTCGGCACCTCTCCGGTTCCGCCGGAAATGGCCCGGGTCGAGGGCGGCGAATACCTGCCGATGTTCGGTGATCGCGATCAGCCGCGGCAGGTCGATCCCTTCCTCCTCGACCGTCTTCCGGTCACGAACGCCGAGTATCTCAGGTTCGTTCGCGACCATCCGAAATGGCGCCGGTCCCGGGTCAGCCGCCTGCTCGCCGCGGAAAACTACCTCGCCCACTGGACCGGTGATCTCGAACCCGGCCCCGGCGCGCCCGCCGACGCCCCGGTCGTGAACGTGTCCTGGTTCGCCGCCCGCGCCTTTCTCAAGGCCCGCGGCAAGCGCCTGCCCACCGAGGACGAGTGGGAGTTCGCCGCCCGGGCCGATGCCGACCGTGCCGACGCCACCCGCGACCCCGCCTTCCTCGCCCGCATCCTCGCGTGGTATGGCAAGCCCAACCCGCCCGTGCTGCCCGCCGTGAGCAACGCCGAGACCGACCTCCGCGGCGTCGCCGGCATGCACGGGCTCGTCTGGGAATGGGTCCGCGACTTCAACAACCAGACGGTCACCGGCGCCGCCCGCAACGACGCCTCGCTCGACCGGTCCCTCTTCTGTGCCGGCGGAGCGCTGAGCGCCACCGACGCCGCCAACTACGCCGCCTTCATGCGCTACGCCTTCCGCTCGAGCCTCGAGGGCAACTTCACGGTCACCAACCTCGGCTTCCGCGGCGCACGCGACCTCGAAACCAACATCAACCCATGAACACTCCCGCCATCCTCACCGTCATCCTCGGTCTTGGTCTCGCCAGCGTCCACGCCTCGTCCTGCTGCGAGCACCAGGAGGAATCAACCGACGCCTCCACCGAGTCGATCCATCAGTTCGACGCGAGCTGGACCGATCAACACGGCAAGGAGTTCAAGCTCGCCGAACTCAAGGGCCGGCCAGTCCTCGTCACCATGGGCTATGCGACCTGCAAGTTCGCCTGCCCCCGCCTCGCCGCCGACCTGCTCGCCATTGAGAGGCAACTCAGCCCCGCGGAGCGTTCCCAGCTCGCCATCGTCTTCGTCTCGATCGACCCCGAGCGCGATACCCCGGCCGCGATGAAGCGCTTCCTGGATCAGTACAAGGTCGATCACCAGCGCTGGCACGGCCTGCGCGGCGAGGAGGATGCCATCCTCGAACTGTCCGTCGCGCTGGGCATCCGCTACCGCAGGGTGAACGACACCGACTTCGCGCACTCGAACGTCCTCACCCTGCTGTCGCCCGCCGGAGAAATCCTCCACCGCGTGGAAGGCCTCGGTGCCGATCCGACCACCATGCTGGCCGCGATCCGCACGGTCCTCGCCCCGGACGAAGCCCCCGACTCCAGGCCCTGACCATGCTCGCACCCAGCCACCCTTCCGACGGGGCCGACCCTGCCTGCAGACCTTTGGAGTGCGGTGGCTTGCCACCGCTTTTCATGCCACCCTTTCCCTCCGACTCCCAAGAGATCCCGCGAAAAGACAAGCCACTCCGACTCTTCACGCCGAACCCTTGATTCCAGCCACCCGGCAATCCGAAAGCGGTGGCGAGCCGCCGCACGCCACACCATGAACTCCGTCACCCGCCAACTCACCCGCCTCGCCGGGGAACCCTTCCGCCTGTTCTTCCCGCTCGGCGTGCTGGCCTCGGTCATCGGGGTCATGCTCTGGCCGGCGGTCTTCCGCGGCTGGATCGACTACTACCCGCTCGAAGCCCACGCCCGCTGGATGGTCCTCGGCTTCGGCGGCTCGCTCGTCGTCGGTTTCCTCGGCACCGCCGGGCCGCGCCTGCTCGGCACCCGTCCGTTCTTCCGCTGGGAGTTCCTGGTCCACCTCGCGCTGGCGCTGGCGATGATGACCGCCCTCTGGCGCAACCGCATCGCCGCCGCCGACCTGCTGGCGGGCGTGTGGCTCACCGGCGTGCTCGCCAGCCTGCTCGGCCGCTTCCTCCTCGCCCGCCGCGACGTCCCGCCGCCCGGCCTGCCACTCGCCGTGCTCGGCCTCGGCGGCGCCGCCACCGCCGGCATCGTGTTCGGTTCCGGGATTTCTACGTCGCTTCCCGTACATCAGCTCCTCCGCCTGCTCTACTTCCAGGGTTTCCTGTGGCTGCCCATCCTCGGAGTCGCACCCTTCCTGCTCCCACGGTTCTTCGGAGAACCCTCGCCGCATTCCTTCGACGAAAGCCTCTCGATCCCGCCCGGCTGGACGCGACCCTTCCTCGAGTCGCTCGCCGCCGGTCTCCTGCTCCTCGCAAGCTTCGCCCTCGAAGCGTGGGGCCACAACCGCGCCGGTCATGTGCTGCGCGCGGTGGTCGTCACGCTCCACCTCGCCCGCTCGGTCCCCGGGTTGGTTGCGTGGGGCAAGGTCAACGGCCTCGGCCTCGCCCTGCGCTGGGTCGTCCCCTGCGCCGCCGGCGGCTGGCTGCTCGCCGCCTGGTTCCAGCCGCTGCGCATCGGCATGCTCCACCTGATGTTCATCGGCGGCGCCGGCCTGCTCATGTTCGCCGCCGCCACCCGCGTGATCCTCGGCCACAACGAACGCCACGACCGGCTCGCCTCGCCGCTCAAATGGTGGCACGCCGTGTGGATCATGATCCTCTTCACCGCCGCCACCCGGCTGACCTCCGACTTCGTCCCCAAGGTCCGCGTCTCGCACTTCATCTACGCCGCCCTGCTGTGGGTCGTCATCGCCGCCTTCTGGAGCTGGAAACTCAGGCGCGAACGGCGACTGCCGGTTTACGAGGAAGGCGTGATCCAGAGCCGCTGCCCGCGTCGAAGCAAGGCGTCCGCAGGCGAGCCCTCGCGTTGCTGAATGGCCCGACCTCAGCCGCTCCCCGCGACCAGATCGGATCCCGCGGACCGAACAGATCTTCGTCGTCAAATTCGGGCCCGTCCGCCTCGGATGGCACGCCGAGAAGCCTCCGGTAGTGTTCCAGCATCCGCGGCATCGCCCGCGGTGGATCCATCGGCTTGCGGAGATCTTCCAGCACGTCATCCAGCACACCCGCGAATCTCTCCCCCACCAGTCCTTTGTAATCCAGTTCCCGGAGGTAATCCTCCATCTCCACCGCCCGCGGCGCCGCCTATTCGAAGCGCTCGTGAAACACGGTCAGCGCATCATGGATCTCCTCGAATCTGGCCGACCGGGCGGCGGCATCGGGTGCCGCGGCGTAGTCCCTGCAGAGTTGGAGGAAGGGCATTAGCCAGTCATGCAGCGCGTCGTGCCCCTCGCCTTCGATCGTGCAACTGGCGATCAACCGGCGGGTGTGCCCATCGATCCGCGCCGAGAGTTCCGCGTGGTCATCTTTCCCGGATGACTCGAAGGTGCTGACATCCATTTCAAGCTTGCGGACGTGCTGCATCATGGCGTCCGGCATCGTCCATTTGGCGGACTCCCCGACCTCGGACTCCAATGCCGTCGAACTTCCGGAGGCGTCGCCGTCAGGCTCGCCGGCTCCGTGTTCGGAGGGTCGCTGGCAGGCGGAGAACGCCATGCCAAGCGTCAGGATCAGGATCGTGGATGGGTTCTTCATTGGATTCAAATCCCCGCCATCTCCCGCGCCGCGGGAAAGAGCACCGAGTTCTCCAGATGAATGTGCCGGTGCAGGTCGGCCTCCAGGTCCGCCAGCCCCGCGAACAGGGCCCGGTAGGTGTTGCAGGCCTCCGGCGGCGGGGTGAAGCCGTTCGTCAGCTCGCGCAGCTTCGCCAGCGCCGCCCCGGCCTCGTCGTGTTCTTCCAGCATCGTCGCGAGCGCCCCGTCCAGCGGGATTTCCGCCGGTTCCCCCGAGGCCATCGCCCGGATCGCCGGAAACAGCACGTCCTCCTCCTTCATCATGTGATGCGCGAGTTCGACCATCATTTTCTCGTAGATCAGGTGCACCTGCACCAGCGAGCGCGTGTGTGGTCCATG
>ERZ869936.501-NODE-501-length-36568-cov-5.608934_pt1 | contig 36568 bp, 30 predicted proteins | sample MGYA00520876_ERZ869936 | MGnify/ENA primary metagenome ERZ869936 (study PRJEB32218, sample SAMN09650985) | biofilter metagenome | isolation source: enrty point of leading RO module | place: Saudi Arabia: Thuwal, RO plant located on Red Sea | collected 2016-02-17 ... | reverse complement strand
GCCGCCGCCGGCCTGGAGCCCACCCCCGAGATGCCCGGCCTCGACCTGCTCGACGAGTCCCTCGTAGTCGATCCCGAGGAACTGGCAGGCCCAGCGGTCCATGCCGCCTCCGAGGTTCGCGTGGTAGGCCTCCGGCAGCTCGCCCCGGTGCCTGAGGCGGATCTTGTCACACATCCGGGGGAAGTAGATCAGGCCGTCGATTTCGTCGTAGGGGCTTCGGGGAAAGGTCTCGCTCATGGCGTCAGTCTCGGGTCGTCGCGGCCCGCGGCTCAACCCGGAAATCAACGCCGCTTGCCGCTGCTCCGACCAGCGCCACGGTCTCGGCGTGCCGGACGAGAAGACCTGCCTGAGCTGTGGACGCCGCATCGTGTGGCGCCGGAAGTGGCGCGGGTGCTGGGAGCAGGTGAAGTACTGCTCGGCGGCCTGCCGGCGCCGTGGGACAGGCGAGCGCACCCTCGAAGCCGCGATTCTCCAACTTTTGAGCGGGCGGGCGCGGGGTGCCTCGATCTGCCCGAGCGAGGTGGCGCGGCGGTGCTTTCCCGACGACTGGCGGCGGCGGATGGAGGAGGTGAGACGCGCCGCACGGAGACTCGTGGCCGCCGGCAGGGTGGAGATCACCCAGAAGGGTCGCGTGGTGGACCCCTCGACTGCCCGGGGACCGATTCGGATCCGCCGAAGCGATTGATCGCTTTTCAACCTTCGCCCGGGGGAGTAGGCTGCCGACCATGAAAATTTGGACGTTTCTTCTGCTTCCGCCGGCCATGCTCTTCACCGGATGCGGCGGGGGCGGATCGATCGAATCGATGCCGGTCTCGGCCGCCGCGCATTCGGTCACGCCGCCCAGCGATCTCCGCCTGCCGAAATCGACCGTCTTCAAGGGCGAATCCAGGTTCCAGGCCCTGGTGGCGCGGGCCGAACGGGAGAACTGGCGGCGTCTGCCGCTCGGCCAGCGGACCGTCCGGGTGGCCCGCGCGATGACCGGCGTGCCCTACGTCAACTACACGCTCGAGGTCGACGACCACGTCGAGAGCCCGGTCGTGAACCTCAACGGCATGGACTGCTGGACCTACTACGAGAACGCGCTCGGGTTCGCCCGGATGCTCAAGTACAAGCCTGGGCCCTATCGCCCCGAGGACCTGCTCCACATGGTCGAACTCGAGCGCTACCGGGGCGGGCGCTGCAACGGCAACTACCTGAGCCGCATGCATCACCTGGAGGAAGTCTTCTACGACAACCAGAAGCGGGGCCTGGCGACGAATGTTACGCCGAGCCTGCCGGGCGCGGTCCGCCTGCGCCGTGAGATCCGCGAGATGCCCGAGCAGTGGAAAAGCTACCGCTACCTGCGGAACAATCCCGAACTGATTCCCCGGATCGACAGGATCGAGCAGCGGGTGTCGGGCCTGCCGGTGTATCACGTTCCCAAGTCGCGGGTGCGCTCGATCGAGCACCTGCTCCAGGACGGCGACATCTGCGCGATCACGACGAATTGGAAATACGGCTACACCTCGCACGTGGGCCTGATCGTCAGGAAGGGCAACCGCGCGTTGTTCGCCCATGCGACCTCCGACCGCGACAAGGGCCGGCGGACGATCATCGACCGGACCATCACCGACTACCTGAACGGCTCGTCCAAGCATGCCGGCATCGTGATCTGCCGTCCGCGGGACCTCCCGCCGTCTCCGATGTGGGAGCAGCGGATGGCGAGCAACTGAGGGCGATTTCGGCTTGCCCTGTTCAAATGGACGTGTTTTGTTCCTGCGAACACTGTTCATCGAACCATGGCCGAACAACTGACCCGCCGACAGCAGGAGATCCTCGAGTATCTCAAAGCCTACCAACGTGAGCTGGGCCTGATGCCCTCGACCCGCGAGATCCAGCATCACTTCGGATTCGCCAGTCAAACCGCCGCGGTGAGCCACCTCCGCGCGCTCGAGCGCAAGGGGGCGATCCAGCGCCTGCCGAACAAGGCGAGGGCGGTGGTGTTCCCCGAGGATCTTGATCGGGAAGAAATCGTGGACATCCCGGTCTATGGCTCGATCGCCGCCGGCATGGCGCAGGACGCCCCGCCGGAACGCGAGGGGTGCGTATCGATCGACATCCGCTCGCTCGGGATCCGGCCCAACGCCCGCACCTTTGCGCTGAAGGTGCGCGGGGATTCCATGATCGACGCCCACATCTGCGACGGCGACACGGTCATCCTGGAATTCCGCGAGCCGCGGAAGGGCGATGTGGTCGCGGCATTGATCGACGGGGAAACCACGCTGAAGCGATACGTCGTCCGCGACCGCAAGGCCTATCTCAAGGCCGAGAACCCGGACTATCCCGATCTCATTCCCGCCCGCGAACTGATCATCCAGGGCGTGATGATCGGGCTGCTGCGCAACCGTGCGGCCTGAGTGTCTCCGTGCGCCTGGCCGGATGAGTCTAGTACCGGTGATTTCGGCCCGATGTCCTTCATGGTGATCGACACCGGGCACCCGGTCATCGAGCATCTCGGCATCGGAAACATGAAGTTGTCGACCTCCCCGAAACCATCCCGCCCCGTGGCGGCAGCCGATTAGTGCATGATGTCGGAACGCTGCGCCGCATTGCTGTTACCGGCTTTCTCGCTGATCCGTGAGGGAGGCTTGGGGATTGGAGATACCCGTTCGATGCACGAGTGGATCGACCTCGCGGCCGATCACGACGTGGGGCTGATCCAGCTCCTCCCGATCAACGAGACCGGCTCCGACGACAGTCCCTACAACGCGATTTCCTCGGTGGCGCTGGATCCGGTCTATCTGGCGATGGAGGAAGTCCCGGGGGTGGATGCCCGGAAGGTGGCCTCGATGGCAACCAGTGACCGGGGGCCGGTCGATTACGCGGCGGTGCGTCGGCGCAAGAATGCATTGCTTGACGAGGCCTGGCGTCGCTGGCCGGAAGCCGGCCGGGATCTTCACTCGGAGTTCGAGAGCTTTAGACAAGCCGAGTCCGGATGGCTGCCGGACTTCGCGGCCTACCGTGCCTTGATGGAAAGGGCCGGGACCGAGAAGTGGGACCGCTGGCCGGAGGCATGGCGGACGGTGGAGGGCGCGCGGGAGGCGCTGCGTGGCGAGGAGAATCTGTGCGCCTACATCGAGTGGGTCCAGTGGCTCTGCTTTCGGCAATGGCGGGCGGTGCGCCGCCATGCGGACAAGCGCGGCGTGAAGCTGATGGGCGACATCCCGATCGGCGTGAGCCGGAATTCCGCCGATGTGTTCTTCGGCCGGGAGGACTTCGATCTCGACTGGTGCGGTGGGGCGCCGCCCGAGACGGTTTTCAAGCACGACGCCTTCATCCGGAAGTGGGGTCAGAACTGGGGCATCCCGCTTTACCGCTGGGACCGGATGGAGCGGGACGGTTTTCCGTGGTGGCGGCAGCGGGTGGGCAAGCTGGTGGACATCTTCCACGTCTTCCGCATCGACCACGTGCTCGGCTTCTACCGCATCTACGGCTTTCCCTGGCAGCCGGATGAGAACAAAGACTATCTCGACCTGACCGAGGCGCAGGCGGCGGAGAAGACCGGAGGGCCGCTGCCGAAGTGGGTGCCGCGCCCCGACGACACGCCGGAGCATTGCGCCGCCAACCGGGCCGAGGGCGAGGTGCGGCTCAGGATGGTGCAGGAGGCCGCCGGCGACGGCGAGGTGATCGGCGAGGACCTGGGCCATGTGCCCGACTACGTCCGGCCGCATCTCTATTCGCTGGGCATCTGCGGATTCCGGATTCCGCACTGGGACTTCGACGAGGAAGGCAGGGTCATCCCGGGCGACGAGATTCCCGAGACCTCCTTCGCGACCTACGCCACCCACGATCACGATTCGATCCCGGCGATGTGGGCGGATTTCCGGCGCCGGGTGTCCGAGGAGAACGACGACGAGGAGGATCGCGAGGAAACCCGTGAGGGTCTCCAACGTCTCGCGGACTTCGCCGGGATCGGGGATCTCGGGCCATTCGATGAGGAGAAGCTATGGCTCTTGATCGACGCGCTCATGCGGTGCAACTCCCGCTATGCCGCGATCATGATCACCGATCTGTTCGGCATGACCGACCGGATCAACAGCCCGGGAACCGTCGGCCCTCACAACTGGACCTTCACCCTGCCTTTCACCGCCCGGGAATGCCGCGACCTGCCCCAATGGTCCCGTCTCGGCGAGAGCATCCGGGCGGGACTACGCCATCGCGGAGCTTGAGAAGAAGGCGAATCGGTGGCATAGGCCGGTGGTTCCCCCTTCCATGTTCGCCGTCCTCCCGAAGTTGGGCCGGGCCTTCGTGTTCGTTGCCCCGTTGTTGGCCGTCCTCGCTTTGCCGGGCATCGCCGACCCGACGAGAATCCTTCCGCTGGGTGATTCGATCACCGCCGGCGCGCTTGCCGGACCGAACGGTATTCCAGCGGAGGATGGCGGATACGGGAGGGGCGGCTACCGCTATTACCTGGAGCGCTTCCTCGAGGCCTCCGATGGTCTTCCGAACTTCGAGATCATCGGCAACAGTCCGGATGCCGGAGGAACGATCGCTTCCTTTGCGGGCAAGTGGTTTCTAAACGACAAGCCGATGAAGTTCACGACCCACGGCGGCTATCCGGGGTTCTCCATCGAGCAGATCAGGGACCTGGTCGCGGATGGCACGGAGCCGGTGGTTCAGAGCGATGTGGTCCTTTTGCAGGTCGGGACCAACAACGTCGGCTACGGCAGTTCGACTCCGGCGACGGCCGCGGAGATCGCCGGATGGAGGAGTGCCTACGAGTCGCTGCTCGACGCGATTCTCGCGAAGAGCGCCACCGCGCGGGTGGTGATGGCGAAGATTCCTCCGGTGGCCGAAGGGACGCCGTATTGGGACGATGGCGAGTACATCGTCCCGGGAACGGTTGCGGCGAACGCGGCCAGGATCGAGCCGTTCAACACCGAGGTCGTCGAGGTCGTGCATGCGGACTATGCGGCGACCTACCCGGGCAGGTTCTTCCTTGTCGACAACTTCACGGGACTCGACCCCGAGAATGAAGCCACGAGTTTTGCCACGGCCACCAATTCGGAGGACTTTTTCACCGGTCAAGGCGATGGCATCCATCCCTACAACGCGGGGCACCGCAAGATGGCGGTCGGCTTCTGGAACGGCTACCAGCGCGCCCAGGGCAAGGCGGCGACGGCGGTGGTGACGCCCCTCGATGATCCCGACGGGGACGGCGTAGGGGGGGCGGACGTCGGTCTTCTCGGTGATGGGACGCTGCGGCAGGGCGATGCCGACAAGGTCACGGATCAACCCTACGTGATGGCCAGCACGGATCCCGGCGAGCGCGCGAAGCTCTACCTGCGGCTCGATCTATCGGGTTTGCCGAAGCAATGGGATGAGGCCCGCTTCAACCTGATCTTCTGGGGTGCTCCGTCGGGGACGCCGAATTTCGGCAATTGCTGCGACGACCAACCATCGACGGCGACCTTCGAGATCCACGGGATTCCGGACGGGGGCGACGACTGGACGGAAGAAGGCATCACCTGGGCGACGGCGCCCGGAAATGATCCGGGTGGCGACGGGGTGACCGGCACTTTTCTCGGCGGGATCGTGGTGCCTGGTGGTTTGCAGACCGGCGAGGTGGTCAGCATCAGCACTCCCGAATTGCTCGACTTCGTGAACCACCAGCGCGGTCTGGATGGAATGGTGACCTTCGCGGTGACCGGGACCGTGCCCGACCCCGGCTTCCGGGTGAGTTTCCAGGACAGCGACCTGCGCGACTACGCGCCCGCCTTCCTGCAACTGGCCGACTCGGTGGTGGAACCGGCACCGGCGGATTTCCGGATTCTCAGCGCCGACTTCGATCTCGAAGCGGAGCCCCTGCCCGAGGTCGAGATCCGGTTCGTCTCGGACGAGTCCCAAACCTATCTGGTCAGTGCATCGGACGATCTCCGGACCTTTGACGAGGTTCTTGCATCCGGAATCCCCGGGGCGCCTGGAGCGGGCGAGACGACGATCATCATTCCCATGCCCGATGGCCGTGAAAGACTCGTCCTGCGGGTGGAACGACAATGAGGCGATGAATCAAAGGATGAACAACTTCGACCTGATCCGCCTGATCGCGGCGTTGCAGGTCGTGTTCGTTCATGCGGTCGGGCACACCGAGGTGCTCCACACCGGTTCGGCCTGGCTGCTCCGCCTGCTGGACGGGGCGATCCTGTTTCCCGGCGTTGCGGTGTTCTTCGTGATCAGCGGTTTTCTCATCGCCGGGTCGTGGGAGCGATCAAGGGATCGACCGGCGGCGTATTTCTGGCGTCGGGGCCTGCGCATCTATCCGGCGCTGGTCGTCTGCGTCGGAGTGAGCCTGGTGGCCCTGGGGTCGTTCGGATTTCTCACGAAGGAGGCCCTGACTTCGACCGGCTTCTGGGCCTGGCTGGTGGGACAGTTGAGCTTCGGTCAGTTCTTCAATCCCGATTGTTTCCGTGGCTTCGGGGTCGGGGTGGTCAACGGAGCGCTGTGGACCATCTCGGTCGAACTCCAGTTCTATCTGTTGCTTCCGTTGCTCTATCGGATCGTCTTTCCGGTTGGCGGTGGCGGCAGTTGGCGGCGATGGGTGCTGCCCGCCAGCTTTCTTGTTTCGTTCGGTTCGTTCTGCTGGGTCGATGCCGGCACCAACGGTCCTGGTGGGTTCACCGACGCCGGGCTGGTGTCCAAGCTGTTGTTCGTCTCGTTTCTTCCCCACTGGTGGATGTTCGCGCTCGGGTTGGCGATCCACCGTCATTTTGACCGGCTTGCCGGATGGTTCGCCGGAAAGGCGATGTGGTGGTTCGCCGCCTACGCGACCCTCGCCGCACTCCGGGTTCACGGGTTGGGTCGCGAGAGCGGGTGGGCCTTCTACCTCGGCTACCTGCCCGAGCGGATCCTGCTGGCCATGCTGACGGTCTCGGCGGCCTTCACCATGCGGGGGCTTTCCTCGCGGTTGCTCGCCGGGACCGATATTTCCTACGGCGTTTACATCTATCACTTCCTGCTGATCAACATCCTGATCGAGTTCGGCGTGATGACCACGGCTTCGTGGGTTCCCGTGTTGTTCCTTCTGGCGGTTCTCGCCGGGGTGGTGAGTTGGTTCGGCATCGAAAAGCGCTTCCTCGCGCTGAAGTCGAGGATTCCGAGTCCGCCTTCGGCAATGAATCGCCCTGCGCCCGTGGAGCAGCCCGAGTGGTAGCTCAACGGTAGGTCAACTGAGCGGTGACGGTGGCGTCGCGGTCGCTCACGAAGCGAATCCAATAGGCCGAGAATGTGTCGGGAAAGGTGTGGGTGAACTTCGCTCCCCGCTCCAGGTTGAAGGTCGCGCCATCGATCCAGGTTCCGTCTCCGTGGATGTCGAGTTGCATCGTGACCCCAATGCGATTCTCCGTCGGGCTGTTGAAGGCGAGTGTCAGCTCCTTCCGGTCGTAGGCGGTCATCAGATAGGGATCGGATGCCTCGCCTGCCCTTACCGCAGTGGCCTTCCAGGGGCCGCCTTCGCCCCGGGGTTTTCCCAGCTTCCAGATGTCGTCGATCGCGCCCGCCCACAGGGCTACCTTGCCATCGTCGGACCTCAGGAGGTGCGGGTTGTCGGCGGGGTGGTCGACCGCGACCCCGCTCATGATGAACAGCCCGCGATAGGAGCAGAAGTCATGCACGAGGTGCCGGTGGGTCGCCACCGGACGGATCTTGGCGATGCCCCCGGCGTTGCGTGCCGGCAGTTCGTAGAAGGTGCCATCGACGTGGAGCAGGTCCCGTTCGGTGGCGACCTCGCGGGCGATCCGATAGCCGCCGAAGTCCGAGAGTCCGGCCAGGCCGGCTTTCGGGAGTCGCCAGCGACCGCCCTCGTCGTCGGTGTAGATGATCGAAGCGCTGTCGGCGAGCAGGACGCTCGGGGGAATCGCGGCGTGTTCGCGGGTGAATGCCTCAAGCTTCGGGTCGTCGTCGCGCCGCAGCTTCAGCTCGGCATCCAGTTCGTAGTGGCCGGCCGGTTCGCCGTCACTGCCGAGCGCCGCGAAAGAAAGCGTCTTCACGCCGCCGGCGAGGGCGCGGACAAGGCCTCCCGTCCGGGCGTCACCGGACTGCGCCAGGCCGTCGAAGATCGGATCGGCATCGATCGCACGTCCGTCTTCGTTGCGGTAGGTGAACACCGCCGTGTAGGCCTTGCCCGCGTCCTTCGTTCGTAGCCGGATCCACTCGCCGGGCAGGTCTTCGGTCAGATCAACGAACCGGTAGCCCGGGATCGAAATAGTCCGGCTTTCGAGGACGCGGAGATCCGGGCCGAGGAACTCGAGCCGGACTTCGCGCGCACCATCCGACTCGTGATGAAGGTGAAGACCGCGCTTCCGGTAGCCGGCGAGGAGGTAGGGGTCGGACGTCGCGCCGGCCTCAAGATCCTCCTTCAGCCACACCGCGCCGCGTCCGATGGCGGGGCCGAGGTGGTCGAGTTGATCCGGGTCGACGAACCACAGGTTCGACTGCGACTGGGGTGCGGCGATCTCACCCTTGGCCTTGCGCTTGTTGAGGAACTCGTTCTTCGCCGTGTCGTCGCAGCCGAAGACGATCCGGTCGCTCCAGCGGCAGAAGTCCCCGATCACCTTGAGGTAGTTGGACCGCGGGCGGATGCCGCCGAAATCATCGACACCGAAGTCGCCGGGAAAGCGCCACATGGTGCCGTGCATCGTCATCAGGAAGTCGTCCTCGCCGATTTCGCGGATGCGCGGCCACTCGGTGTTCCAACCGTGGGCGCCGTCATAGGAATGCGAGCCCTTCGGCAGCCGGAAGAAACGCCATCCGTCCTCGGGATGGCGCACGCCCAACAGCAGCGATTTCGCATCCCAACCGATCGCCCAGATCGGATCGGTGGCGGGGTCCGGGTTGCCATGGATGCCGCCGGGTCCGGTGACCTCGGTGAACTGGTTGCGCCGGACCACCGTCCACGCGTCCGCCTTTCCGTCCCATTCGGCGAGCACGCCCGACGGCGTGGCGGGATCGACCTTGGCCCGCTGGCCGTGCTCGCCGTTGTTGGAGTAAACATAGACGCCCTGACCCGAATAGAAGCCCTTGCCATGATAGCCCGGCAGGTCGGCCTTGCGGCGGTCGGTCTTCATCTGCTCGTCCGCCCACAGCTCGCGCACTTCGAGGGATGTCACATCCACTTCGTAGATGCCTTCCTCCATCGTCGCGTGGACGATCTTCCCGTCGGGATCGGAGAGGTGGCGTGCGGTCCCGGTGGGGCGACCGAACATCTCCGAGTAGGGAATGACCCGCACGCTCCGCTCGCGGTCGATCGCATAGGGTCCGATGAAGAGTTGTCCGGACCCGTCGTGGATCATCCGGTTGGCGGGTGTGCCGCCGATGGATTCCGGACGGATGATCTGTCGCAGGTCCGGCGTGATCTCGTAGAGCTTGTCACTCGATCCCGTCGGCTTGTGGGGCGCGTAGGTGATCACCCACAGGCGGTCCGCCCACGGCACCACGGCGCCGGTGCCGCACTCGCCTTCCTCGTTGAACATGGCGAGGTGCGGATGGATGCCGGAAAGGGAAGGGGGGGCGGCCATCGTGGTGGTGACGGCCAGGCCGGCGATGAGCACGAGTTTCATGGCGCCGCCATACGGTCCTGCGGTATCCGCTCTTGCAGTGGGCGGCTCGGGACTGGACGCCGCCGACCCGGGCCGGCAGCCTCGCCCCGTGAAGATCAAGACGGCCGAGTTCGCCACCAGCGCCCCCGATCTCGAAAGCTGTCCGCCGGCGGGCATGCCGGAGTTCGCCTTCATCGGGCGCTCGAATGTCGGCAAGTCGTCCCTGCTCAACATGCTCGTCGGCCGCAAGAGCCTGGCCAAGGTGTCGTCCACTCCCGGGGCCACGCAGCTCATCAATTTCTTCACCATCAACGAGCGCTGGTCGTTGGTGGATCTGCCAGGCTACGGCTATTCGAAGACACCGAAGAACATCCGCGCCGGATTCCAGCGGCTGGTGTCCGACTACCTCGCGCAGCGGGAGAGCCTGTGCTGCGTGTTCGTGCTCATCGACGCCCGCCACACGCCGCAGAAGCTCGACCTCGATTTCTGCGATTGGCTCGCGGTCAACGGGATTCCCTTCGTGCTGGCCTTCACCAAGGCCGACAAGGTGAAGGCCGGCAGGCTGAAGTCCAACCGGGCCGCCTTCCTCGCGGCTCTGGCGGAGCGGGTCGCGGGTGAGCCCCGGGTCTTCGTGACCTCGGCCGAGGACCGGCGCGGGCGCGACGAGGTGCTGCGCTTCATCGGTGAGGCGCTGGAGGCCTGAGAGGATCGCCCATGGACGCTCCGGCAACCGGGATCCGGCGGGAGGCGCCGTGGAAGGCGGGTCTGCGCGCGGCGCGGGCCAACGTGATCCCCGGGCTGATCCTGCAGGCGGCGATGGTGGCCATCCTGCTCGGCTACTTTTTCCACCCGCCCCTGCGCGAGCTCCTCGAAAGGCTCGCCGAGGTGAAGGCGCGCTGGGGCTACGCCTACAGCGCGCTGGCGGGGATCGTGGCCGGAGCCGTGGTCCCGGAGCTGATGCGCTGGCTGGTGCTGCAGCACGGGCGTTTCGGTCCGGGAAACCTGCGCGAGCTGATCTTCGCGGTGCCCTTCTGGTGCGGGATGGCGCTGGTGGTCGATCTCCTCTACCGCGGCCAGGCGCTGCTTTTCGGCGACGAGCCGACGCCCGTGGTGGTCATCCCGCAGGTGCTGGTGGACCAGTTCGTTTACAACCCGCTCTTCGCCGCGCCGGTGACGGTGAGGCTCTACGCCTGGAAGAACGGCGGCTATTGCTGGCAGCGACGCTTTTTCACCGCCGGCTACTACCGCGAGCGCGTGGTGCCGGCGCTCTTCGCCACCTGGGGCGTGTGGATCCCGGTCGTCACGGTGCTCTACACCCTGCCCGAGCCGGTGCAGATCCCGCTCTTCGCGCTCGCGCTTTCGCTGTGGGTCATGCTCTACAGTTGGATGAGCCAGCGCTGAGCGGATCGGCTCGACAGGATGAAATCGGCGGCGAGTATGTGGCGTATGTGCCCTGTCATGAAATTCCTTCCCACCCTCGGAGCGGGCCTTGCCCTGACGTTCTTCCCAGCCAGCGCCCGGACCTGGACCGAGGCGGAATCGGGCCGGACGGTCGAGGCGGACCTGGTCGGCCGGACCGGTGAGAAGGTCACGTTGAAGCGTGCGGACGGCAGGACCTTTGAGATCGCCGTCGCGAGTTTGTCCAAGGAAGACCGGGACTTCATTGCAGCCAAGGTCATCGCGGACTGGCCGTCGTGGCGGGGGCCTGACCGCGATGGGCACTCGCCGGACACGGGCTTGCTCAAGGAGTGGCCGGACGGCGGCCCGAAGTTGTTGTGGACATTCGAGAAGGCCGGGACCGGCTACAGTTGTCCGGCGGTGGTCGGTGGGAAAATCTACTTCACCGGTGAGCGCGACGGGGAGGCGGAGGTGATCTGCCTCGACGCCTCGGGCAAGGAACTCTGGAGCGCCCCGATCGGCGACGATGCCGGGAAGGGCTACAACACCGGCTGGGGCGGTGGTCCGCGCGGGGCGCCGACGGTCAGCGACGGACGGCTCTACGCGATGTCGGCAAACGGAGATCTCGCGTGCATCGACATCTCCGGTGGCAAGGTACTGTGGCGCAAGAGCCTGGTGAAGGACTTCGGCGGCACGGTGCCGGGCTGGGGCTATGCCGAGTCCCCGCTGGTCGACGGTGACAAACTGCTGGTGACCCCGGGCGGCAAGGACGGGGCGATCGTCGCGATGAACAAGGTGAGCGGGGAGGTGATCTGGAAGAGCGACGAACTCACCGACGAGGCCCAGTATTCATCGATCGTGATCGCCGAGGCGGGCGGCAAGCGACAGTACGTCCAGCTCTTCATGAAGCAGTTCGCGGGTGTTGATGCGGAAACAGGCGACCTGCTTTGGACATCCGACTGGCGCCAGGGTCGCACCGCGGTGATTCCGACGCCGGTGGTCCGCGGCGACAAGGTCTACATCACCGCCGGCTACGGCGCCGGCTGCAAGCTGGTGAAGATCGGAGCCGACTCCGCCGAGGAGATCTGGGAGAACAAGGTGATGAAGAACCACCACGGCGGCGTGGTGCTCGTGGGCGATCATCTCTACGGCTTTTCCGACGGGGCGGGCCTGGTCTGCCAGTCCTTCGACAGCGGCGAACGGGTCTGGTCGGAGAAGGGCGAGAACCTCGAGAAGGGCGCGGTGCATTATGCCGACGGCATGCTCTACTGCCTCGATGAGCGCAACGGCTCGGTGTTTCTTGTCGAGGCGACCCCGGAGGAATATCGGGAGAAGGGACGCTTCGGCCTGCCGAAGAAGACGACGCTGCGCGATGATCACCAGGGCAAGGTGTGGACCCACCCCGTCGTCATCGGCGGCCGTCTCTACCTGCGCGACCAGGACCTGTTCTTCTGCTACGACGTGAAGGGATGATCGGGAGCGCGGCTTTTCAAGCCGGGTTGAATCAATTGGCTGGAGCTTCACCGAAAGTAGTTCTCCATGGCGAGGCTTGGTTGGCAGCTCTTTGACACCACCTCATCATCCTTTGTCGTGATGTTCCACGACTTGGGCACGATGTCATCGCAATTTGGAGCGGTGTTTGAGGAGCCGGACACGGTGTTCGGCGGCCTGGACATGATGTAAAGGCGTTTCGGACGGATGTTCGGCGTGTTGGGAGCGGTGTTCATCCTCCTGTGCACGATGTAAAAGCGTTTCGACATGGTGTCCCGGCACCGGTTTCGGCGGGTTTGGGGAAGGGAGGAAATTAAAAGTTCCGAAATTGGGAAGTTTGGCTTGCTTTAGTTCTCACAGGCCGGCATTCTTTGCCGCATGGTTCTGCTTGGAAGAACAAGTGCCCTCCTTTCCGACGCGCATCGGCACGGCGCGCAACAGTCTCTCCGGGCATGGGTCAACGAGGTGCGGAAGTCTCGCTGGAGAAGCGTGGAGGAGATCCGGCGGCGGTATCCGCGGTCGTGGGTTCTGGAGGACGACAGCTTTCACGTCTCGCTGACTGCCGAGGACATCGGCATCCGCTTCGCGGTTTCATTCGAGGTGGGAGCGGTGCGGACCTTCGCCATCGCCACGGCGCCCGAGACCTATCGCTTTTCCCCTAGCTGCCCCCCAACGATGAACACAGCAACCTAATGACGACGAACCATGCCAACAAAACCGATCAACACTCCCCAACGGCACGAGGAAGCGCTGAAGCGCCTCGACGTGCTGATGGCACGCGGCGCTGAGCTGACGGAGCCCCAGCGGGATGAACTGGAGATCCTGACCATCCTGATCGCCGACTACGAAGAGAAACAACTCCCCGTCCCTCCGCCCGCACCCCTCGATGCCATCAAGTTCCGCATGTTCCAGTGCGACTACAAAGCCAAGGACCTCGGCCGCCTCGTCGGCGGGGCCAACCGCGCCTCGGAGATTCTCTCCGGCAAGCGTGGTCTCACGCCCGACATGATGCGCGCCCTGCACCGGGAGTGGGGCATCCCCACCGACTCGCTGCTCGGCGTCGCGGTGCCTGAACCCGAGACCGCTCCCGAGCGGGATCTCAACCCCAGGGATTACCCGCTCAAGCAAATGTACGACCGCGGATACATCCCCGGTCGTGCGGGTGACTGGAAACGGCATGCGAAGGATCAGGTCGATCTGCTGCGACGTTTTTTCGCCGACGGAGCCGCCCCTCTGGCTCCCGCCCTGCCTCGGAAAGCCACGGGCAAGAAGGCGATCAACGTCCACGCGCTCGAGGCCTGGGCCCATCGGGTGAAAATCCGCGCCGCGGAGGCGGAAGGCCTCCCGATGTGGGATCGCAAGGGTTTTGACGAGGCATTCCTCCACTGGCTGGCCAGCCTCAGTTACTTCGACGACGGTCCGGTCAAGGCCCTCGACGAGCTTCGCGAACGGGGCCTGCCGGTCATCATCGAACCCCGGCTCGATGGCACCCGGCTGGACGGAGCGGCCCTGCTCGCGGACGACGGTCGGCCGGTCATCGGGCTCACCCTGCGCCTCGACCGGCTCGACAATTTCTGGTTCACGCTCTTCCACGAGCTGGGCCATGTGCTCAGGCATCTTGATCCCGAAAACCGGAGTTTTCTCGATTCCGATCTGGATGCTGCGAATCACGATGAGGTCGAGCGCGAGGCCGACGCTTTCGCCCTCGATGCGCTCATCCCGCCCGGAGAATGGGAGTGGGCGTGCCGGCTGCGCAACGCTGCGGAGATTCGCAAGGCCGCCAAGGTCCTGCGTGTCGGGCCTTCCGTCATCGCCGGACGCCTCCGCCGCGAGGCCAATGACTACCGCAAACACCGCACCCTCGTCGGCCAGGGCATGGCCCGTGCGGCGCTCGGCTACCCCGAAGACCAATGGCCGAAGTGATCCTAATAGGGAGAAGGGATTTTCAATCCCTCGGGCACACGTGCGGGCCGCGTCCTGCCGAAGGATCCCGCGGTGCGGGGATGATCCATACTATCTCCCGAGGCGGGAGGAGGCAGGCGCACCCCGGGGTAGGCGTGCACTTTCGTGAAGCAAGGGATTGGAAATCCCTTCTCCCCATTTTCCCAAGCGGAGGACCCCACGCGGACCTCCGTTCCGAAAACACCCGGAGACCCAACCACGGCCCGCCCGCGAGTGCGGGGTCGGGACAACCGATGGCGGTCTCCACCCAACGTTGATCCAGACATGGACACCAACACCACCATCACCCAAAGGCGGCGGCCTGCCAGAAAGGCCGCGGACTTCCACGCCGCGTGGAAGCAGTTGGCCCCGGAGGATTCCTTCGGGGGGAAGACCCTCGCGGAACTCGAGACGGCCATGGGGCCCCTCGAAACCGCGCTGGACGAACTGCGGACGCTCACCGTGAGCCGCTCGGCGGCTCTCAAGGTGCGAGACCAGGAGGAGAGGGCGCTCAATGCCCTCCTCATCCGGGTCGCCCACGGCGTTCGCAGCCACCCGGACCATGGCGAGGACAGCCCGCTGTATCGCGCCATGGGCTTCGTGCCCAAGAGCGAGCGGGCCTCCGGCCTCACCCGCCGGTCCGAGGAGGACGAACCCGACGAAGAAGCCGCCGCTTGATCGATTCCTGCAAGAATCACACGATCAAGACGACGGCTCCCGTCGAAGAGTGCCACCGGTCCGCAAGGGCCGGTGGCCATTTCTTGAAAGAGGAAAGCACCTCGTGCACCGCCGCGCAAGAGGGCAGTTTGGAATCGGCGAGACACCCCGTCCTTGTCCCACCCGCCCTGCTGAGCTGACCTTGCGGGGCGCTTGCCAGCCGGAGCCGATGGGCTCTAGGCTTCATGCGTCTTCTAACGAACTGATTCATTCAGATTCCCCGACACGCTGGATGCCCACCGTCTTCGACAACATTGATAACCCATATATAAACAACGAAGCTCCCAATGGCCTGAAGGACGCCCTGAAGGTGGCTGTCCGTGGGGATTTTTGTGTGGGCTACTTCAATCTCCGTGGTTGGCGCTGCATCGACTCCGTGGTGAATGCCTGGGATCTGCCGTCTGATGAGGACGATCCGCCGCCGTGTCGCCTTCTGGTCGGCATGCAGCGGCTTCCGCACGAACAGTTGCGGGCGTGGCTGTCCGAGTCTCCGGACCGCCCCCCTGACCTCGGCCAGCTTGCGAAGCTCCGCAAGGACGCAGCGAAAGAGTTCCGCAAGCAGCTCACCGTCGGCTTTCCGACCGATGCTGACGAGGCCGGCCTGAAACGCCTGGTCAAGCAGCTTCGGGAAAAGCGCCTCGTCGTGAAGCTGTTCCTCAAGCACGCCCTCCACGCGAAGCTCTACCTCGCTCATCGCAATGACGGCTTCAACCCGATCATCGCCTATTTGGGCAGCAGCAATCTCACAATGGCAGGGCTGCGGGGGCAGGGGGAGCTGAACGTCGATGTCCTCGACGGGGATGCGGCCGGCAAACTTCACGATTGGTTCAAAAACCGCTGGGCCGACTCGCGGTGCCTCGACATTTCCGACGACCTGATCGAGGTGATCGAGGAAAGCTGGGCGGGTGACCGGCTCCTGTCTCCTTACCACGTTTACCTGAAGATGGCCTGGCACCTCTCGCAGGACGCCCGGGACGGCATCAAGGAATTCCGGGTGCCTTCCGAGATCCGGGATCATTTGCTGCCGTTCCAGGAAAAGGCCGTACAGCTCGCCTGCCGCCACCTCAACAAGCGGGGTGGAGTGCTCGTCGGCGACGTCGTCGGCCTCGGCAAGACGCGCATCGCTTCGGCCATCGCCCGCGTGCTGGGCGACGACCAGATGCTCGAAACGCTGATCCTCTGCCCGAAGAACCTCCAGTCGATGTGGCACGACTACGCGCATCGCTTCGGACTCCGGGCTCCGAAAGTGATGTCCCAGAGCGTGGCGCAGCGCGATCTCCCGAAGCTCCCACGGTATCGCCTCGTCATCATCGATGAGTCGCACAATTTCCGCAACCGCGAGGGGAAAATCTACCAGGCCATCCAAGACTACCTTTTCCGCAATGACTGCAAGGTGATTCTCCTTTCCGCGACACCCTACAACAAGACCTACCTCGACCTCGGTGCCCAGCTCCGCCTCTTCCTGAACGAGCAACACGACGTCGGCATCAGACCTGAGGCCCTGCTCCGGGAGATCACGGAGTCCCGCTTCGCGCTCGCCAACCCGAACACACCTGTCTCCTCCCTGGCCGCATTCGAGAAAAGCGAGCATCCGGACGACTGGAGGGACCTCATGCGCCTGTTCCTCGTCCGCCGCACCCGGTCGTTCATCGTCAAGAACTACGCCGAGTTTGATGAGCGAAACCAGCGGTCGTATCTGACCCTTCCCACAGGAGAGCGGATGTATTTCCCGGTCCGACAGCCGGTTTCCGTCACATTCCGCTCCGATCCGGATGACCCGGACGATCCCTGCGCGCAACTCATGCGCGACGATGTCGTGAACGTGATCAACGGGCTACGCCTCCCGCGCTACGGGCGAAGCCTCTACAGGCACCCGCCGGACAAGCTCCCGGAAGACCTCACGAAAGCGGAGACCAAGATTCTCGATGATCTTTCGCGAGCGGGTGCCCGAATGCGGGGTTTCTGCCGGACCAACCTGTTCAAGCGTCTCGAGAGTTCCGCCCACGCGTTCCTGCTTTCGATCCACCGGCATATCCTTCGGAATCACATCGAGATCCACGCGCTGGAGAACAAGCTGCCGCTTCCCATCGGCCAGCAGGATGCCGCTTTGCTCGACACCCGCCTGCACGACTTCGGCGATGGCGAACTGGACCTCGAGAACGAAGAACAGCAGCTCCCACCGCTCGGGCAGTGGGACGAATCCCACTACCGCGCCGAGGCCGCCGCTATCTACACGGCAATCTCCAGCCACCAGACCAAGCGCTACAAGTGGCTCCGGACCGATGTCTTCAAGAAGTCCCTGGTCAAGGACCTGCAATCGGATTCCGAGGAACTGCGCCAGCTTCTTCGTGATGCCGGCGAGATCCCCGTCGCCAAGGACTACAAGCTTCAGGCCCTCATCCGTCTCCTGCGCGAGGCCGAGCGTGGTGAGAAATACCTGCTCTTCACCCAATTCGCCGACACCGCCGTCTATCTGGAACAAGCGCTCAAGGACGCGGGAATCGACGGGGTCGATTGCGTCACCGGTGCATCGGAGGATCCCGCCAAACAGGCCTGGCGCTTCTCACCCGAGTCCAACGAGAAACTCAAGGACTTCCCGCCCTCGAAACAAACCCGAGTGCTCCTCGCCACCGACATCCTTTCCGAGGGCCAGAACCTCCAGGATGCCTGCCGGGTCATCAACTACGACCTCCCCTGGGCCATCATCCGGCTCATCCAACGCGCCGGCCGCGTGGACCGCATCGGCCAAAAGCGCGACACCATTCACTGCTACTCGTTCCTTCCGGCCGAGGGCGTCGAAAACATCATCCGGCTCCGCCGCCGCCTCTCCGATCGCCTCCGGGAAAACGAAGAGGTTGTCGGCTCCGACGAGAGCTTCTTCGAGGACCAGACCCCGAACGACGAGGAGGCCTTGCGCAATCTCTACGATGAGAAATCGGGGATCCTCGACGAACCGGAGGACGATGAGGTGGACCTCACCTCGGAGGCCTTTGAGGCCTGGTCGCAGGCCACCAAGGACAACCCCGAACTGCGCCGGACCATCGAAGCTCTTCCAGATGTCGTCTTTGCCACCAAGCGGCACAACCCACCTGAAGACAAACCCGCCGAGCTCTCGCCGCCGGGCGTGCTCACCTACATTCGCACTCCGCAGGATCACGATGCGCTCCTTTGGATCGACGCCGACGGCAAGACGGTTTCCGAATCTCCCGTCCGAATCTTCCGGCAAGCCAGGTGTGACGCCGAAGAAGAGCCCCTCGAAAGAAGAGCCGACCACCATAAGCTGGTGGCCAGAGCCACGGAGATCGTCGAGGAAGAGAGACGCGACGGGCAGGCGGGCAGCTTGGGATCCCGCAGAGGTGCCCGCTACCGCGCCTACGAGCGGTTGCAGGACTACCTCCGTCACCGCTCCGACGACCTCTTTGTCACCGACCACGTACGCGCTGCGATCCAAGCCATCTACGACCACCCGCTTACAACCGAGGCGGTGGACAAGCTGAACCGCCAGCTCCGCACCAATATCACCGACGACGACCTCGCCGCCCTCGTCACCCAGCTTCACCGCGACGACCGCCTCGTCGTCGTCAATCTCCACGATGAGCCCGCCAAGGAACCCCGAATCCTCTGTTCACTTGGGCTCATTACCTGACCAGCATGCACCTGATCTACATCGACGAATCCGGCAACACCGGGCGGAACCTCGCCGATCCGGCTCAGCCTGTTTTCGTGCTGGGTGCTTTGGTGGTTCCTGAAACGGCATGGCAATCGATCGAGGCGGATCTTGAAAATGCCATCGTCGAACACGGCCCCAAGGGGCTCGGTGGTGACTTCGAGATTCATGGCGGCGACATCCGCCAGGGTACGGGACCATTCAAGGGTGTGTCCGTAGCCGACAGGCTCAAGTTGCGAGACGTCTGGCTGGAGATCGCCGCCCACTACAACCTCCACTTCATCTACCGATCGATCGTCAAGAAACGCTACGAGCGCTGGATGGCATCCGCTTTCGGCGGCGGCATCTCGGTGAATCCACACCTGACGGCTTTTCCTCTCGTCGTGCAGGTGGCGAACAACCTGCTCCGGCACCTCGGCCCCGATGTGCTCGGCATCACCATTTCGGACGACAACCGTGAGGTCGTGGGAGACATCGAACGCTTCCAGAAACTCCTCCGGGTCACTCCGGGGGCGCTCCACCTCGACCGGATTATTGAGAAGGGATTCTTCATCGACTCCAGCAAGAGCCGCCTCCTGCAGCTCAGCGACCTTTGCACCCTTCATGCCCGCAAGGCGGAAGAGCGGAAGATCGGCCTGCCCGCCAAAACCATCGACGACCAAGGCATCGAGCTCATCCAACCTCTCATCCACCGCGGTGTGGAGTCCTTCCCGGACGTCATCGAATGGCTCAAAACCGTCCAAAAACGAAAGGAGCGGCGAGGAACCCCAGAGGGATTCGGGTCGCCTACGGGGCGGCCTCACTCGTCGCTGAAGAATCTCTCACACACTCCCGCTCCCATTTCAAGCCTCATTCTCCATGACACCCCAGCAACGCAAGGAAGCCGCACGCTACCTCGAGGCCTTCGATTTCTCCGGCCTTTTCACCGATCCCTCCATTGGCTGGGACTGGCCGGATTCCGGGCGGCCCCTGCGTGTGCCCTTCGGCGATGACTTCATTTCCCTGGAGCCCATCGCGGAGAAGAAGGGCGTCCGCATCCTCCTGGTTCCGCCCCTCAAGGATGGCTCCATCATGCCCTCCGACGAACGGAAGAAGCTGGAGAAGGCCGTCACCCCGCTCGCCACCGAGCACCTCCTCATTTTCGTCGACAAGGCGAAGACCCGGCAGGTCTGGCAATGGACCTCTCGCCTGCCTGGCAAACCGGTCCGGCATCGCGAGCTGACCTGGGAGAAGGGGCGCTCCAACGAACTCCTTCTGCAAAAGCTCACCGCGATCGCTTTCACCCTCGACGAGGAAGAGGGCCTCGACATCACCGGTGTCGTCCAGCGCCTGCGCGACAACCTCGACCGTGACCGCCTCACCCGGCGGTTCTACGACGACTTCAAGCGTCAGAAGGACCAGTTCCAGAAGTTCATCAATGGCATCAGCGATGCCGGCATCCTTGCCCACTACACCTCGCTGATGCTCAACCGCCTCATGTTCTGCTATTTCCTCCAGCAGAAGGGCTTTCTTAACAGGGAGGAGAATTACCTTCGCAAGCGCCTGGACACCGTCCGCGATACGCTCGGCAAGGACAAGTTCCACTCCTTCTACCGATCCTTCCTCAAGCGTCTCTTCTTTGACGGACTCGATGGCGAGGACCGCCCCGCTGAACTCGTCGCCCTGATCGGCGAGAAGATCCCCTACCTCAATGGCGGGATTTTCGCCGAGCACCCCATCGAGCGCGACCACCCCGACATCACGATCCCCGACAAGGCCTTCGAGAAGATCTTCGTCTTCTTCGACACATGGCAGTGGCACCTCGACGACCGGCCCCTCAAGGATACGAATGAAATCAATCCCGAGGTGCTCGGCTATGTCTTCGAGAAGTACACGAACCAAAAGGAGATGGGGGCCTACTACACCAAGGAGGACATCACCGAGTACATTTCCAAGAACACCATCCTGCCCTTCCTGCTCCAGAAGGTCGCCGACAAGCTGCCCGCCGAGGCGTGGGAGCTCCTGAAAAGCGATCCCGACCGTTACATCTACGAGGCCGTCCGCCGGGGTGCCGGGGCTGATGAGAAGACCTGGAAGAAGTCCCTCCCGGAGAACATTGCCGCCGGGCTCGATACCAAGGCGCCCAAGCTCATCGAACGGCGCAAGGACTGGAACACCCCGACACCTGCCAGCCACGCCCTGCCCACCGAGATCTGGCGCGAGACCATCGCCCGCCACCAGCGCTGCCATGAGCTGCGGAAAAAACTCCGCGCCGGAGAGGTGGCCGCTCCCGCCGATCTCGTCACCCTCAACCTCGACATCCGCCAGTTCGTCTCGGATGTGATCGCTTCCGCTCCTGCGGGCCTCGCCCTGGCCCTTTGGAAGGCCCTGCGCTCCCTCTCCGTGCTGGACCCCACCTGTGGTTCGGGTGCCTTTCTATTCGCCGCACTGGAAATCCTTGAGCCGCTCTACGAAGGGCTGCTCGAACGCTTCCGAGCACTGCTCGCCGACTGGCAGGCCAAAGGCGAGAAGCACAAGAACTGGGAGAAGGAATTCGGAGCGATCCTCGACGCCGTCGAACGCCACCCGAACGAAGGCTACTTCATCCACAAGACCCTCATCGTCCACAACCTCTACGGCGTGGACATCATGGAGGAGGCGGTGGAAATCTGCAAACTGCGCCTCTTCCTCAAGCTTGCCGCCCAGCTTGAACCCGGCCAGGACATCGAACCGCTTCCCGACATCGACTTCAATGTTCGCGTTGGCAACACGCTCGTTGGCTACGCCTCACGCGCCGAGATCAAAAAGGCCTTCACCGAAGCCGGGGGTTCCGGGCAGGCATTGCTCCAGGGCATCGAGACTTCGCTCGACGACTACACGCGCATTATGGAGCAGGCCGAGGACGCGGACCGCGGCTTCAAGCGGTTCCAAGACCTCCAGGACACCGTCGGCCAGTCCGCCGCCGATTTCCGCACAGCCAAAGAAGACCTCGAACACCGCCTCGGCACCTTGCGCTCGCAGCTCGACCGCTTTCTCGCCGGGCAATACGACCAGAAGAACCTGAAGACAGATGCCGCCCTCCAGAAATGGAAGGACAGCCATGAACCCTTCCACTGGTTTGTCGAGTTCTATGGAATCATGAACTCAGGCGGATTCGATGTGATTGTGGGAAATCCTCCTTACGCTGAGGTTCCCAAGGGGCTGGGGCGATCGATGTTGTGCAGTATTTACAAAACGGCTCTGCCTCAGTGGAGCAGAGATGAGGATCTCTATACCTTGGTCTTTGAGCGTGCCATTTCAGTCCTCTCGGAGAAGGGAGCGCTCAGTCTAATCTTGCCACTGTCAATTGCTTTCTCGACTAAGAGGCCCTATGTCGCGCTCCGTGAGCTGATTCAGAACATCCGTGGACGATGGTTGTTTTCCCACTTCGACCGCATCCCGAGCGCGCTTTTTGGCAATGATGTCAGGACACGATGCACTATCGCGACTTGGATTCCTTTTGCAGACAGTGGTTCATGCTCGATCTTCACGTCAGCACTGCAGCGATGGGCAAACGACGTGCGGTCACTACTTTTCCCACGCATTCAGTTCGCGTGCATCAACCCCGACATCTCGGCAGGTATTCCAAAGGTTGGAAGCCAGACGCAGGCGGACTTTCTCGACGTCCTCTTAGCGTCGAGGTCTCCACTCGTTACGTGCTTGAATAACTCAATTTCATTCAGTCGCCTCGACCAAGCTGCGCCCAATTTCCCTGACAAGGCGGTATACGTTGGGGGAACAGCATATAATTGGTTTCCAGCTTGGCGGGATATTCCCAGAACAACAAAGCCCGACGGCAGCGCCTCGTTGCCAGCGCGAACAGCGGGATATGGATTCGCATCAGAAGACGAGGCAAATCAGGTATTTGGATTACTCTGTAGTTGCCTCGGGTACTGGTGGTGGGCTGTTGCATCCGATGGTTTCAACCTGAAGAGGTGGCTTATCGAGCGATTTCCTCTCTGCCCGACGAAGCTTGATGGTCCTTGTAAAAAGAAACTCTCCCACCTCGGTAAGAAGCTCCGGGAAGTCCTTCAGAAGCAATACGTGTATAAGTCGAACAGGGGGGTAATCGGAAACTTCTTTCTTCCTGGGTGTGCGGATCAAACCACCGCAATCGACGAGTTCCTTGCGTCTGCGTTGCCATCGGCCGAACCTGCCATCATCGATGAGATACGAGGCTTTAACTCGTCGTTCGCCCGGAATTCGACCGATTGTAGCGAAGAAACCGAAGAGTGATGACTGCACGCGAACTCCACCACCGATTCGTTTCCCGTGGTTCCGCCGCGTTGCTGGACCGCCCGGTGACCGCATTCCTGTGCTCGACCCACTGCCCCGGCGACAAGGTGCTGGAGGCCTACGATTGGGCGCGCCGGCAGTGCGACGAGGGAGGCACGGTGATCTCCGGTTTCCACACCCCGGTCGAGAAAGACGTGCTCGCCATCCTCGCCCGTCGCGGGGCCAACATTCTCTGGGTGCCCGCCCGCGACCTTCCCAAGCGCATCCCAACGGATCTCCAATCCGCCTTTCAAGAGGAACGGCTCGTGATCCTCAGTCCCTTCGCCCCTGGCCAACCCTCCCGCCCGACCAAGGCGAGCTGTTCCCTGCGCAACCGCTTCGTCCTCCACTGGACCCCCGACCATTACATCCCCCACGTCGCCCCGGGCAGCAGCTTGGCGACGGACCTTGCTGGCTTCACTTCCTGAGGAATCCTCGCAAACTCAGCCCATGATCACCAGAATCACGACCCAGTATTTCAAGCGCTTCGAGATGCAGGAGTTCCCTTTGGAGGGACTGTCACTTCTCGCCGGCCCGAACAACAGCGGAAAGTCCACGCTGTTGCAGGCGGCAATGGTTTGGAACCTTGCGATGCAGAAGTGGTGGGAGAAGAAGGGGCCCGCGAGCGGGTCCAAAGCGAAAGACCGCACGGGGGCTCCCATAACCCGGCAGGAGTTTACCGCCCTTCCCCTCCCGTCGATGGATCAGCTATGGACGGATACCCACACTTCCCTGAGCAAGGCCGAGGGGAAGCAAGGCGCTCCCCGCCCTATGGTCATCACCATGCACGGGTTGGACGGGTCCGGCAAGGAATGGCGCCTGGGCTTCGAGTTCCGCTACAACGGTCCCGAGCAGATCCACGTCAAGCCGGTCGCCGACGACCTCCCCAATCTCCAGACCGCCAGGGATCGGGTCACCGTGGTCTATGTTCCTCCGTTTTCCGGGATCGGGGTCAATGAGACCCGACACGACAAGCCCTATCAGGACATGCTGATCGGCCAGGGGAAAGGCGGCGACATCTTGCGGAACCTGATGCTCGAAGTGGCCGAGGCGGAAGATGGTGCTCGATGGAAGATCCTTGAGTCGATCGTCGAAGATGTCTTTGGGTATCGGCTTCTCAAGCCTGACTACGACGGCACCCCGTTCATCACCTGCCAGTATCTCAAGGGAATCCCCACGGGGCGGGGATACGGAGGTCTTTCGCCTCTGGACGTCTCCACCACGGGCAGTGGATTTCATCAGGTTCTTCTAATCCTCTCCTTCATGCTCGCCCGGCCATCGAGCCTGATCCTTCTCGACGAACCCGACGCCCACTTGCATGTGCTGCTCCAAAAGCAGCTTTACGACATCCTGCGCAGCCTCTGTCATCGGAACAAGGGACAGCTCGTCATCGCGACCCACTCCGAAGTCTTGATCGACAGCACCAGCCCGAGCCAGATCGTATCCTTTTATCAGGATCCTCATCCCCTCGCATCAGAGGCTGACCGTGATCAGGTGAGGGAGGCCTTGAAGCGCGTCAGCTCCCTAGAGTTGCTTCTGGCCGAGAACGCGTCCGGCATTCTTTACCTCGAGGGGACAACCGACTTCGACCTTCTCAAGGCATGGGCCGAAGTGCTCGAACATCCGATCAGGGATTGGTTCGCGAGTTTGCCTTTCTGGCAGAACAACCAAGGGCGGAATCCAAAAGAGGCCAGGGCGCACTTCTTTGCGCTCAAGGCGATTCGGCCATCAATCAGGGCCGTTTTGCTCCTCGACGGCGACAACCGGAACCTTCCCGACCGCGAGATCGGTGCGGACGGGTTGACGCTTCTTCGCTGGGAACGCTACGAAGCCGAGAGCTACCTGCTCCACCCGGCGAGTCTTGAACGCTTCATCGCATCAGAAAAGGGCGAGCTATTTGTCCGGCCCGCGATGGACTATCTCCGCGAGCAGGTTCCGCCGGCATTTTTCAAGACACCACTGGAATCGAGCAACTTTCTCAAGTCGGAGCCCGCCAGCAAGACGCTCCTGCCGGAACTGTTTGCACAGGCCGATCTCGCCTTGCCCAAGAGTGACTACTTTCTTCTCGCGCAGCAGATGAAACGAGAGGAGATCCCCACGGAAGTCTGGGACAAGCTGGGCGCGATCCATGCGATCGTCTGTGCACAAGACACGAAAACGTCGCAGGAATCATGAACACCTCCGACCAGAACGACGTTTCCACCGCCCTCGCGTTGCTCCGCGACTCGCTGTCCGAGGAGGAACAAAGAATCCGCGGCGAAGGCGCGGCGGCGATGCAGGGGGGCGACTACGACACCGCCACTTCCGTCATCGAGTTCGCCAAGCGCCTTCTAGGCTTCCAGAAGAAGGTCGAAGGCTTGGTGTCCGAATGGGAGGAGTTGGAGGACCTGCGTGACGCCGCCAGCCCGGCGGTCCAGGCGATCGTCAGCAAGCGCTTCTTCGGCAAGCGAAAGAAGGGCGAGGTCACACCCCACACCGCCTACTACCGCCCAATCCTCGAAGCCTTGGTGGAGAGGGGTGGCTCCGGCAAGACCCGCGCCGTGCTCGACCGGGTGGGCGAGAAGATGAAGGGCCAGCTCAAGCCCCTCGACTACGAACCCCACAAGTCCGACGGCAAGTCGATCCGCTGGCGCAACTCCGCCCAATGGGCGCGCAACACGATGGTCAACGAGGACGGCCGGATGAAGAAGTCGCCCAACGGCATCTGGGAGATCTCCGAGAAGGGGAGGAAATGGCTCGAAGCCGAACAACACTGACTCATGCCACTCTATCGATACGGAACGGACGCGCTGGTCCCGGTGTCGCGCCGGGAGATGGCCGAACTGAAGATCCACGAGCGCCGTGACCTCCAGAGGCTGCTGCGCGACCACATCGACGTCATCTCACCCCGGACGCTGGTGATTTCCGAGGAATACACCGGCTGGTCGGGCAGTCTGAGGCGGATCGACCTGCTCGGGATCGACCCGGACGGGACGCTGGTGGTGGTCGAGTTGAAGCGGACGGAGGACGGCGGGCACATGGACTTGCAGGGAATCCGCTACGCGGCGATGGCCTCGGTGTTGACCTTTGAAGATCTGGTCGAGGTGTATGCCGACTACCTTGAGAAGCATGCGCCGGGAACGGACGCCGAAGCGAGGCTGCGCGAACATCTTGAGACCGAGGATGACGAGGAGGTCGGGGCGAGGGTGCGCATTGTGCTCGCTTCGGCTGATTTCAGCCAGGAGGTCACGACGACGGTGCTGTGGCTGAACGATCAATCGCTGGATATCCGCTGCGTGCGGATGGTGCCTTATCAGGACGGGGAGGCGGTCTATCTGGATGTGCAGCAGATCATTCCCGTGCCGGAGGCGGCGGACTACATGGTGCGACGCCGGAAGAAGGAAACGGGTCGCGGGTCGCGAACGGACCGAACGAAGTTCAAGGTGGTGGTCGATGGTGTCGAGCACCCCGGTCTGGCCAAGAACCGGGCGATCTTCACGGTGGTGAAGGCGCTCCATGGTTTCGGTGTCTCACCAGAGACGCTGAGGGAAACGATCGGGCAGGGGATGCGGCGGTTCTACACTGTGCCGGGTGAGATCGAGGATGAAGAAGAGTTCATCGAGGGAGCGGTCGAGGCGGTCTCCCTAAACGGCGGGAAGGAGCTGGTCCCGCGAAGGTACTTCACTGCTTCGGAGGATTTGATGGTCTTCGGAGGCAATACCTATGCTTTCAACAACCGCTGGGGACCGCTGGCGGAGAGGAAGATGCAGGCTCTGCTGGATGCTCACGGGGAGGGACGAATCAGCTTTGAGCGGGATGTTTAAGGAGGGTCTTGCGGGAGGGCTCGCGGTCGCCGCGGTCACGGCGGCGGTCGGTGGTGGAATGCTGCTGTTGTTGAAGCGGTCCCGTGCCTGGTGGCGGAAGCGGTATCGGGAGCCGTTCCACGAAGGGATTCTGCGACCGCCGGGATGGGGGTGCCTGGAGAGGCGTCAGGATGCTCTATTCGACGCGGCGTCGCTGGTCGGAGCACTGCCGGTGTTCTGGGCTGGATTGGCTTATGTGGCGATCACGTCTTCCTGGACCACGGTCGTGGGAGCGGCGCTGGCCGGGGTGCCCTGGTCGGCGATCGGGTTGCGGCATTTGACTCGATCCTACGAGACGGCAAGAACTTCGCGACTCGGATTTCTCGGCGAGTGTGCGGTGGCGGAGGCGCTGGTGCCGCTGCTCGCCAAGGGTTGGCGGGTGTTTCACGACATCCCGATGGAGGTGGAGGAGAGAAAGTTCAACATCGACCATGTGGCAGTGGGGCCGGGCGGTGTGTGGGCGATTGAGACGAAGAGCTTTTCGAAGGCGCAATGGGTGAAGAAAGACAAGGATTCGCTACGGGTGGAGGGCGAAGTCGTGGTCCTGCCGGATGGGCGGAGGAGTCACGCGCTCAAGCAGGCCAATGGTTTTGCAAGGGCCCTGCAGATGCGGTGTAACGAGGCGGGAGCGCCGGTGAGATTTGTGGAGCCGCTGGTGGTGCTGCCTGGGTGGAAAGTCAATTATCCGCGGGGGGCGAGTCATCAAATCCGCGATCCGCGGAATGTGGTGGCGTTTCTGGAGAGTCGGGAGCCGGTAATGGATGGCGCCGCGATCGACAAGGTCGCCGCGAAACTGGAGGAGTGGTGCCGGGTGCTGAGGTTCGAGGGGGAAGATGCGAGCTGAAGCTCGCGGTCCGTCCTGGGAAGCGGCTTGGAAAAGCCGCGCTCCCTAGCAGAACTTGTCGTGCAGGATGTGGAGGCCGAGGAGGTGGTTGAGGAGGGCGTCCTTGCGCACCAGTGAGGTCGGGTCGGTGTCGGCCTGATAGTCGCGGAGGAAGCCTTCGACCTTGTCGGGCGAGAGGATGCCGCAGCGGCTCACCGCGTCCCGGTTGAGGAAGGAATCGATGAGTTCCCGCACTCGCGCCTTCTTTCTCTCGTCGGTGTGCGCCGGTGGCGCCATGAAGGCGAACTTCTCGCGCTTGTAGAGGACCTCGGGGAGCACGCCCTTCACGGCCTCGCGCAGGACGTATTTCTCGATGTTGCCCTTGATGCGGTAGTGCGGGGGCACCTTGAAGGCGGCTTCGGCGAGGTGGTGGTCGAGGAAGGCCGGGCGGCTTTCCATGGAGTTGGCCATGTCGACGCGGTCGCCGCCCCAGTTGAGGATCTGCCCCTCGAGTTGGCACTTGGCCCAGGTGTACTGGGCGCGGTCGAGCGGGTGGCGGCCCTCCATCATCGAGCCGTCGAGACGCGAGGCGATTTCGGCGATCGGGTCGTAGTCCCGGAGTTCGTTGGCGACGTCGGGATCGAGCAGCGGGCGGGCGAGATCGAGGGTTTCCATCCATGGCTGCAGCCACGACGGCGTGAACCCGCAGAGCGTGTCGAAGGCCGGATGGTGGCGCTCGTTCTCCGAGAGGATGGCGCCCTTGAAGAGCTTGTTGGTCTTGTCCAAGGCCTCGGCGTACTCGGCGCGGATGTGTTCCGGTTCGTGCGAGATGCCGTGGAGGAACATGTCGCGCTTGAAGCCCGGGTAGCCGGCGAAGAGTTCGTCGGATCCCTCGCCGGTGACGACGCAGCGGTAGCCGCAGTCCCAGACGCGCTTCGACATCAGGTTCTTCGCGACGCCGAGGGTGTTGTAGAAGGTGCGTTCGGCGTGCCAGACGGTATCGATGTAGTTCTGGCCGTAGAGGTCATCGGCCGCGAGGGTGATCATTTCCTGGTCGGCGTTCATCGACACCGCCATCTCGCGGGCGATGCTGCTCTCGTCGTAGTCGTCGTTGTCGAAGGCGATGGTGAAGGCCTTGACGGGTGACTGCATGGCGCCGGTGGCGAGGCCGAGGATGCAGCAGGAGTCGATGCCGCCGGAGAGGTAGCAGCCGACCGGGACGTCGGCCTCGAGCCGCAGGACGACGGCCCGGGTGAGTTCCTCGCGGATGCGCTCGACGTGGTATTCCTCGTTCTCGGGCTGGTCGTGGCCGCCCTCCTCGGGGAAGTCGAGGTCCCAGTAGCGGATCTTCTCGATCGAGAGACGGTCGCCGTTCTTGCGGATGCGCAGCAGGTGCCCGGGCGAGAGCGATTCGATGTTCTTGAAGGCGCTCATGCCGGGCGCGATCGTCTGCATGAGCTGGTGGAGCGCGGCCTTCTCGTCGAGTTCGGCGGGAATGTCGGGATGGGCGAGAAGCGACTTCACTTCCGACCCCCAGTGGATGGTGTGGCCGTCCTGGATGTGGATGAAGAGCGGGCGGATGCCCCAACGGTCGCGAACCAGCAGGAGTTCGTCCTTCTCGCGGTCGTAGAGGGCGAAGGCGAACTCGCCGCGCAGGTATTTCGTGAAGTCGAGCCCGTGCTTTCGATACAGGCCGAGCGCGATCTCCGAGTCGGACTTGGTGCGGAAGCGCTGCCCCTCGGCCATCAGCACCGAGCGGTGGAACTTGAAGTTGTAGAACTCGCCGTTGACCGTGGAGACGAAGCGATCGTCATACGACCGGATCGGCTGGGCACCGCCCTCGAGGTCGTTGATCGAAAGCCTGGTGTGCCCGAAGGCGATCCCACGGTCCTTGTCGAGCCAGGTCGTCTGGGCGTCGGGTCCGCGGTGGAGCAGGGCGCGGAGCTGGTCCGTGAGGACCGGTTCGCGATTGTCAGGTAGAGGTCGGGCTGAGAATGAGCCGGCGATTCCGCACATGGTAGGTGGTGGGTGGTGGATGGTTGAGGGACGGCGGGCCGCCGTCATCACGGCCTGTGGCGAGCCGCCGCAGCCACGGTTAGAGTTCGGGCAGTCGGTCGAGGCGGCCGAGGACGGCGAGGAGGAGGGCCTGGCGGATGAAGACGGCGCCGTGGGCCTGGGAAAAGTAGAGGTTGTGGGGTGTCTTGTCCAAGGAGGTGTCGAGCTCGTCGAGGCGGGCGAGCGGGTGGAGGATGACGGCGTCCTGCTTGAGCGGGCTGTCGGCGTCGAGCTTGTAGCGCGAGTCGAGTGCCTTGTAGGAGTCGCCGAGGAAGGCGATCGAGTTCATGTAGATGATGTCGAGGCGCGGCAGGCTTTCACGGATGTCGTTGGTGACCTCGTAGTCGATGTCGGCGCGGTTGAGGCTTTCGATGACGTCCTGGCCGAAAGGGTCGGCCATTTCCGAGATGACGGTGACCTTGCTGATGTGGTCGCCGAAAAGGAGGGACATGAGCAGGAAGGACTTCACGGCGCGCATCGATCCCGGGGTGCCGAGGATGCCGAGTTCGAGCCTGGTGTCGCCGGTTTCGAACGGAGCGGCGAGCCGCGGCTTCCATTTGAGCAGCGCGTACCAGTCGGCCAGCGCCTGGGTGGGGTGCTCGCCCGAGCCGTTGCCGGCGTTGATCAGGGGCACCCGCAGGTTGTCGAGCATGTCCTTGGGCGCGCTGGTCTCGGTGTGACGCATGACCACACAGTCGCAGTAGGCGTTGAACATCTCGCCGATGTCCTGGATGGACTCGCCCTTCTTGGCGCCGGTGATGGAACCGTCGGGAATCGAGATGACGCGACCGCCGAGGCGGTGAACGGCGCTCTCGAAGCTGGTCCGGGTGCGTGTCGAGGCCTCGAAGAAGGCGGTGGTGACGATCTTCCCGTCGAGCGGATGGTAGGGCCAGATCTCGATCTTCTCGAGGACGGCGGCGAGCTTGCAGAGCTCGGCGACGAGTTCGAAGCTGAACTGGCGCGCGTAGAGGACGTTCTGTCCGCTGAGTTGGGCCAGTGTGTCGAGCTTCGGGGGTGAGGACTCGAAGAGGTTCTTCGGTTCCGGGTGGGTGGCCTCCGAATCCTCGGGAGGTTCAAGGTAGGGAGCGGCCGGGTTGGGATCGGGCGTGTCGGTCATGGCACGATGGGGATGAGGGAGGGTTGGAGCGTGGTCACCAGAGTTCGCCGCGTTTCCAGTCGCGGATCAGAAGAATGATCAGGGTGAGGGCACCGAGGCCGGTCCAGATCAGGCCGAGGAGCACGAGGAACTGAAGGAAGGCTTCCGAGAACATGGGTCAGGCGGCGGGGGTTTCGAGTTCCGAGGGGCGGATCCAGCGCGCGGCGAGGGTGAACATCATCGAGATCGCCGCACCGACCAGCGCGCCGGTGTAAGTCTGGACCTTGAAGTAGAAGATCAGACCGACGACGCATCCGGAGACGATGCCGGTGATGACCAGCGCCCGGTTGAGCCGTTTCCAGAACAGTCCGGCGATGATCGGCCAGATGAGGCTGGCGACCAGGGCCCCGGCGCTGAAGAGCACCTGATCGACGTTCCAGCCGCTGAGCGCCAGCGCCCAGGCAGTGAGCGAGACGACGATGATGCTGGTGGCGGCGACCGGGCGGAATTTCCGCGGATCGAGCTCCTGCCTGAACAGGCCCTCGTAAATGTCGCGCACCAGCAGGTCGGAGGTGGCCGCGAGCAGGGAATCGATGGACGAGGCCATCGAACAGAAAAGCACGATGAGGATGATGACGCCAGCGAAAGTGCCGAGACCGGCGAGGCCGAGCGCGTGTTCGGCGACCTCGGGACCGACCTTGGAGGGGTCGGTGACGTTCACACCGAGCGGTCCGGCGGCGAGCGCGATGAAGCCGGCGGCGATGGGGATGGGGAACCACAGGATGCCGGAGAGGAAGAACGCCTTCGGGGCGACCTTTTCGCGCATCGCGAAGGCGCGCGACCACCAGACGTTGTTGTGCATCACCTCGCCGAAGCCGAAGAGCATGTTGTTGAAGATGGCGAGCAGCGCGGCGGGCATCAGCACGTCGAGCAGCGCGGGTTGCTCGCGCGAAAGGTGTTCGTGGACCTTCGGCACATCGACGTCGTTGATCACGATCGCGCCGATGAAGACGATGCCGATGAGGATGATGAGACTCTGGATGAAGTCGGTGCCGATGACGGCGTAGAGTCCGCCGAAGAGGGTGTAGAGGACGCAGACAACGAGGATCAGCGTCATGCCCTGGGCATAGGGAATGTCGCCGAGGGCTTCGAGCAGCTTGCCGCCGGCGATGGCCATGGTGACGAGCCAGGTGATCGAGTAGACCAGCGTGATGACGAGGAAGACTCCCCAGCCGATGCGTCCGTAGCGCATGCGGAAGAAGTCTCCGGCGGTGACGCCCTCGGGCAGGAGTCGCCGGATGCGGAAGGCAAGCGGCGCGAAGAGCAGCAGTCCGAAGGAGGCCGACGCGTAGGCGAGCATGCCCCAGACACCCTTTTCGTAGGCCAGAAGCGGCGCGACCATGGTGGTGTTGGAGGTCACCCAGGTCGCCATCGCGGTGGCGGCACCGAGCGAGATGCCGACGTTGCGTCCGGCGAGCATGAAGCCCTCGCTGGTCCTTGCCTTGCGCCCCCACCAGACGCCGAGCAGCACCCACAGCACGCCGAGGCCGATGACGATCGACCAGGCGTTTCCGGTGGTGAGCGAAACGGCGAGGGTCATCGGTTCCTGACGAATCCTGAGATGATGGCGGCGATGGTCATGACGGCGACCAGCGCTCCGGTGGCGAGCAGCATCGCGAGGTGCCCGCGGCTCATGAATTTCACGTGCAGCACGAGTGGCTCGGACCACGGTCCGGCTGCGCCGTCCGCATCGATGGCCTGAACGCGGAAGTGATATTCGCCCTCCCGCAGTCCGGTGAGGACGCTCGCGGGATCAGGACCCTCATAGCGGATGCTCGGCGCGTCGAAGTCGGCCGTGGGTGCCTGCTCGAGTCGATAGGTGACGGCGCCGCCTTCGTCGCCGAAGTCAAGCAGGTCCTCCTCGCCGGGCATGCTTTCGCTCGGCAGCGACCAGATGAGATCGACGGTGCCGTCGTCGCTGACGCGCTGGCCCTTTGGTCCGCCGGGCTGGTGGTCCGCCTCGAGTTGAGGTGCCGGTGGGGCGGCGTGGATGGGGATTCCACCCAGGAAAAGGCCGGCGAGCGCCGACCTGCAGATTCTCGGGTTGGGGAAGGAAAAGCGGATCGTTCCGGATGGTTGGTGGGACGCGCCTGCCCCGGTGGCGGCGCCGCAACACGACGCCCCAAGCCTTGGCGGCGCGGGGGGCGATTGCAAATTCTTTCTGGCACCGCGTGGCCCGCGCGCTTTGGGTAGGGGCGATGTTGACCCAAGAAAGCGGAGTTTTGATCGATCGCATCAGCGGTGATCTCAAGCAGCTCGCGGAGATCGGACGGGCTGATGATGGCGGTGTTTACCGGATGGCCTTCAGCGAGGCGGACATGCGGGGCAAGGACTGGCTGGAGCAGCGGATGCGCGAGGCAGGCCTGGAAACGTCGCGGGACGGTGCGTGCAACGTCATCGGGCGGCTGCCCGGAAGGAACTCCGAGGCCCCGATGCTGCTGATCGGCTCCCATATCGACACCGTGCCGTGCGCCGGGATTCTGGACGGCACGCTCGGAGTGCTGACCGGGCTGGAATGCCTGAGGGTGCTGAAGGAGAACGGCCGGGAGCCGAACTGTGATATCGAGCTGATCGCCTTCTCCGACGAGGAAGGGCGTTTCGGAGGCATGTTCGGGTCGCAGGCGCTGGCGGGGCAGATCACGCCCGACACCATCCACAGCGCCGCCGATCCGGCTGGAGAGCGGCTCGAGGACGTGATGAAGGGGCTCGGACTCGATCCTTGGGAGGCGCTGCAGGCCCGGCGCGATCCCAAGACGATCGGCGGCTACCTCGAGTTGCACATCGAGCAGGGACCGGTGCTCAGCCGCAACGAGGAGCAGGTGGGGGTGGTCGAGGCCATCACGGGTCTGTTCAAGTGGAGCATCACCTTCTCCGGAGAGCCGAACCACGCCGGCACCACGCCGATGATGATGCGCCGGGATGCCTTCATGGGTGTGGCCGACTTCGCCCACGAGGTTCCCAGGATTCTGGATGAGAACGGCTCCGAGTTGTCGCGGGCGACGATCGGTCGGGTCGAGCTGACGCCGGGTTCACCGAACACGGTCCCGGGCGAAGCGACCTTCACGATCGACATCCGGGACACCGATGAGACCGTGATGAACGAGCTGGCCGGGGCGATCCGCAAGGCCCTGTCCGCCATCGCTCGGCGGCGGGGGCTGCGCTTTCAGTATCAGGTCGAGAGCTGGATCAAGCCGGTCACCTGCGATGCGCGGCTGGTCGAGTGTGTCGAAGCGGCCGCGGGTGAGGGCGGATTCCGCTATCGGAAGATGGAATCGGGAGCCGCCCATGACGCGCAGATCATCGCCTCGGTCTGCCCGGTGGCGATGATCTTCGTGCCCTCGGTCGAAGGGAAGTCGCACTCACCGGCGGAGTGGACGGCGTGGGACGACATCGAGGCCGGGGCGCAGGTCATGCTTGGCGCGATCGAGCGGCTCGGTTTCGGGCCGGCCTGAACGGGGTTGTCGCAGCCGGGTCGCGTGTTAGCGTCGGGCATGAGCGTGACCGCAATCCAGGACCCGTTGCGGGAGAACTACCGCGAGGCTTTCATCACCAATCCGCGCCGGGCCGAGCATCTGGCTGACGGCAAGGTCGCGCTGCTGTGCATCGATGTGCAGTATCTCGACGCGGCGGAGGGTTACGGGGTGTTTGCGGATCCGGAGCAAAGCGGCATTCCGGAGGAGGGGCGGCGATACTATTTCGACCGGCTCGAAACCACGGTGCTGCCGGGGATGCGTCGCTTGCAGGAAGGATTCCGTGGCAGCGGGCTCGAGGTCATTCATTGCAGGATCTGTGCACTGACGAAGGATGGTCGGGACCGCGGGGCCGGTCATCGCCGCCTCGGCCTGCTCGCACCCAGGGACAGCAAGGAGGCGGAGTTCATCGAGGAGGTGGCGCCCGTGGGCGACGAGATCGTGATCGACAAGACCGCCAGCGGCGTCTTCTCGAGCACCAACATGCACTACGTGCTCTCGAATCTGGGCATCCGCACGCTCTACATGTGCGGCGTCTACACCAACGAATGCGTGGAGACCACCGCGCGGGACGCGTGTGACCTCGGGTATTTCGTCACGGTGGTCGACGACGCCTGCGCGACCGTCACGCCCCGGCTGCATGAGGCTTCTTTGGCGACCATGCGCGACCGCTACGCGCGGATCTCGACGGTGAACGAGGTGCTGCGCGACCTCGACCAGCTCCGCGACAGCAGCACCGCGGGGATCATCACCCAACATCGTTGAGTTCAGCTTGAGGGCAGGATGAAGATTCACCGTCCGCTCGCCGAGGCCTGCGTGCCGATTCTGGAGGCGGTGTTCTCTCGCGGCCGGGTGCTCGATCACGAAGTGGCGACCGCGTTCCGCACCAACCGGCAGTGGGGGAAACGGGACCGCCACTTCATCGCCGACTCGGTGTGGGAGGTGGTTCGCTGGAGGCGGGCGCTCGGTTTCGTCGCCGGGTCGGACGCGATCGAGGACATGTTGGGAGTGGTCTGGAAGCGCCAGGGTTACGAGATTCCCGACTGGTGGTCCGGGCGGATCGGGGATCGCGGGGAACGGGAAGCTCGGTTGGCACACCAACCGCGGGCGGTTCGCGAGTCGATACCGGACTGGCTGGATGAGGCGGGGTTCGAGCAGATGGGCGAACGATGGGAAACGACGCTCGCCTCCCTCAACCGGCGGGCGCCGGTCTACCTGAGGACCAACCGGCTGTCGGGTGGGCGGGACGAACTGTTGCGCTGGCTTTCGGAGCGCGGCGTGGTGGCCGAGGCGGTGGACCGATTGCCGGACGGGATCCGTCTCGATCAAACACTTCCGCGCACCCTTGGACAGGAGGGACGTTTCGAGATCCAGGATGGCGGCAGCCAGATGGTGGCTCCGTTTCTCGGAGTGGAACCGGGCATGCGGGTGATCGACACCTGTGCCGGTGCCGGCGGGAAGACGCTGCACCTCGCGGCGCTGATGGAGGGAAGGGGGGAGATCGTGGCGATGGATGTGAGTCGTCGCAAGCTGGACGAACTCTGGCGGCGGGCGAAACGGGCCGGGGTGCGGAATCTGAAGATCGAGCACTGGAGCGCCACGTCACTCGCCAGATGGCGTGGCTGGGCGGACCGGGTGCTGATCGACGCGCCTTGTTCCGGGCTCGGCACATTGAGACGGCAGCCGGATCTGAAGTGGCGGCTGGACGAGGCCGGATTGGCGAAGATCCAGCGCACCCAGCGGCGGATGCTCGATCATCATCCCGAACTGCTGCGCGATGGCGGAACATTTGTCTATGCGACCTGCTCGGTGCTGCCTTCCGAGAACGAGCGCCAGGCGGCGGCATTGCTGGAGCGCGACCCCCGATGGGAACTTGAGGAGGAACAGCAGGTCGATCCCGCGACGACGGATTTCGACGGATTCTACATGGCGAGGTTCTCGCGAAAAAGCGTCAGTGCGATACTTTCGTGATTCTGGAGCTGCCCGACGGACGGGTCCGGGCGTAGTCTGAAACCCTGATGAAGGTGACCAAGGTATGCTGCCAGGGATGCGGGGCCGACCTCGAAGTCGACGAATCCATCCGGTTCGTGACCTGCACCTTGTGCGGCTGGAGGCTGGAGGTCGTCCATGGCTCGAGCACCAC
>ERZ869936.500-NODE-500-length-36675-cov-32.737794_pt1 | contig 36675 bp, 30 predicted proteins | sample MGYA00520876_ERZ869936 | MGnify/ENA primary metagenome ERZ869936 (study PRJEB32218, sample SAMN09650985) | biofilter metagenome | isolation source: enrty point of leading RO module | place: Saudi Arabia: Thuwal, RO plant located on Red Sea | collected 2016-02-17 ... | reverse complement strand
TCTTCGTCGCTCAGAGAGAGTGACGTGCCGTCGAGAACCCGAGCGGCGGCGAAAGCGTTGCCCGTGATGCGAACCGACCCGGCCTTCGCTACTCCGTCGCTTCCGCAGCGTCGGGGCGGCAGCCGACCAGGGTGCGAATCGCCAGGGCCGTGCCGTACTGTTGATGGTAGTCGTACAGCGGATAGTCCCACCAACAGCCCGTGCTCTCTTGCAGCTTGATGATGATGTCCGCCAGATGGCCCTTCAATCGGGGCTGTTCTTCGGCGGGCAACTCGGCGATGCAGCCTGCCGCGTAATAGTGGCCGTAGTAAAAGAAGTAGCCAGCGACGCGATACCACGACTCGTGCGGAATCGGACGCTTGCGGCTGATACTCAGCCAACCGTTGCGGACGATCAGTCGATCGAGCCAGTCGATCATCACCTGGTCCGTTACCTTCTCGTCGCCGTACATCCTCATCGCCAGGTTGCAGACCTGGCTGCGGGCCAGGCTGCCGCCGGGCTGATTGATCTCGTGGCCGGTGCGGGTCACGAAGCCGCTGCTATAGAGATAGCCGAAGTCGGGACGCCGCTGTCGCTTCACCTCGCGCACCGCGGGCTTGATGATCTTCTCCGGCACCTCGATGCCGAGGTCCATCGCCTTCTTCAGCGCGATCAGGCAGGTGGCCGTTGTGAAACTGTTGCTGCGGCCGGCGGGTCGCTGCATGCCGTATTGAATCTCGTAGTAGCCCCAGCCCCCCATCAGATAGCTGTAGCGACGCAGCCGGTCGACCTGACCGCGGATCAGCTCCTTCATCTGCTCCTGGCGTTCCTTGTCGTCGGGCAGCCGATCGTGCATCAGGATCAGGGCCTCGATCGAGTAGGCGTGGGCCCAGACGTTGTAGATGACGCCGGTCGAGCCGCGCCGGACGCGGGGGACCTCTTCGATCATCCAGGCCTCGGCACGACGCAGCGTCTCCTGGGTTGCTTCGCGTTGGTCACCCGACTCGATGATCGCGGCCACGCAGAGCGACGTCACCGCCGCGCGGAGACCGTGATGGCCTCCCGGCACCGGCGTGGTGATATTCAGCTGTTTCGTGTTGCGGGCCGAGCCCCACGAGCCGTCCCGGTTTTGCCGGTGAATGAGAAAGTCGATGCCGCGGAGAATCGAATCCTCGATCGCCTCGGGCGTGGGCGGTGTGATCGGCCGGGGGCGAGGCACCTTGCCCCCGGTGGCCAGACCGGCGGCCGAAACGTTCTCCTCCCCCCACGCGGGCAGAGCCCCCGCGGCGCCGGCGACGAACAGTGCGACCAAAGTGACGAGCGTGGCCGGGGTTCGCATCATTTCCATCCCACCAGATTCCAAAAACCGTTCCGTCTACGCGTTCATGCCGACGCAGTGTTCCCACAACGCGCCATCACTATTTCGCCGGCTTTTCCAACAGCAAAACATCGCCTTCGGCAAGGCCGTCGGTGATCTCGACCTTGTCATCCTTCGACTTGCCAGTTTCGACCGAGCGCTTCTCGGGTTTGTCGTCGACCTGGACGTAGACGAACTTGCCGTCGCCTTCATCCTCGTCGTGGATGGCCGCCTTGGGAACGAGAATCGCTTCGGCGTTCTCGTAGGTCGTCAACTTGATCGAGCAGGCCATCCCCGGCACGACGCGACCGAAATCGGTCTCCTCGGCCAGCTGCACCCGACCGTCGAACTTGCCCGCCGCGATCGGCACGCGGGAGACTTCGCTCAACTCGGCGTCGAGTTCCATCTCGGGGAAGGCGGTCGGCGTGACCACCGCCTCGACGCCCACTTCGAGTTCGTGAAGCTGTTTTTCTTCGACCGTGGTGCGGACAAACATCGAGTCGGGATCGACGATCGTCATCACGACCATGTTCGGCTTGAGCTGGCCGTGGGGTCGCAGGGCTTCTCCCACCGCCGACATCTGGCCCCACCGCCCACGATCGCAACGACCGTAGTAGACGAGGCCTGCGGCCGGCGAGAGGATCGTCATGGCCGCGCGATCGCGTCGCAGCTCCTCGAGCTTCTCTTCCGACTTCACACGATCGCGACGCAACCTCTCCAGGGCCAATTCCCGCTCGATAAGGCTGGCGGGCAACTTCGCGCGGGCCGCTTCGAGGGCGAGGGTGGCCGTTTCGGCCGCTGTGCGGAGGGCCGCCTCGCGACGGGGAATCTCGTACTCGAGCATGCGATCGCGGGCCTTCTTGGCACGCTCGACCCGCATCTTGGCGTTCTTGATGCGATGTTGCAGCCGCAGCAGGATGATCTCTTCGGTCTCTTCGGTGACGTCGTCTTCCTTGTACATCTTCTCGAGCTGACGCAACTCTTCCTGCTCGTAGAGGAAGAAGTTCTCGTTCAGCTCGACGTTGTAGTGGGCGTCCTCGATAGCGTCTTCCTTATCGGTTTCCAGGAAGTTCTCCAGGGTTTCCTCGGCGACGCGGTGGGCCCGCTCGGCCTCTTCGAGCTGAAGCGGCACCGTCTTCTTGGCGACGCGGAACGCCTCGTCGGCTTGCTTGAGGGCCAATTCGGAAGCGGCCTGAGCGGCCTCCAAATCGGCGATCGCCGTGTCGATTTTCTCGGTGTCGAACTCCACGAGCGTCTTGCCCTCAACGACCTCTTCGCCCTGGGCCACGGCCTCGACAACGGTCCACTCGGCCCACGATTCGGGACGCAGGGCCACCTCGGTGACCTCGGCCGCCTCGAAGACGCCCTTGAGCGTCACTTCCAGTTTGAACGGCTCGGGCTTGACGGTCAGCGTCTTCGGCTTCTCTGGCTTTTTTTCCTTGTCTGCGTCTGCCGACTTCGACTCGTTGTCCTTGCCTTCCGACTTCGCCTCGGAATCCCCGTGGTCGTTATCCCCGTGGTCGTCGGCCGCAACGGGGGTGAGCGGCAACAGCAGCAGAGCACACGCCAACAGAAGGAAGATCGAGCGGTTCATCATGGGGTCACCTACGTGGGGAAAATCCTCTGCCCAGGATCCCTCTGCCCAGGATCGTCGTCGATCGGCAGCGATCAATCGTTGTCCGTCGAGACTCAAGACAGGCGGGAGTGGCAGCCAGTAAGTCTGCAGTAACTGGGTAAAGCGTAAGCTTTTAGTAGAAGCTAAGGACTGGGAAGAGTCAACCGTCCAATCCAAAGCTGGCTGGTCCGCTCCTTGCCGCGGGTGCTGGTCCACATCAACGACTTGCCGTCCGGGGAAAAAACGGGCAGCACGTCGGCCGAGGCATGATCGGTAACCTGAATCTTGGGGCCGACCTCGAACGACTCACCGTCGGTCTCGTAGCGAACCATCCAGAGGTCGTAGTTCGGTCGGCGACCCGGCACCGAGTGATCGGCGCCGCACCAAATCAGATACGGCTCCGTCGGATGCCAGTAGGGAGCCCAGTTGACCCACGTCGGGTCGTTGGTCACGCGCACCTCGCGGCTGCCGTCGGTGCGAATGACATAGATCTGCAAGTAGTCCTCCTTCTCGCGATCGCTGCGAAAGGCAACCCACTCGCCGTCGGGCGAGAAGAAGGGTCCGCCATCGTAGCCGTCGGCGTCGGTCAATTGGCGGACGTCGCTGCCGTCGGCGTTCATGATGTAGAGGTCGGGATCGCCGTCGCGATCGCTGCAGAACACGATCTGCTTTCCGTCCGGCGAAAAGGCACACTCCGCGTCGTAACCTTCGGTGTCGGTAAGTCGCTCGAGATCGCTGCCGTCCGTACGGGCGCGAAAGATGTCCATATGCTTGTCAAAGACCCAGCTGTAGCGGCGGCGGCGGCCGGTGCGACGATCTTCTTCACGCTCGGCGAAGGCGGTCGACTCGGTCTCGCCGATATTCGGATCGAGATGACTCGACGCATAAATGACCGACTCACCGTCGGGCGAAAAGTAGCTGCACGTCGTTCTTCCCCGACCGGGGCTGAGCCGGCGCGGCTGACCATCGACGAGGGCCTGGGTATAGATCTGGTAGAACGGGTAACCGGGCGGAATCGCTTGATAGACAATCGACTGGCCATCGGGCGAGAAGTAACCCTCGCCCGCCTTGTCCATGCCGAAGGTCACTTGGCGAATGTCGGCGAGATGTCGTGCCTCGTGCGATGCCGTCGCGGCCGGTTCTTCGGCCTCGGCTCGAGGAAAAGACACCGCGAACAAGGGTGTCGAAATGACAAATAGCGAGAGAGAGCGGACCAGGTTGGCCCACGCGCGGGAGTCGGAATGCATGGCAAGTCTAGGGGGCCGCAGCAGCAGGACTGCGGCTCGTTCGTGGTAGGAAAGGTCGGGGAGGTAACCGCGGGTAGGTGACGCGCCGGCGGCCCCCAGCAGGTGCGGCAGGTCGGTCGGCGGCGTTCAGCACATTATACTCCTTAGCAATCATTTGAGGCGGAAAGCCTCTCGACCCCCCAGGGACGTTTCATGAAGATCTATACGAAGACCGGCGACGCCGGCCAGACCGCGCTCCTCGGGGGCCCCCGCGTTTCCAAGGACTCGCTCCGCGTCGAAGTCTACGGCACCGTTGACGAACTCAATTCGGTGCTCGGCCTGGTCCGGGCGTCCAACCCGCCGGCCGCGGTGGAACGGGTGCTGGAGGGTTTGCAGCATCGCCTGTTCAAGCTCGGTGCCGAATTGGCCACGGCCAGCGGCGCCAAGACTTCCCCGGACATGCAGATCGAGCGCGACGACGTCAAGGCGATCGAGGCCGACATCGATCGCCTCGAGGAGGATCTCGAACCGCTCCGTGAGTTCATCCTGCCGGGCGGAACCGCGGTTGCCGCGCAGATTCACATCGCGCGCAACGTCTGTCGGCGCGCCGAGCGTCGTCTGGTCACGCTGGCCAAACAGTCGGACGAAGAGGTGCGCAATGTGTTGATCGAGTACCTGAATCGCCTCAGCGACTTGCTGTTCGTGTTGGCGCGAACGGCCAACGCGGCGGCCGGCGCGGCCGACGTCGCCTGGCGGCAAGACGACTAGCGCCCGACAGGCTTCCCGACGCGGGACCAGCGCTGGACACGGCACAAGCGCTGCGGGAACCGCAAATTTCCGGAAAAACGCCGATTTCGTATCTTTACGTCGCTACAGGGCATCGATAGCTTGGTAGCTAGTAATTGCCCCCCCATACAGGCAAGATCGCCCAGCGACGCGCGGTCGATGGGATTGGCAATCGACCGGCAATCGGCGGAGCGTTTTCCGCAGGCGGAGGTTCCGGTTGCAGCTCGCATCCATTCGATGACATCTTCATAGGCGGAGACAAGATTCATGCAACTGGTATCCTTTCGCGCGGGCAAGCGGTTTGCGTTCGTGTTGTGCGTGCTCGTTCTGATCCTCTCGTCGGCGGCGACCGCCTGGGCAGCCGACGCGGAAGAATCAACACAGATCGAGCTCAACCATGGCGACAACGCCTGGATGTTGACCGCCTCGGCCCTGGTGCTGTTTATGACCGCACCGGGACTGGCCCTCTTCTACAGCGGCCTGGTGCGGAAGAAGAACGTGCTGGGCGTGATGATGCAGTGTATTTTCTTGATGGGCCTGATGACGGTCGTTTGGGCGTTGTGGGGTTATTCGTTTGCCTTTGGCGGAAGCGGCGATTCCGAAGAGTTCTTCGGCAAATGGATCGGTACCACGGAATACGTCGTGATGAATAACGTCAAAATCACGATGGACGACGACGGCAACCAAGTCTTGCCGATGGAAGACAGCATTCCACGGCTCACCCATATGGTCTTCCAGGGCATGTTCTTCATCATTACGCCCGCGCTGATTTGTGGGGCGTTTGCCGAACGAATGAAGTTCAGCACGATGACCGTGTTTCTAATCTTGTGGGGAACGCTGGTGTACTGTCCTCTGTGCCACTGGGTGTGGGATACGGGAATCTTGTTCCACGGGTCCAAGGTCGCAATCGCAGGAGGCGCGCTCGATTTTGCGGGCGGTACGGTCGTCCACATCAGCTCGGGAGTCTCGGCGCTGATCTGCGCGCTGTTGATCGGCCGACGCCTCGGCTTCGGTACCGAGGACATGCGACCTCATAACTTGACCTACACGGCCATGGGCGCGGCGATGCTGTGGGTCGGTTGGTTCGGCTTTAACGCCGGAAGCGCCGTGGCTGCCGATGGTCTAGCCGCAAACGCGTTTGTGGTGACGCACTTTGCCGCAGCGGCGGGAACCGTCGCCTGGGCCGGCATCGAATGGCTGACGCGTGGGAAGCCCAGTATCTTGGGAGCCGCCTCCGGGGCGGTGGCCGGATTGGTCTGCATCACGCCCGCTTCGGGATCGGTACAACCGATGCCGGCGATTCTGCTGGGACTGGCGGCGGGCGTCGTGTGCTACTTCGCCTGCAGTACGCTCAAGGCCAAGCTCGGCTACGACGACTCGCTCGACGCCTTCGGCGTCCATGGCGTGGGCGGTACCCTGGGGGCGCTGCTGACGGGCATTTTCGCCAGTTCCGCGGTAACGGGCAACGCGACGGCCGAGGGACTTTACTACAACCCCACGGCAGGTGGACAACTCATGATCGGCCAAATCACCGCGGTCCTGATTACTTGGGTCTTTGCAGGGGTTGTCACGTTTATCCTCTTGAAGGTCCTCGACTTGACGATGGGCTTACGCGTTTCGCAGGAAGAGGAGATTGTCGGGCTCGACCTGTCGCAGCACGGCGAGGAAGGTTATATTTTCTCGTAATCTGAGCCGCCCTTGCGGCGGCCCAAACTGGCAAATAGGCGATCAAGATATAATCGTGGAGGCGATGCGAATCGCTGCGCTCGAATCGATACAGTTTCCTGGCGGCAGATGCTGACCGGCGACGGGTCGAACCGACCTTTTGAGGATGCAAGACATGAAGAAAGTTGAAGCCATTATTCGCCACTTCAAGCTGGAAGACGTCAAGAACGCCTTGAGCGAACTCGGCATCGCCGGCATGACGATTACCGAAGTGCGTGGATTCGGTCGACAAAAGGGTCACACCGAAATGTATCGCGGCACCGAATACGCCGTCGATTTCGTGCCCAAGGTGAAGCTCGAGGTGGTCGTCGACAACGATGCCGTGCAGGGCGTCGTCGATACGGTGATGCGTTCGGCGCAGACCGGTCAAATCGGAGATGGCAAGATCTTCATCTCCGATTTGGACGACACGATCCGCATTCGCACCGGCGAGACCGGCGGCGAAGCACTCTAGACCGCGTCTAGTTTATCTCTCGCGTCTTGGCGAGCTATGGCTGTGCTTGGCTACGTCGACCTGCATCGACGAATCCACCAATTCGTCTACTTCGGTCTGGTGGCCAAACTTGCCTCGCCGGCGCCAAGGACGCGACATCTATCCTAGACACGCTCTAGCGACGATCGACCATCGGCAGTTCGAGACATCCCTTGTCAGCGTCTAGCTCGCGCGGCTCCGCCAACCTCGAACTCGCGCGGCTCCGTCAGGGCCGAAGTGCTAGAATAGGGGAAGGAACTCAAAGTCCTTCCTGCCCGGCGCCCGCGATATGGCAAGCTCCCTCGACACCTTGGCCCAGCACCGCCAGGTTGTGGCCAGCGCCCGCGAGCAACTGCAGACCGGCCGCGAGCGAATCCGTCTGGAGCACGAGCGCGGCACGCCGGGCATTCAGCTTTGCGCCCAGATCACCGAGTTGGTCGACGAGGTCATCGTCCGCCTGTTCGAGGCGGCCCTGGACGATCTGGCCAAGATCGATCGCAAGACGGACGATCCCTTGCGCGATCAGGTGGCGCTGGTGGCCCACGGCGGCTATGGGCGTCGCGAACTGGCTCCCTATAGCGACGTCGACCTGATGATTCTGCATCAGTCCCACGTGGCCGACCGCGTCGCCGTGTTGGCCGAGCGGATGATGCGCGACGTGTTCGATGTCGGCCTCATTCTCGGACACAGCGTCCGCACGGTCCGCCAGGCCCTCAGCCTGGTCAAGCAGGACCCCGTCATTCTCACCTCGCTCACCGAATCGCGGCACGTCGCCGGCGACCGCGAGCTAACCCGCCGGCTGACCAAGCGGCTGCGCCGCCAGGTGATGCGGCGTCCGCAGTCGTACCTGGCCTCGATCGAGAATGTCCGCCGCGAAGAGCGCCGCCAATATGGCGAGACGATCTACCTGCTCCAGCCGAACATCAAACGCACGCGTGGCGGCCTCCGCGACATCCAGCTATTGCGGTGGATCGGATTCTGTTCGTACGGAGTCAGCGAACCCCGGGCATTACGTCTGCAAGGAGCGCTCTCGCACGACGAAGAGAACAAGATTCAGTCGACGAACGAGTTTCTGCTCCAGTTGCGCAACGAATTGCACTTCACCACCGACAAGGCCCACGATCGACTCGATCGCGCCCTGCAGTTGCGAGTTGCCGAAAAGCTGGGTTACGAATCGACCGAGGGGATGCTCGCCGTCGAGGCCTTCATGCAGGACTACTTCCGGCGTACCCGCGAGGTCCGCTACATCGTGGGACGCTTCACGGCCAACGCCCGTAGCGGATCGCGTGTAGCCCGGCTGTTCGGCTCGCTGTTGGGTCATCACGTCGGCGACGACTTTCACGTCGGGCCCTATCACATTCGGGCGACCCGTCGCGGCTTGGAGAAACTGAAGTCCAGTCTTTCGCAGATCATGCGGCTCGCCGAGCTGGCTAATCTCTACAACCGCCGCATCGATCACACCACCTGGGAGACCGTGCGGGAAGCGGCCAAGAATCTGCCGGACGAGATCGATCCGGAAACCGCCGCCCGATTCATGTCGCTGATTTCGCAGCCGGCCCAGCTCGGCGAACTGCTGCGGCGGATGCACGAGCTCGGGGTGCTGGAGAAGTTCATTCCCGCCTTCGCGCGGGCGCGAGGCCTGCTCCAATTCAACGAGTATCACCAGTACACCGTCGACGAACACTGCATCCACGCCGTGGAACGAGTGGCGGAGCTCGTCGACGACCCCGGCCTGGTCGGACGCATCTATCGCGGCATTCAGGACAAGGAACTGCTCCACCTGGCCCTGCTTGTTCACGACCTGGGTAAGGGCTACCCGGAAGACCACAGCGAATGCGGCCTGCGAATTGCCGCGGCCACAGCCGAACGACTGTTCCTGACTCCGCAGCAGGCCGAGGTGGTGAAGTTCCTCACGCACAAACACCTGCTCATGTCGCACTGGGGTTTGCGTCGCGATACCAGCGACTTGGGCGTCGCCATGCAGCTGGCCCGCGAGGTCGGCTCGCCCGACGTGCTGCGGAAGTTGTTTGTGCTGACACTGGCCGACCTGGCCGCGGTCGGACCGGGCGTCTTGAACGCCTGGAAGATCGATCTGTTGACGGTCCTCTACGAGCAAACCATGGCCATTCTCTCGGGCGATCGCCCCGATCGGGCCACGCAGCAACAGCTGTCCTCGCGCCGCGACCGAGTACGCCAGCTCGTAGCCCCGCAGCCGGAGGCCGACTGGTACGACGAGCTTATCGAGTCGCTTACCGGCGCTTATCTGCTTCAGTCGGAGCCCGAAGACGTCGCCACCGATCTGCAACAGTTGCACCAGTTGCAAGAGGGCGAAGTTCGGGGCTGGGGACGCTATCGTGCCGATCGTGGTGCCGTCGAGCTGACCGCTGTGACTCACGAAACGGTGACCGAGGGCATCTTCCACAAGTTGGCCGGGGCCATCTCGCGCGAGGGCTTGGAGATTCTCTCGGCACAGATCAACACCTTTGCCCGAGGCCTGGTGCTCGACCGCTTTTACGTCGAGGATCTCGACTACTGGGGCGCCCCGCCCGAGGATCGTCTGGCGCAGGTGAGTCGACGTCTGGAAGCGGTGTTGCTCGACCCGAATCCAAAGCCTCCGACGTTTCGCCGGGTCTGGAAAGAGGCGAAGCGTGACGCGGCGTCGCTGTCGAACTTGCCGGTACAGGTGCGCTTCGACAACTCGAGTCACCCCGACTACACGATCATCGATATCTTCGCCCCCGACCGGACCGGGCTCCTCTACACGATCGCCCGAAAGCTGTTCGATCTGGAACTGTCGGTGGCCAAGGCAAAGATCGCCACCTATCTCGATCAGGTTGTCGACGTCTTCTACGTTACCGACGCGGCGGGCAACAAGATCGAAGACGCGGCCCGACTCGACGAGTATCGCGCGCGTTTGATCGCCACGATCGAGGAGTTCGATCGTGATCTGACGACGGTGTGACGCCGCGGCCGATCAGTCGTCCCGGAGCGTTTCGGCCAGCATCGCCGCCCGCCACTTGGCCTCGAACGCTTCGAGCGGGGTGCCGACCAGCATCTCGAAACGGGCGACCGCGTCCGCCGCCTGCGAACTCGCATCCGTCTCCTCCGCAGCCTGCAGATAGCGATCCATCGCCTCGCTTCCCAACAGCTGCCGGTGAAAGGTCAGGTGATAGGCCAGGCCCCAGGAGTAGAGATAGAGACGGCTCGATTCGAGCCGTGACTGGCCGTGACCGACGACGAAGCGATCGACCGGCGACGTCAACAGTTCGCGGAGCGCGAGCGTTGGCGTCTCGCCCAGCTCCAGTTGCAAACGACGCAATCGCTCGGGCGAGGGTGCGTCGACCCGCAACATGCCGGCGTCGAGCACGCCCGCTTCGAACACCTGGGCCCAGCCCTCGTTCAGCCAGCGCGGCACGACCGTGTCCGACGCCTGGAATACGTAGTTCTCCAGATAGGAGTGGAAGGCCTCGTGGTACAGGTGCCGGAACAACTCCTGGTACATCGCATCGTTGCGGGCGGTAGCCAGTTTGATCTCGCGTCGCAGGTCGTCGCCGGGCTTCTCCAACTGGGCGCGGGCCGCGCGAACGACCGCTCTCACCTGACGCTCGCTATTGCCTTCCTGCTTGAGCCTGCGAACGAGCTGGACAAGCTGTCGTTCGGCCACGTCTTCCAGCGCGCGCTGTTGACGCTTGAGGTTGTCGTGATGGCGGCGAATCTCCTCGAGCTCGGCGGCAAACGTGGCCAAACGACCGCCGGCCACGATCTCGTTGCGCTGGGCGTCGAAAATCGCCGTCTGCTGCACGTTGAGTCCCCGCCGGGCGAGCATCTCTTGATACTCGGCCCGGTTGGCCAGGATCACGATCCGCAGGGGCCGCGCCTGCTCTCGTCGCGGCGGCAGATAGGTGCGAAACCCGGCGATTACTTGCTCCAACCGCACCACGGCTCGGCGCGTCGTGTTCTCATTGGCGCGGCTGACGAGGGTAAACCAGCGACCCTCGTATCGCCACGCCTCGCGGTCGTCCAATTGAGTGGCGGTGAGTCGGACCTCTTCGACTTGCCCCTCGCGAAACTCGGTTCGCAGCCGACGCATCCGCTCGGCCAGGACCGCGCGCTCCGCGGGCGGCAATCGCTCGATGTCGGCAATCCGCTCGCGGGCAATCGGGGCGCTCACCACCCGGCGGGCCGCTTTGCCCCGCTCGCGCTTCAAGCGGGCCAGCTCGACGCGCTCGTCGTTCTCGAGCGTGATCAGACCGATGCGGACTTCGCCGTTCTTGAGCGTGACCTTCTCGACCGGCCAACGAGCGACCTCTGCCGGATCGATGCCCGCACGCGTATCGCCCCAGACCAGGGAAATCGACGGCACCGCCAGCACCACGACAACCAACGACACCAGGTGTCTCTTCCAGCGCATGGCAATCGCCCGTCGTTCCTCCAAGGACATGCCCGATCCGTGGTTAAGAATCGCGAGACGACGGTTGGAAGTCAAGCGCGGCAAAGCAACAACGAGATTGACCGGCGCGAAGCGATCGGTGTTCCGCGGGTCTGGATAGGGCCCTGAGCATCGCCGTGGCCGAGCACAGATCGCGCTGCTAACGCTCGATCCGTTTGCGAAACTGGCAGCCGACCCGATAGGCCACGCGCTCGTGGGTCAGATCGGGAGCGCAGTGGACGATATCGGCGAGAAAGAAATGAAACGGTGCGCGACCCAGCGCGACGACGAGTTGCCGGGCCGGCGGGCGCCGCTGCGTAACGAACGAGAAACCCCGCGTCGACAGATCACGACATTCGACATGGCGGAATTCGCCCTGATCCGGCAAGTCGCCACCGGCGTAAGGAGCCACCAACTGGACGCAGGCAAATTCACCGCGACGGTCGTCGCGACGTTCGAGGTCGCCGCGCAGTCCGTTCTCCAGCGCATCGTGTACGAGCGAGTAGAGTCGGGCGTCGTCGGCGCAGGTTTCCGGCGGCGGCGTCAGTTCACTTGGCATCATGCGCCAAGTATACGTCGTTCCCGCCACCATCACGGATCGATTCTACCGGTCGTGCCGATCGTCCTAGGAGGCGTTCAGCTCGACCGACGGATCGTCGGCCACGTTGACCCAGACGTGCACATGCGGCGAGCCGCGGAAGTGCCACACGAACGATGGTCCTTCCAGACGCCAATTGTCCCACACGCCGTCTTCGCCGATGTCGCCTTCTTGATAGAAGACCAACGAACAGGCGTCGAGACCGCCCTGGGCCTCGAGACACTTGCGGGCTTCTTCCTGGTCGGTCTGGCGATACGGCTCCAAAAGTTTGTCGAGGACCTTGGCGAGATGTTCCTTCTGATCGGAGCTGAGTTCGCTGCCCGGAATGCCAGGCAACTCGGCCTCGCCACCGCGGAAGGCGACCGCTTCTTCGGCCGGCATGCCGCTCGCCATCAAGGCCAGCTTCTGCTGGCGACCGTCGAGCATCTTGTAGAGATTGTTCGCCTCGACCGCCTGCGACCAGAAAACGTTGCCCGTGTGCTGGGCGTCTTCGTAAAAGTCCTCGGCGGCGTGGCCGTAGAAGATCGGTCCGCCAAAGGCGACGTGCTCGGCCGTATTGCCGTCGCAGCGCAAGGTCATGTGTCGGCCGGTGATGACGAACTCGAACTTGTCCTCGCCCGGGGTGCCGAAAATCGCAATCGCCTGCGAGCTGCCGAAGCCGCCCCCGTCGTTGTCGTCGTGCATCTGCTTGGCATAGCGTTCGTGCCACTCAGGCTGGATGATGCCGTGAAAGATCTCCTGCATCAGGGCCCGCTGTTCGCCCGTGTAGAAATTGCTGTTGATCTCTTTCGGCGTGATCTGCCAGTTGGCCGCGACGTGAGAGCGAAGCAGGCCGCGATTCGGATCCTGGTAATCCCAGGGGAAGCAGACCAGCTTCTTCTGTTCTTCCGATAGCGACCCGTAAAGCTGCTGGACCTTGGTTTCAGGCGTTGTGACCGCCTCGTTCGCCTGGGCGGGCGTGGCCATCGTCAAGGCCGGCACCGTGGCGGCAACTGTCGCGGCGGTGCCCGCGGTACGCAGGAAGTCGCGGCGGCTCACATCCGACGCATCGTCCACATTCGAGGTCTCGTCGCAAACGGGGCAGGGCTTCTTCTCAGGGGACATGGGCAGGCCTCGAAGGGTTGCAGTGGGAAGGGCGGGTCAGGCAATCGCGCGCACGAGGTGGACTCGAGCGGGACGGACGCGGGCGGCGCGGGCACAGGCGGGTTCAGCGGCGCTCATTAGACCGCATCACGCCCGTCTTTGCAAATACGCGGAAAACGCGTCGACGGTTCGCCCCACCAGGTTCGCCCAATCCGTTTCGTGATCTCATGTCGCCCCACCACGGACCAGCGCCACCGCCAGCGACTCTCCGCAGACACGTCACCGCTTCTGGCAGCTTGGGCAGAAGAACGTCGCGCGCTGCGCCTGAACAATGCGGCGCACCTCCTGCTCGCCGCAACGGGGACAGGGCTCGCCCGCACGACCGTAAACGCGATGATGATTCTGATAGGAGCCCTGCTTGTTCAGGGCGTTGCGATAGGTGCCGTCGGCCAGCGTCGAACCTTCGTAACGGATGGCCTCGGCCAGCACTTTCTGGGTGGCCGCGTGCACGCGCTGCCAGTCGACCCGGCGCAGACGATCGCAGCGCTTACGCGGATCGACCTCCGCGACAAAGAGAATCTCGGCGGCGTAGAGATTCCCGATGCCGGCCACCGCCTGCTGGTCCAAAAGCGCTACCTTCACGGCGCGGCGGCTGGCCCGCAGACGCTCGCGGAGCTGCTCGGCCGAAATCTGCAGGGCGTCGGGTCCAAGATTCGGCGGGCCAAAAGCAGCCGCGAACTCGTCAGCTCGCATCAGTCGCACCGAGCCGAGGCCGCGGCGATCCCAAAAGAGAAGCCGATCGGCCGTAGCGGCCCGGCCATTCCTGGCGAAACCCGGTTTCAGATTGATTCGCAGCCGCAGGTGTTCTTCGTCGGGCGGCGCGGCGACCAGCACCAGCCCCGTCATTCGCGGCTCGATGACCAAGGCCTCGTCGCTGTCGAGCCGCAGCACGACACGCTTGCCGGCCCGCTCCGTGGCCACGATATTGCGGCCCACCAGCCGCCTCCGCAAGTGATCGATGCGGGGGCTGACCTGAATCGGTTTGAGGCGACAGGCACACCGTTCAACTTGCTCGATGCGCGTTCCGACACAGCTGCCGATGGTGCGACGCATCGTCTCGACTTCAGGTAGCTCGGGCATGTCGGGGTCACTCCTTGACCGGAGCAAGGGCATGGCCGCTGGGAGCCGCACTCTTGCGCCGTTCGTCGATCGCCTCCGCAGGATGACGCATCATGCTTTGCGCGGCGGCGGCATTTTAGCAGGCGGTCGGCCGGGCCAGCGACTCCCCGTGGCCGCACCTCGCACATCGACTACAATGACTAGTCGCACACGGTCCCCAAACGTCGCCAGGTTGTCGCATGTCACTCGACACTTCCGCCACCAGCCAGGTCCCCAACGAGGCGGGTCGCTTTGGCGACTTCGGCGGTCGCTATGTGCCCGAGACGCTCACCGCGGCGCTCGACCAGCTTGCCCGCGAGTATGAGGCGGCCCAGGCAGACGAGTCGTTTCAAGCCCAGCTGGACGATCTGTGGCGAAACTACGTCGGGCGGCCCTCGCCGCTCTACTTCGCCGATCGACTCACCCAGCAGTGTGGCGGGGCGCGGATCTATCTGAAGCGCGAAGACACCAATCACACCGGCGCCCACAAAATCAATAACACGCTTGGGCAGGCGTTGCTCACCATGCGGATGGGCAAGCAGCGGGTGATCGCGGAGACCGGTGCCGGACAGCACGGCGTGGCCACGGCCACCGCGTGTGCTCGCTTTGGTCTGCCGTGCGTCGTCTACATGGGCGAAGAGGACATCCGCCGCCAGGCACCCAATGTATTCAGCATGAAGCTGCTGGGGGCCGAGGTCCGCCCGGTGACCAGCGGCTCGCGAACCCTGCGCGACGCGATCAACGAAGCGATGCGCGATTGGATGTCGTCGGTCGAGACGACCCACTACATCATCGGTAGCGTGGTCGGCCCCCATCCCTTTCCGATGATCGTCCGCGACTATCAATCGGTGATTGGTCGCGAGACCAAACAGCAGTGTTTCGACCAGATCGGTCGGCTACCCGACGCGGTGGTCGCCTGTGTCGGTGGCGGCAGCAACGCGGCCGGCATGTTCTATCCGTTTGTCGATCACGGCGACGTCGAGCTGATCGGCGTCGAGGCCGGCGGGCTCGGTTCGCAGATCGGTCAGCACGCCTCGCCACTTTCCTACGGCCAGCCCGGCGTGCTGCACGGCAGCTTCAGTTACGTCATGCAGGACGAAGACGGCCAGACCAGCGACGTGCACTCCGTCTCCGCGGGTCTCGACTATCCGGGCGTCGGTCCGGAGCATAGCTACTGGAAGGCGACGGGTCGGGTGAAGTACAGTGCATGCGACGATGAAACGGCCCTGGCCGCATTCGACACATTGGCCCGCACCGAGGGGATCCTGCCCGCTTTGGAGACTTCACACGCGGTGGCCAAGGCGATGGAGCTGGCCGCCACGCGTTCCGCAGACGAGGTCATCGTGATTTGCCTTTCCGGACGCGGCGACAAGGATGCGGCCGAAGTCGCGCGACTGCGCGGCGTGTGAGCGTGCCGGCGTTTCAGAAACCCCCTCAGCCGTCCCGGATACCCCATCGATGTCGGCGGTCGACGAACTCTTCAGCAGACTCAAGGGCGAAGGCCGCAAGGCCCTCATGCCCTTTGTCGTCGCGGGCGACCCCGATCTCGACTTCACCGCGCGGCTGATCGCCTCGCTTTCGGGCCTCGGCTGCCATCTTTGCGAGGTCGGCATCCCCTATAGCGATCCGATCGCCGACGGCCCCGTGATTCAGGCCGCCTACAGCCGAGCGCTCGACAAGCACGTCACGCTCGCGGCAATTCTCGACATGCTGCGTGGCACCGCTGCGGAGGTGAGCGCGCCGCTGGTCACCATGGTCAGCTACGCCATCGTGTACCGGCACGGTCTGGAAGCCTACGTCGCCGACGCCAAGGCGGCCGGGGCGGCCGGCCTGATCGTGCCCGACTTGCCGGTCGAGGAGTCGGGCAGGCTCGCCAAGATCTGCGCGGCCGAGGACCTCAGCCTGATCCAACTGGTCACGCCGACCACCTCGCCCGAGCGCACAAAGCAGATTGTGGAAACGTCGACCGGATTTCTCTACTACGTTTCCGTCGTGGGCATCACCGGCGAGCGGAACGAGCTGCCGCCAGAGCTGGTGGAGAACGTCGGACGACTGCGCGAGCAGACGGAGCTGCCGATCTGCATCGGCTTCGGCATCAGCACGCCGGAGCACGTGCGGCTTCTCGCGCCCGTGGCCGATGGGCTGATCGTCGGCAGCGCGATCGTGCGTCAGATCGCCGAGTGCGAGTCGCGCTCCGCGGACGAAGTTCAGCAGCAGGTCGAAGCGTACGTGGCCGAGCTACTGGCGGCGCTCGGTTAGGCACCCGCAGACCCGCGCCATTCGCTTAGAGCGTGTCTAGGATAGGTGTAGCGTCATTGGCGTAGGCGAGGCAAGTTTGGCAAGGAGACCGAAGCAGACGAATTGGTAAATTCGTCGATGCAGGTCGACGTCGCCAAGCACGGCCGCAGCGAGCCAAGACGCTAGAGATAAACGAGACGCGCTCTAGGCGAACGGAACGTGCCGCGGCCCCGATTTGGTGCGACGCGTCACGCTCGCTGGTCGCGAAACGCGGCCGGCAGGTACGCCAGCAGATCCGAGGCGATCAGCGAAACCTCGCCAAGCTGCTCCGCTGCCAGGTCACCTGCGCGACCATGCAGGTACACGCCCAGCCGGGCTGCCTCCAGCGGCGTCAGGCCCTGACACAACAGGCCCGTGATCACGCCGGTCAACACATCGCCACAGCCGCCCGTAGCCATGCCGGCATTGCCCGTTGTATTGTGGAACACCTCCGTCCCGTCGGTGATCAGGGTGCGATGTCCCTTAAGGACAACGATCAATCCGGCGTCGCGCGCCAGTTGCACGGCCCGCTCGCTGCGGGCGTCGGCTTCGAGATCTTCGCCGACTAGCCGCGCAAACTCGCCGGGGTGGGGCGTCAAGATCCGCGGGCCGGCGTGATGGGAAAGCGTCGCCCCGGCGGCGACAAGACCGTTGAGCGCGTCGGCGTCGAACACCGTTGGCTGGGCGATCTTGGTGAAAAGTCCCTGAGCCAACTGCGCGAGCGCGGTCGAGCGACCCCAACCAGGACCGCAGGCCACGGCCGTGGCCACCTCGAGCGGTTCTGTGAGCTGCTGGGCCGCGTCGTGCCGCAGCCGTCCGGCCGCATCACACGGCAGCGGCAAAGTCATGTAGGAAGGCTCGAACGCCGCGACCGTCACCAGGCAAGCCTCGGGCACGCCCAACGTCACCAGGCCGGCTCCACTCCGCAGGGTAGCCATGCCGGCCAGAGCGATGGCACCGCTCATGCCGCGCGAGCCGCCGATCAGCAGGGCCCGGCCATAGTCGCCCTTGTGACTTTCCGGATCGCGCGGCGGCAGTTGGGGCAGGGGAGTCTCGCTCATCGGTCGCCGGCGCGGGGCTGGTCTCCGCTTGGACAACTGGCAGGTACTCTGCGACTCATCTTGCGCGACTCACGATGCGCGCCCACGGGCGGCCTGTCGGGCGATCAATCCAGCCAGGTAGCCACCTTTGAAACCGGCGTCGATGTTCACCACGGCCACGTTCGCCGCACAGCTATTGAGCATACTCAAGAGCGCGGCGAAGCCGCCGAAATTGGCGCCATAGCCGACGCTGGTCGGCACCGCGATCACGGGACAATCGAGATGTCCGCCCGCCACGCTCGGCAGGGCCCCTTCCATCCCGGCGACAACCACCACGGCATCGGCCCCGCGGATGTCGGCGAGTCGTTCGGGCAAGCGATGCGGTCCCGCCACACCGACGTCTTGAACGAGCGTCACCTCGGCGCCGGTCCAGTCGGCCGTTTCGCGGGCCTCTTCGGCGACCGGCATGTCGGTCGTGCCCGCAGTCACCACGGCCACGCGTCCGCGGACTTTTGGGAACGCGGCGTCGGCCGACGGGGTCGCTTCCGACGCGGTTTCAGCCGCCGGCAAGCGCAACGTGCGGGCGAGCGAATTGTATCGAGCGGTGGGAAACACGCTTGCGAGTGTGTCCGCCTTGTCCTCGTCGACGCGCGTGGCAAAAGCCTCGACCCCTTCGTCGTGCAGGCGGGCAAAGATCTTCTCGATCGTGGCCACGGTCTTGCCTTCGCCGAAGACCACCTCGGGAAACCCGCAGCGACGCGCTCGATCGAGATCGAGGGCGACCTCGCCCAGGTCGGCGGTCGGAGCGGCCAGCCGAGTGACGAACTCATCGAGCGAAATCTCGTCCTCGAGCAGGTGCCTCGCGAGTCTCTTGAAATCGACCGGTCGCATGGCCCTCATCGTAACGCGCCGGGGACGGGGCGGCGAGCGGGACTCCGGCACCCGTCGACACGGAAAACGCCTGAACGCGGGCCCCACACTCCGGCCGTCCCCGTACCCGCTGTGCGGTGCTGCTTCGTCGCGGTACGATGAGGCGAAATCGCGGATCGGGCACGAACCGCCCTCCGCAACCGTCGATACGCTCCCCGCCTCCCTCAAGTCGCCCCACGTTATGGATCGCTACGCCGCGCGTCGTGACAAGCTTCGTCGCCTGATCAAGAAGGCCAAGGCGGACGCGCTGCTGATCACGAACTTCACGAACGTGACCTATCTGACCGGGTTCACGGGCGACGACAGCTACTTGCTCGTCGGCGGCGACGAGGCGGTGCTGCTTTCCGATCCGCGGTATACGACGCAGCTCAAGGAAGAGTGCCCCGGCTTGGCGACGGAGATTCGCCCCCCCGGCACGTCGATGATGGCCTCGATCAAGAAGGTCGCGCAACGGGCGAAGGCCGCGGTGCTCGGGATCGAGGCGACCTCGATGACCGTGGCGGTGGCCAGCGCCATCGGCAAGGAACTCGCGGGCATCGAATTGGCACCGTGCAACGGACTCGTCGAACAACTTCGAGAGATCAAAGATCGTCACGAAATCGCCTCACTCAAGGGGGCCGTCGTGCAGGCGGAGCGGGCCTTCGGCGTGATTCGTTCGTCGCTGCGCGGCGAGCAGACGGAGCTGGCGGTGGCGCACGAAATCGAAGCCCAGGTGCGGCTGTTCGGCGGACGCGGTTGCAGTTTTCCGCCGATCGTGGCGGTCGGCCCGCGGGCCGCGCTGCCGCACGCCCGACCGACAAACCAGACGATCGATGCGGCGGGATTCGTGTTGATCGACTGGGGTGCCGACGGCGCTGACGGCTATAAGAGCGACTTGACGCGTGTTTTGGTGACCGGTAAAATCTCGCCCAAACTCGAAGCTATATATAGAGTTGTGCTTCGTGCCCAGGAGCGGGCGATCGCCGCCATTCGACCCGGGGTGACCGGTCGCAAAGTCGACGCCGTGGCCCGCAAGATCATCGACGACGCCGGCTTCGGCAAGTATTTTGGCCACGGCCTGGGTCACGGACTGGGACTGGACATTCACGAAGGGCCACGACTGGCCAAGAACAACGATCGGCCGTTGAAGGCCGGTATGGTGGTCACCGTCGAGCCCGGCATCTACTTGCCCGGCTTTGGCGGAGTGCGAATCGAAGACGACGTATTGGTAACCCGCGGGGGCCACGAAGTGCTCACGGGGGTTGCGAAGCAGTGGGAGGAATCGCAGCTGCCTTGGTAGTGTGTCGCCCCGATGGCGGCGGGCCCAAGCGGACGGAGCGCGATTACGAACATTCCCCGCGTGGAGGCGCGACATGGCAACATCTGATTCCGGCGACGTCTTCGATGTGAAGCGAATTCGCCGGCTCGTCAAGCTGATGGAAGAGCACGACCTGGGCGAAGTCGACCTGCAACAGGGCGAGCAGAGCATTCGAATTCGTCGGGGTGCGGAGGGGAGTCCGCTGGTCACGGCCGCCCCGATGCCACTGCCCGGGGCGGCGGCCCCCGCCCCGGCGGCAGCGACGCCCGGCGAGGCGGCACCCGCGGCCGATGAGGCCCACACGGCTGTGATCAAGAGCCCGATGGTCGGCACCTTCTACCTCTCCTCGAGCCCCGAGGCGGCCGCCTACGTCAAGGTGGGCGACACCGTCGGCACCGACACGACCGTTTGCATCATCGAAGCGATGAAGGTCTTCAACGAGATTCCGGCCGATGTGTCGGGCAAGATCGTGTCCATATTGGTCGAGAACGGCGACGCGGTCGAGTTCGGGCAGCCGCTGTTCAAGGTCGACACCTCGGGCTAGCCCCCCGGCCGCCGCCCCGGCTGTCCGTGGCGGCTCTTTCTCCGTCGAACGCCCCTGTGGCCGCTCCAGGAACCGAGATAACGCGGATGTACAAGCGAATCTTGATTGCGAATCGTGGCGAGATCGCGCTCCGCGTGATTCGCGCCTGTCGAGAACTCGGCGTGGAGACCGTCGCGATCTTCAGTGAAGCCGACCGCGGATCGGCCTATCTCGATCTGGCGGACGAGGCCTATTGTGTCGGCCCGGCCCGCAGTGCCGAGAGTTACTTGAAGATCGACCGCGTGATCAGTGCCGCGGAGATCGGCAATGTTCAGGCCATTCACCCTGGCTACGGGTTTCTGTCCGAAAATGCCCACTTCAACGAAGTCTGTCGCAGTTGCCAGATCGATTTCATCGGTCCGTCGCCCGAGGCCATGAACCAGTTGGGCAACAAGAACGTCGCCCGGCGGATGGCCCGCGAAGCGGACGTACCGGTGGTGCCGGGCAGCGAAGGGCTGATCGAGAACGAAGACGACGCGGTGCGGATCGCCCACGAGATCGGTTTCCCCGTGTTGATCAAGGCGTCGGCCGGCGGAGGGGGCAAGGGGATGCGCGTGGCCCTGAACGACCTGGCCCTGAAGCAGGCGCTGCAGCAGGCCCGCACCGAGGCGGAGGCCGCCTTCGGCGACGGCAGCATCTACATGGAGAAGTACATCGAGTTTCCCCGACATGTCGAGGTACAGATCATTGCCGACCAACACGGCAATGTCGTGCATCTGTGGGAGCGGGATTGCTCGACGCAGCGACGCCATCAAAAGTTGATCGAAGAAAGTCCCTCGCAGAACATCAACGACGAGACCCGCCAGAAGATCTGCGAAGCGGCGGTTCGCATGGTGCGGTCCGCCAACTACACGAACGCGGGAACGGTCGAATTCATCGTCGATGCGGAGCAGAACTTCTACTTCATCGAGGTCAACGCGCGGATTCAGGTGGAACACCCCGTCTCGGAGATGGTGACCGGGATCGATCTGATCCAAGCCCAGCTGCGCGTCGCGGCCGGCGAGCCGCTGCCGTTTACTCAAGATGATGTACCGCAGATCGGGGCGGCGATCGAATGCCGCATCAATGCCGAAGACCCCGACGCCGGCTTTCGTCCCTCCCCGGGCAAGATCGAGCAGCTGCTGATACCTGGAGGTATGGGCGTACGCTTCGACTCGCACTGCCACGCCGGTTACACGGTGTCGCCCTACTACGATTCGATGATCGGCAAACTAATCGTGCATCGGCCAACCCGCGACGAAGCGATTCGCTGCATGCTGCGAGCACTCAGCGAGCTGCGGATCGAGGGCATCAAGACGACCGTGCCGCTGCACGAGAAGATTCTCAGCCACTCCGCCTTTGCCGAAGGCCGCATCGATACCACCTTCATCGAGCGGTCCATGAGCGATTAGGTGCTCGCGTACCGAGCGGGTCTCGCGGGGCCACGTAAACGTGAGCCTCCCGACGCGCGCGATTCCCAGACTTGGTCCGATCCGATAAGATGACGCGCGGGCGGATCGAGCACCCGGTTCGACACTCCACACCACGTCTTGCAGCCCCGATATGTCCAAGTCGCCTCTGGTCCCACCGTCCGCCCTGGAACACGATTTCCGTCGCGTCGCCGTGCTGTTTGCCGGCGGACCCGCGCCGGCGGCCAACGCGGTGATTTCCACCGCCGCGGCTTCCTTCCTGCGTCAGCAGATTCCGGTCTACGGAATCCTGCACGGCTACTCCGCGCTGGTGGAGCATAGTCGCCATCGCCCCGTTGCGGTGGGGCGAGATTATCTCGTGCTCGATAGCAAGGTGCTCAAGCGCACCCGCAACTCGCGCGGCATTCTGTTGGGAACGGCGCGGACGAACCCCGGCAAGATGGTCTCGTCGCCGGCCCACCTGGACGATCCCGAACGGACGAAACCGCTCCGCACGGTTTACGAGGCCCTGCGATATCTCGAGGTCGACGCGCTCATCTCCATCGGCGGCAATGACACGCTGACGTCGGCCAACAAGATGAAGATGTTCCAGGACCGGCTGCCTCCGGGCGAGCCGCGGATTTCGGTCGTGCATCTGCCCAAGACGATCGACAACGACTACTCGGGCATCGACTTTACCTTTGGGTTCTTCACGGCCGTGGAGATGCTGGCCGAGGAGATTCGGAATTTGCTGGCCGACGCGGAGGCGAACAACGCCTACTTTCTCACGGAGACGATGGGGCGCAGCGCGGGTTGGCTCTCGTACGGCGCGGCGATCGCGGGCGAGGCCAGCCTGGTGATCAGCGTCGAGGACATCCAGGGAGAGTTCCGCAACGAAGAGAGTTTCACCGACGCCGAGGGCAACACCCAGACGCGGCCGATCATGAATGTCGATCGCGTGATCAAGCGAATCGTGAAGATGATGCTCGTCCGCGAGGAACGCGAGCGAAAGCAATTCGGGGTAATCGTCATCGCCGAGGGGCTTGCCGAGTATCTGCCGCAGGAGTATCTCGAGGGAATCCCCCGCGACGATTTCGGTCACATCGCCATTTCCCAAGTCGATCTGGGCAAGCGCTTCGCCAAGTGGATCGCCGAGGAATATGAGCATCAGACCGGTCGCAAACGGAAAGTCAACGGTCTGCAGCTCGGCTACGAATCGCGATGTGCGGTGCCGCACGCCTTCGACGTGATGTTGGGGAGCCAGCTCGGTGTGGGGGCCTATCGAGCGCTTGTCGAAGAGAAACTCGACGGGGTGATGGTCTCGGTGAGCGGGCAGCTCGACCTGCACTACGTTCCCTTCGAGCAGCTCGTCGACCCCGAAACCCTCGACACGAAGGTTCGTTTCATCGAGCCAAATAGCGATTTTCATCGCCTGGCCCGATTCTTGGAAACCAACATCAATCAGTAGTCGCCTCGGCAAGCTCGATTGCTAGCAGCAAACCTGCACACTTCGCCACTCACCCCGCGACGATGTAGCCGCGATCCCCCAAGGTACCGTGCTAGACACTCCGGCCGTCCCCTGCGAGAATGCATGGCGTCATGGCGATCGTTGATGGATCGAACTGACGCATTGGATGTGGAAGCGAAACAACAAGGGTCGTCATGGCTGCCACCGTTGCCGTCGTGGAACCAGAGCTAGGCTCGGGTCCGAACAGTTCTCAGCACGCGCCCGCTCCGGCAAGTTGGATTGCCGACGCCCGAGCAAAGATGCGTGTGGCGCCGCAAAATTTCTTCGCGGTTCGCGCCGGCGCGTTCTGGTTCCATGCCTTCTCCAGCATGGTGCTGGCGTACGCGTCGGCCGGCATCTATCTCGAAACGTCGATCTGGTGGATCAAGATCCCCGCGTTCCTCAGCGCGGTGTTCTGGCTCTACCGGGCCGGCTCGTTTGTTCACGAGCTCTGTCACCTGCCGAAGAACGAGTTGAACGGCTTCAAGGTGGCCTGGAATTTGCTGATCGGCGTGCCCACGCTGACGCCGTCGACGTTCTTTAGTCGTCAACATCGCGATCATCACAGCCAGCGGGTCTACAGCAAGCCGGAGGATCCGGAGTATGTCGTCAATTGCTGCGAACCGGGCCGTTGGCGAAGTCTGCTCGGATACTTCGCACTCATTGCGGCCTACCCGATTCTGATCTTCCTGCGCTTCTTCCTGGCTCCGCTGTCGTTCTTGCACCCTCGGCTGCGCGCCTGGACGCTCGAGCGAACCTCTTCCTTCACATTCAATCCCAAGTATCACCGCGACCTGAGTCAGATACACTATCCGAGTTTCCTGACGATGGAACTGCTCTGCTGGCTGCGAGCCTCGCTGATTCCGCTTGTGGTCTTGCTGGGCATCAAGGATTGGACGCGGATGCCGCAGCTCTACCTGCTCGGCTTCAGCGTCGTGCTGATCAATCAATTGCGGCAGTTGGCCGATCACCACTTCTCCGGCGAAGAGCACGTCGACGGCTTCGAGGCCCACATCGCCGACTCATGTAACTTCACCGGCAACGACTTGTTGACGCGACTCTTCTTTCCCTTTGCCATTCGCTATCACGCGCTGCACCACCTGTTCCCGTCGCTGCCCTATCACAATCTGGCCGCGGCACACCAGTATCTGCTGCGGGAGCTACCCGCGGACTCGCCCTATCGCGACCTCGACCAGGGAAGCTGGTGGAACGTGGCCCGGCATACGCTGAAGCTGCGGCGTGCCCCTGCCTGAACGCCGCCGCCGCGGCTACATCACACGGTCGGCCGCCCAGGCGTAGCGTCGCCCGGTGAGAAACTCTTTGTACTCCGCTTCGACGGGATCGTGGATCGTCTCCCGCTTCAGCGGCGTATCGAACGACTCGAGCACAGGCACGACCTCGGCATCGCCGTAACCCAAGCCGGTCAGCTCGAAGAAGTCGCCGTTGATGTCGAACAACCGCACCCAGGTCGTCGAGACACGAACCTTACGCAGCGTCCGCAACTCGTTGCGGGTCCGCTTGAAAAAGGCCAGCGCGGCGGTCAGACCGCCTTCGGCAAAGTCGTGCGTCGCAAGTGGTTCGGACATCAAGTAGGTAGGCGAGACCGGGCGCTATTGCCGGTAGACCTTGTGCATAGGGCGATCGGAGAGAATCTCCTCCTTCCCCCAGTTGGTCACTTCGCGAAACGCGTCGCTGCGGATGAACTCGGTAAAGGCAGCCTCATCCGACCACTCACTGGTGATCAAGTACGACGCGCCGTCGTCGACGTCCTGCCAGAGCGTCGAGTTCGAATGACCCTCGGCCGCGTTCAGGGCTTCGATCACGGCGGCAAATTTCGCCTCGAAGAGCTCCTGCTTTCCCTCAATCACATGATAGTTCATTCCAACGGTGATCATCCCTGCTCCATCCTCTCGTGAATCGATGCCCAATGAACGAAAGTGCGGTCAGCGCCTTGCCAGGTCGCCTCGAGACTCACTGATCCGCACGGGCCTTGTCGCAGCCGCGACAAAGACCCCAGTCACTTGAGGCCTACGAAAGCTTCGTAATATAGCCGCCCGCACGGGTGCGGAAAACGGCCGTGCGCAACTTAATCGACGCGCGGAAATACTTCGTGTGCCAAACTAAAGCCGAGACGCCTACGAAGTAAGTGTCCCCTTCGTACTGGGTATGCCCGTCAGTCGCTCGTCCGACTCGACGGCCATGCGCAGCGCCCTGGCAGTCGCCTTGAAGATCGCCTCGGCGATGTGATGTCCGTTGCGGCCATAGTGCACCAGAATATGCAGATTCGCGAGCGCGTTGCCGGCCATCGCCTGAAAAAACTCCTCGACGAGCGCGGCATCGAAGTCGCCGATCTTGGGCGCCGGGAACTCGGCGCGAAAGCCGAGCGTGAACCGGCCGCCCAGGTCGATGGCCACCGTGGCCAGCGTCTCTTCCATGGGCAGCGTAAAGTGCCCATATCGACGAATGCCCGCCTTTTCGCCCAGCGCTACCTTGATCGCCTGGCCCAAGCAGATCCCGACATCCTCGACCGTGTGGTGCTGGTCGACGTGCAAATCGCCCTGGGCCTTGATCTGAAGGTCGAGGGCTCCATGCTTGGCGAGCAGCGTCAGCATGTGGTCGAAGAAACCGACCCCTGTCGCGATCTTCGAGTTTCCCGAGCCGTCTAAATCGAGCGACAGCGTAATCTCGGTTTCGGAAGTCTTGCGTTCGATGCGTGCCGTGCGTGCCATGGTCGTGATGTGCTGGAAGCTGGCGAGTGGAAGCGGCGGACTGTCAATCCGCGCCGTCATGCCTTGGTGGTGGATGAGTCCCTATGTTAACCGAACGCAAGGTCGCCTGTTGGGGCCCGTGAGGCGAGTCGGACGCCGATCGATACGAGCGTCTCTAAACGAGCGTCGCCCCCAGGGCGTTGAGGAAGGCGTCGACCTGATCGTCCGTGCCGACCGAGATTCGCAATCCCTCGTTCCAACCCGGATAGCCCAGGTAGCGCACTAGAACCTGCATTTCCTTGAGCTGTTCGTAAACGCGGCCCAGGTCGAGCTCGGGTTGGGTGGCCCACACGAAGTTGGCCTCGGAATCGGTAACCTGCAGTCCCACGTCGCGAAGTCTCTCGATCAGCCGCGTCCTGGTGGCGAGCACCTTGGTGCGCATCTCGGCCAGCCAGCTCCGATCGTCGATCGCCGCCGTGGCCGCCGCGATGGCCAGTGCGTTGCAATTGTACGAGTCCTTGACCTTCATGAACCGCTCGATCAACGGCGGCTGAGCGATCAGATAGCCGAAGCGAATGCCCGCCAGCGCGTAACCCTTGCTCAGGCTCCGCGCGACCATGACCTTCTCGTTCTCGCGGACCAACGATATGCAATCGGCCGAGGCAAAGTCGACATAGGCTTCGTCGACCAGCAAAGGGCAGGGGAGTCGCTCGGCGAACTCGGCAATCTGTCGCGGCGCGATTTGCGTGCCGGAGGGACTGTTCGGGTTGGCGATGATCGCCAGCTTCAGGTCGTCGGCGCCCGAAGTGAAGGTACCGCCCAGCGACCAATCCTGCTCGTACGGAATCGGATCGTATTGGGCGCCCTGAATGTCGGCCAGCGTCTCGTAAAGGATGTACGAAGGGTAGGGCATCCGCATCCGCTCTCGCTCGCCGACGAGCGCCCGGGTAACGATCGTCAGGATGTCGTCGCTGCCGTTGCCACAAAGGATCCAATCGGGTTCGACGCCGTGCAGTTCCGCGGCACGACGTCGAAACACGTCGGCCGCCGGATCGGGATAGCGGACCAGTCCCCCATCGAGCACCGTTTCGATCGCCCTGCGCACCGCGGACGACGGCGGATACGGATTCTCGTTCGTGTTGAGCTTGATGAATTTCGCCACACGCGGTTGTTCGCCCGGCTGATACGCGGCCATCGCTTCGATGTTCGGGCGAAAGTAGTTCATGCTGCTCCGCTGCTTTGGAATGTGGAGGGGGGTCGTTCAGGAAACCTTGATTATTGATGAGCGCCTAGTTGGCGCGTTGCAAATGCTCAGGCGGAACTCGTCCGGCCGGTACGCATCTGGACACTCTCCCGGTGGCCTGGAAGCTGTTCGCGGGTGGCCAGATGGCACACGTCCTCGGCGACTTCGGCCAGGTTTTCGGCAGCGTAGTGAATCACGCTGGAAGATCGCAGAAAGTCGTTGGCCGAAAGTCCGCTGGCGAAGCGAGCCGTTCCGCCGGTCGGCAACACGTGCGAGGGGCCGGCCGTGTAATCGCCGACCGCGACAGGGGTGTATTCGCCCACAAACGTCGCGCCGGCGTTGCGAATGCGTGCGGCCAGCGCGGCGGCGTCGGCCGTCTGAATATGCAGGTGTTCCGGCCCGAGCTGGTCGGTTATCGCCGCGGCCGTCTCCGCGTCGGGCACGAGAAACAGGGCTCCAAACTCGCCCAGACTTTCCGCGGCCAGCTCGCCGCGCTCGAGCTGCTCGACCTGCTCGGCAAGCCGCGCGGGAACCGCGGCGAAGAGTTCTTCGTCCCAGGTGATCAAGACACTGGAGCCGGGTGCGTGTTCCGCCTGGGCAATCAAGTCCGCGGCCACGTACGCGGCGTTGGCGGTTCCGTCGGCCAGGACGACCACCTCGCTCGGCCCGGCAATCGAATCGATGTCCACATCGCCGTACACGTGCCGCTTGGCCAGGGCCACGAAGAGATTGCCGGGGCCGACGATCTTGTCGACCCGCGAAATTCGCTCGACCCCATACGCCAAAGCTGCCACACCCTGCGCGCCGCCCAGCCGATACACCTCGTCGATGCCCAGCTCGTGACACGTCGCCAGTATGTCGACGTTCTCCGCACCGAACTTCGTCGGCGGCACAACCACGGCCAGCTGCTCGACGCCCGCCGCCTGAGCCGGCACGGCCGTCATCAGCAATGTCGAGGGATAGGCGGCCGCGCCGCCAGGAATACAAAGTCCCACACGTCGGAGCGGTCGATAGCGATGCTCGAGGTAGCCGCCGTGCGACAGGTCGACGCGCGCGTCGCTGGCCAGCAGGGCCTCTTGAAAGGTCATCACCCGCTCGCGCACCCGCCGCACCGCGGCCAGCAGTTCCGCGTCGGCCGCGGCGTGGGCTTCGGCCAAGGCCTCGGCCGTCACGCGAACATTGGCGGCCGTAAGTTCGGCGCCGTCCAGCCGGCGAGCGTAGTCGAGTGCCGCGGAAAGTCCGTCGCGACGGATGTCGTCACAAATACGGGTCACGACGTCTTGCGGGGTCAGCGGTTCGCCGAACACCTCGACGGTCCGCCCGCGTCCTGCCTCGCTCACCACGTCGCCCTCGGGGCTGAGTCGCGCGCGAAGATTCGCCACCGCGGTGTCCAAGTCGTCCGCGCGGAAATCGAACCGGGCAATCTTGACGGGCAACGACATACTGACGCTTCCGAAGTCGATCGAACGAATCACGCCGGGTGGCTGCAACCGGCGCGGGCACGTAGACTTATCGTGTGCGGAGCGAAGGGACCGGGATCCCGGTTCCGGCCTTCCGCCGGCCACCACGGACCGCGTCGCTTGGCGACCGCACGGCCCGTTGGTCGAATTCGCTATTTTGACGACTTGCAACCCGAAACGATAGGCCCGCGATCCTTGGCGATCTCGGCTCCCAGACCGACGACGGCGCCCGGCAACAGGCTCGATTCGGAACACGATGTAAACGACGCGGACGACTCCATGATCGAAGAACAGGCCCTCGACTACCGTAGCGACACCTTTACCAAGCCGACGCCCGCCATGCGGGCGGCCATGGCTGCCGCGGAAGTGGGTGACGACGTCTTCGACGAGGATCCTTCGATTCATCGCCTGCAGCAGTACGTGGCTCGGCTGCTCGGCAAGGAAGCGGCGCTCTTCTTCCCTTCGGGTTCGATGTCGAACCAGGTTGCCGTCCGCGTCCATTGCAGCCCGGGCGACGAGTTTCTCTGCGAGGCCGGCTGCCACATCTTCAATTACGAACAGGGGGCCTTTGCCCAGCTCAGTGGGGTCGTTGCCCACACGATTGAAGGGAACTACGGCGTGCTCGAGCCGGAGCAACTGCACGGCAAGATTCGCGGTGGGAACGATCACCTGGTGAACACACGGTTGGTGACGCTCGAGAACACGCACAACCGCGGTGCAGGGCGAATTCAGCCTTACGAAACGGTCGAGGCGATCTGCAGCTGGGCGCACCAGCACGGCCTGGCCACCCACTTGGACGGAGCCCGCCTCTTCAACGCCGCGGTGGCGACCGGCATCGACGTAGGCGATTGGGCTGCGCACTTCGACACCGTGAGCGTCTGCTTCTCGAAGGGCCTCGGCGCGCCGGTGGGTTCGGCACTGGCTGGCAGCCGCGTAGCGATCGCCGCGGCGCGACGCCATCGCAAGTGTTTTGGCGGCGGCATGCGACAAGCCGGCGTCCTGGCGGCGGCGGCCCAATACGCTCTGGAGAATCACGTCGACCGACTCGCCGAAGACCATCGCCACGCGCAAGCGCTGGCCAACCAGATTGCCCAGGTCGACGGCCTCTCGCTGCAACCTGCGGAGATCGACACGAACATGGTGATCTTTGCCGTCGACGAGCGACTCGGCACAGCCGCCGAATTTGCCGAGAGCCTGGCCGCGCGGGGACTGAAGATGCTGGCCCTGGGACCGACGACGATCCGTGCGGTCACACATCTCGACTTGCCCAACGACGGAGCCACCCGCGCCGGCGAGATTCTTCGCGAAGTTGCCGAGGCGAAGCTCGGTTCCGCGGCGACCTCGTAGCATTTGCGGCAAAGCCGGCGAACGGGTGCGGTTGACCGCCTCTTCGAGCAACCAAACGCACCGCGGATTCACACCAATTCCGCGGGCGCATTTGCGGCAACGACAACGCATGCGGTAAATTGAAGATACGGATCAGGGGGGCTGCGACAAATCGGGGTGCCTCGTGTTCCCGCTCGTTCCTCGAAACGATCGACCGCAGGCAGTATGGCAGCTCCCACGATCAAGGCCTTCTGGAGACAGCTGGCGGCCAGCAAGCTCTTCGGCCCGGATCGACTTGTGAAGCTGGCCAGCGAATTCGAAAAGGCCCGCGCCGGCGACGGGGATGCGACGTCCATCGACCTCGCCAAATGGCTCATCGCGCAGCGGGCCCTGACGCGTGAGCAGGCCGAGAATCTGCTTCGACGCGCGGCCAACCCGAACGGCCCCATCGACAAGCAAGGCCCGCCGAAACGCGGCGAGGTAGCTGAAGACGACGCTACGATGTCGACGGCAGCAACGCCTCCTCCACCGCCTCCGCCGACCAGCGACCCGACGCGCGAGGGCGGTGATCTCGCCGCAGCACGGACCGTCGCGGAGCCAACGGCTGTGGCGACCGCGCCGCAGTTCGAGCCAACCCCTGCCGCCGGCCCACCTCCGCTGACGCACCCCGGCGCCGTGCCGCCGCGACAAGGCAGTCGTCGTCTGCTGCTGATTGGCAGTCTGGCCGGCATCGTATTGCTGCTGGCGGGAGCGATCCTTCTTGTGCTGCTGCGACGGCCCGCCCCCCCCCTGGCGACCGCAACGCCCGATTTGAATACAGAGGTGGCGTCGCCGGACGAAGAGCCGCCGGAAGATCCTGAAGGTGCCGAGACCCCGGCCGACGAAGGCCCGCCGAGTGAGGACCGTGATGATAGTCCTGCATCGGTCCAGGAAGACGACCCCGACCGGAATGACATGACCGCCGCGCCGCAGTTCGATCTGGTCGAGGACGACGGCAAGTCGCTGTGGACCTCGCCCACGTCTGGCTCGCCGCCGCCGCTGTGGCACGTCCCCGCGGGAACGCAGGTCGTGATGACCTTCCAGACCGCCGCGCTGCTCGCTCGCGAGGAGGGTGCCGCGTTGCTCACGGCACTTGGGCCAGGCGTCGACGAGTATCGACGTTGGATCGAGGTGGCGACGGGCTGGAGTCTCGCCGACATTCGACGCCTCGACGTGATGCTCGGCGAAGGCACGGACCTGTCGGACGACACCGCCTTGCTCGCAGTTGTCGTCTACCCGCAGATCCCGCTCGCTCAAGGGGAACTCGCCGCTTCATGGCAGGAAGATCGCCACGCGGCACTCGAGGGTGCCGGATTTGCCTCCACGTCGCTCGCGTTCCACATCGCCGCGCCCGATCGTATCGTGATCGCCCGGGCAAATGTGATTGCCGAGATGCAAGCCGGCGAGGACCATTCGCCGCAAGATACTGGAGAGCCGCCTGAAGCCGGAGCGGCTGTGCCCGCCGAGTCCCTCGGCGAAGGGGAGCCACCAAGCGAGCGTGTCGAAGCGTCGCTCGCCGCCGATTCGCCCCAGCCGCCGCCGGCCCCGCTACCGCCGCCCCTGCCGGAATTGTGGGAAAGCGTCGATGGCGACCGCCATTGCAACATTCTCTTCGCGGCCAGCTACCTGCGCAGCGCCCGCGAATCGCTGTTCGGCCAATACCTGTCGCCGCTGCGCGAGGGTGTCGACTGGATGTTCGGCAGTGGAGACGAAGTGCAAGCCGGCCTGTTGAGCCTGCACTTCGATGAGCAATTGTTCGCGGAGTTGCGGATCTATGGCGTTCGCGACGTGCTGCCGCGACTCTTGGCCCGCGACTTTCACGACCGCATCGACGCTTCGCCGCGTCGGCTCCGCGAGCACCTGAAGACCTTGTCCCTGCATCCCTACAGTCGCGACGTGTTGTGGGACTTCCCCGAGATGTTGCGGAGCGTTTCCCGCTACACGCGTCACGATCGCGACGGTCGCCAGGGAATCGTCCGCTGTTATCTGCCCGCCACCGCCGCCAGCCATCTGGCCCTGGGCATCGAATTGACGATGTGGGAGACCGCCCGCGAGGGTGGTGCCGGCGCTCCGCCCGCCCGGCGAGAGCCGCGGACGCTTGCCGACCGACTCGAACAACGGGCGACCCTCAGCTTCGGCAAGAGTTCGCTGGAAATGGCCCTGGAGACACTCGCCGAGGACGTCGGGTTTCGTGTTGTCATTCTCGGCGGCGATTTGCAACTCGACGGCATCACCAAGAACCAATCGTTCGGCCTCGACATGCGCGACCGACCCGTACGCGAGATTCTCGATGCAATCGTTCAGCAGGCCAATCCCGACAAGACCGCGACGCAGCTTTCGGATGACGCTCAGAAGTTGATCTACGTTGTCAAACCCAAGTACGAGGGCGGTGAAGATGCCGTCGTGATCACGACTCGCGCGCGGGCGGCGGAGCGAGGTGACGTTCTGCCACCTCAGTTTGTCGCCCGTTGATGGTGTCGAAGCGACCCGGGCCGCCAACCGGGTGCTCATGGCCGCGACCGCCGAGCGTCGCTTGTGCGGACTAATCTCATGAAACCTTACCGCTTCACCTGCCTGACCTGTGACAGTGTGCTACGTGTCGACGACGCGCAGCTGGTCGGCAAGGTACTTTCTTGTCCGCGGTGCGAAAGCATGGTGCAGGTCCCGCCGCCGCAGTCGCTCGAAGCCTCGAACCGAGTGGCAAGCGAGCCCGCGCCGCTGCCGGCGGCGACGGGAGGCTACACGACCTACTCAACCGTGGCAATCACCGGCTTGCTCGGCATGATTGGCCTGGTCGGCGCAGGGTGGCTCCTGTTCGGCAACGTCCCCGAGCCGCCCGCGGTTTCGGAAGCCCCTGTCTCGAATGCACGCCCCGTGCCGGACCCGGTCGCAACGGATACGAACGTCGAGGCGACGCGCGGCGAAGTTGCACCGGAACGCGACGCCAAGAAGCCGTTAATCGACGAAGATCACGAAGATTCAGCCGGCCGAAGCGAAGATCCGGCCGATCGTTCGGTGACGACCGACCGACCGCAAATCGCGGTCGGCGAATTCGCCTCGGCGAGTGACATGCGAGACGCGGAAGAAGCAGCGGCTCCGCACAGGCCGCCGGTGACGCAGGTCGGCGAGAAGCACGATTCCCCCACGCCGACCTCGGCCGAAACGTCTAACGGCATTGTGGCCCAAGTCGGAGTTGCCCAAGCGGGACACCAGGAGATCGACGGCGCCCGTGTCGACGGCGCCCGTGTCGACGGTGGCGAGGTTGATGGTGCGGAGGTGGACGGTGGCCAGGACGTCGAGCCCGCCACGACGGCCATGCCGCTGCCCGAACCGCATCTCGACGTGGTAGCGCGGCTACAGATCGAATTGGCCGCGGCGCGGTTCGAGCGGGTGAAGTTTCGCCAGTTCGCCAGCGCGATGTCGCAACTGAGCACCGTGCCGATCGAGTACGACGCGGCCACCTTGCATCGGGTCGGCCACGACGCCGACGATACGATCCGCCTGCAAACGATCGGGGCGACGACCGCCGAAGTGCTCGACAAGGCGTTTGGTCAATGGGGGCTGACCTATCGCGCGACCGGATCCCGTGTGCTGGTGGTCGTGCCGCCCGCCCAAGACGCGACGCTAAGACGTGTCCGCTACCGCGTGGCCGATCTGGCGGCGGGTTCCCGTGCCGTGGATCAGCTGTCGCAAGACATTCGCACCCTGTGTGGTCCGACCACCTGGGACGCGCAGGGTGGTCGAGGCACCATCGAGTCGCACGGTGGCGAGCTGGTCGTGCGACAGGCGCTCGACGTGCATTACGAGATCTACCGATTGTTGGGCAGCCTACGTGTGGCCCGTCGTGGTCGACCCGCGGAACCGCGCGCGTCGAAGCGATTCGATCTGACCACGCGTGCCGAACTAGCCGCGACGCTCGGGGCCAAGGAGGTCAGCATGCGGCCGCTGCCGGGGGATACGCTGGCCCGCGTGGCTCGTCGACTTTCGGCAGGCACCGGAATCGCCATTGCCATCGACGAGTTGGCTTTGCTGGAAGCCGGCACGACAAGCAAAGAGGAGGTCGAGTTCCAAGTCGATACGCAGCCGCTGGGCGCGACGCTAACCGAATTGCTCGAACCGCTGGGCCTCGAATACTGGTTCGTCAATCGAGAGATCATCCAGGTCACGACGCCGGTCGCCCTGGCGAAGACCGCCTGCGTCGAGTTTTACGACCTGGGTGAGTTCCAACTCGACGACGAAGGCGTGACGCGGCTCATCGAGAGAATCGAAGCGCAGGTGGCCCCCGAAAGCTGGTCCGACTCGCCGGTCGCCGCGACCATGCGCTACGACGCCCCGAGCCGCTACCTCGTCGTGCGTCAGACGCCAATTGTGCAGCGCGAATTGGCGACAACGATGGCGGGCTGGCTCAATCTGGGGCGGGAGTAATCCCCGGTGCGAGGGCCCGACGCCGCCACCCAGTTCGCCGCGACAATTGGCTTCAAACCCTATTTCAGGAGGGAGTTACGAGCTGTCGCCCGCGGGAGGCACGGTCGGATCAGGTCCCCGTGCGAGTTCCCAGCGGGAAGACCTGAGGAACGAGACGAGGAATCCTGTGGAACAAAATAGGGCAAATCTGGCAAAAAATCGGGCAAATACTTGACACCCCTGTTAGCCCCCGTCAGAATGACAGCAACGCCCAGGAAATCCGGGCGCAGCTGAGGAAGAGCAAATGTCTCGGATCAAATCTCGACAAATTCAAAGAGCTGCCAAGTGGCTCTTGCGCCGACGTTGAACGCGGTTGCGAGAGGGTCTTGGCAGCTTTTTTTGTACGGGCCTGGAATGGATGCCGAAACATAAGGGATAGCAAATGCAAACTCGGAACATCGAGCGTCTCGGAGAAACTGCGTTAGCGGAGTTGCCGGCCACGCGTTAGCGCGGGTCGTAACGGCAGTTTTTCTTGTTGGGAAAGCTCGATCGGAAAGGCAGAGGTTGGCCAATGAGCCTGAGACACATCCAGAAAATTTGCGGCACCGTGCTGAGCGTGTGCCTCGTGCTTGGTATGGCCCGACCAAGCGACGCATTGATCATGATCGCGGTCGACGACCTGAGTAACGGAGTCGGCGACGAGTTCGTGATTTCCGACGGCGACCTCGCCGATCTGTTCGGCACGCCCCCCACGCCAGACGGCATGGTGACCACGGCCCAGACGCTCGCGACCGGCCAAACGGTTTCCATCTCGGCGACTTCGATCCCGTTGACGGGTACCTTGCCCAAGCTCGATCTCGTTTCGCTCGCCATTCACGGTCCTACCCCTGGCACGCTTCGAATTCGCGCCACGAACACCGGTTTCACGCCCCCGGCCACCCCGACGACCGATTTCTTCGCAGCCATCGGCGGTACGACGGAAGGTTCCGTCAGCGGTATGGCGTTCTACGATACGGACGACACGGCCTTCGGCACTTCGGGTCCGAATTCGGTGATGACGCACAACTTCGGTTCCTTTACCGATCCGAGCTTCGACGCATCGGCCACGTTCACCGACACGACGCCCGGCGCGCCGTTTTCGATGACCCTGCTCGTCGACATCATCCACGACGATGCGAACGACGTCACCGGCTTCAGCTTCCTCATGTCGGCCACCGAACCGACGGGCGAAAACCCGGTTCCCGAGCCGGCGACCATTGCCCTGGGGATGATCGGCTTGCTGGTGCTCGGCCCCTTTCTGGCACGTCACCGCAGACGTCGACGGCTCCGTTCCGGCTGAATCGCTCAGGAACGCGCTCCAACGGCGCGATGCACGTCGGAAGTGGTCGCCAAACTGATCCGGCGGCGGCGGTCGCGATGCCCCCTGAGCTTGCCGCGACGGCCCGCGAACTGTTACAAAGGCGGCTTATCCTGTTGCCTCTCTTTTCCCCTGACGGGCCTTCCATGAGTGTCTACCAACCCGGCGTGTTCGCCCTCATCTGGCTTCCCTTGCTTGCCGCCTCGTGCAGCGATCTTCCCACGTCCTCTGAGAGCGGTTCCCTCGACGCCTTGGCCAACCCCACCCCCGACCAACAGTACCTGATCAACAACGCCAAGAAAGAGGGCGTCGTCACGCTACCCAGCGGATTGCAGTACAAGATCCTGCGCGAGGGCGACGGCGAAGGGGCCTCGCCCAAGAAGACCGACCGGGTGCGGGTTCACTATCAGGGTCGGCTCGTCAACGGAACCGAGTTCGATAGTTCCTATGCCCGCAACCAGCCGGCGGAATTTGCGCTGGGGCGCGTCATTCCCGGTTGGACCGAAGGCCTGCAACTCATGAAGGTCGGACAGCGCTGGGAACTCTGCATCCCCGCGGAGCTCGGCTACGGCAAGCAGGGTGCCCCGCCGGTGATTCCGGGCGACGCCACGCTGATTTTCGAGGTCGAGTTGCTCGACATTCTCGACTAAGGCGGCCCGGACATGCCGCGCTCGGGTGACGCGTTTGA